>ENA-OPEV01001650-OPEV01001650.1-human-gut-metagenome-genome-assembly--contig:-NODE-1650-length-11960-cov-4.486266_pt1 | contig 11960 bp, 8 predicted proteins | sample MGYA00241637_ERZ501537 | MGnify/ENA primary metagenome ERZ501537 (study PRJEB25962, sample SAMEA1972159) | human gut metagenome | biome: human gut; feature: human-associated habitat; material: faeces...
CAAGCTTGCTTGCAATAAACTGGTAGGGTTGGGGAACATAGGGCGAATGCCCTTAACCGAAAGGACGTCAGTTCTTTCGGTTGTTGCTGATGCGTAATCTGCGTTTCCAAATGCTACGAATATTGCATGCTTACTTATTTGTCACAAACAGCATACTCAGTAATGCAATTCCGACTACCTCAACCACTGCTCCGATTCCATTGATCATGCTCATTCTCTTCTTTGGAAATATTTTTCCAAGAAATGCAAAGAGCACTGCTCCCACCCCACTGCCAAGTGTATTTCCGATTAAATCTGTAATATCACTTACGCCAATAGAGAATATCCACTGTACTGTCTCAAATGTCAGGCTCACAAAAAATGATGCTCCGATCCCCAGCCACCATTTTCTTTTACCAAGAAATGCAGTGAAGTAAACTCCTGCCGGAACAAATATCAGTATATTGTATATAACCTCTTTCATATGTGTTATATACGCAACACTTGTTTCGTAATGAAATGGGATTAGATTTAGTTGTCTTAAATGTGGGATTTCTTCTATAGTAAATGCAAACTTAAACAGCACAAGCCATGTCAGTAAGAAGAGATATGCTCCAAATACAATATATGATATCATTTTACTTCTATTATTTTCCCATCGTTTTTCTATTTTCATTTTTTCTCCAATACCTTCCTTGAACTATCCTCTTTTATAAAAGAATAATAGCAGGCTTTTCTTAATCAAAGCCTGCTATTATCCTTAAGTATTCTTGAACTTCTTGTAATCCAGAAGAATGTTGCTACAAAGATAATACCTTTCACAATGGATGTTGATGAAACTGCACACCAGATTCCATTAAGTCCGAGTGCTGTTCTGCAAAGGAGAATTGCCAATGGAATTCTCGCTCCTGTAAATATAATTGAAATCACACTGCACAGATGTGTCTTTCCAAGTCCGGACAATGCCCCGACCGTCATAAGCTCTACGCACATAAATGCTTCACTGAGTCCTACGATTATAAGGTAATCCACTGCGATTTCAATTGCTGTTGCTTCATGGAAAAAAATTCTTGCGATTGGTTTTGGAACAAATACAAATATTGCTGTAATTATCAATCCCCAAATACCAACTGTCCATAAAGATGCTCTGTATCCTTTCTTGACACGATCCATCTTGTTGGCTCCATAGTTCTGTCCAACAAATGCATTCAGCGCCGCAGCGAATCCATCTGCCGTATTCCATGAGAGCGATTCAATCTGACCACCGACTCTCTGTACTGCAACTGCCTCAGCACCAAAGACGGATACCATACGTGCAAGTACCATTGAGATTACACAATAAGCCATTCCCTGAAGTGCTGTCGGAATTCCGATCTTGCAGATTCCACTTACATATTCCATCGGAATTCTTGCAAACAGACGAATTCCTTTTAATACATTATCCTTCTTCTGCACAAAGATTCCGATAACCATCACACTCATTACAATTCCCTGCGCTGTTACAGTCGCAATTGCTGCACCTGCCACACCCAATTCAGGAAGTGGCCCCGGTCCAAGAATCAGTACCGGATCCAGGATCATATTGATTACCAGGCCGATCAGATTCGCAATAAATGGAGTCTTTGAATCTCCCTGTGCAGTATAAATACCTGTCAATGTAAATGTCAGAAATGAAAATACGATCAAACCGCAGGCAATTCTTGTATAAGAAAGTGCAGCCGCAATTGCTTCTGCATCATCCAAATGAAAGAAGCCTATCAGTCGATGTAAAAACAGCAATACAATTGCCGCATATACCAATCCCATCAATGTAGCTAACTGTACTGCGGTCTGCGCATATTTATTCGCCTCGTCTCTATTTCCTTTTCCGATACATTGCGCTACTTGAACTTGTCCGCCCATTCGAGCCATGGATGCCAGTCCTTGTGACAGCCAGGTGTACATTCCTCCGACACCAACTCCGGCAACTGCCTTCGAACCAAGCAGACCGATCCATGCCATATCCGTAAGATTATACAATGTCCCTAAAAATGACGATGCCATAATCGGTATCGCCAGCTTCGTCAAGGTCTTTAAAATAGGACCCTTTGTTAAATTTCCTTCCATCTCTTCCCCACATACCATATTTTTCAATAAAATAGTCTTCTCTAAATTACTACGCATTCTCATGAAGCGTTTGCCGCTATAAACAAGCCTACTATATAATGGTATTTTTTGCAATCCTTTCTTGTGATGGCGAGATGCGTTGCTGGTCGCACATCGTGTGAACAGTAACAAAACGGAGAAATCCTGGTCGGGGATTTCTCCGTTTTTTCTATATTATAGAAATGATACGATTTACTCGATTGCTTCTGTCTCGATTACGAATTTCACGCTTCCTTCCATTCCGCTGTCTTTTCCACTGAATGTTGTATAAGTACAATCATCCGATGTAAGTGCATCGAAACGGTCAAGTACATCACCGAGTTCGTCTTCTACTGTGCTCTTTAATTTGCTTGTTCCTTCACGGTCGAACTTCTCCATACCGTCTGCGAGTTCTCTTGCTCCTGACTGAAGAGTTGCTGCACCTTCACGAAGGGCTGCGCTGTTCAGTGAAAGTTTTGCCGCTCCGGATGACATCTGGCTTCCCAGTGTATTTAGTCCGCTTGCCAGCTGGTTTGTTCCGCTCTGAAGTGTCTGAACTCCTGCTACCAGTGTTGAACTGTTAGCTTTCAGTTTGTTGGCTCCTGCTAAAAGTGCGTCATTATTTGCACTCAACTGTGAGAATCCACCGTTCAGTTCAAGAATACCCGTAACTGCTGCCGGGAACTGTGCCTGTACAGATTTGTTTAACTCACCAAGGTTAGATGAAAATGTTCCGATTGCTATATTTAATCCCTGCATTCCTGCATCCAGCTGATCTACAGATTCTGATAACTGTCCGATTGCTTCCGCCGGAAGTTTATCCTTCATACTTGTGATTGTCTGAAGTTTCTCCTGCATTGCCGGAAGCTGAGCTGTCAGTGTCTGTGCTGTCTGCTGAAATGTTTTCATTGACACACTGATTGCTCCCATCTCCTGCTGGATCGCTGTTGTATCAATTGTTGGAATTGTCACACTAACTTCGCTTGCCTTCTCGAGTCCGCTCAATCCGTCTGCCGCGCTCTTTGCTGCATTTAATTTATCAATTGCTGCCTGAAGATCCGCTTTTGCAGTCTCGTCTGTTGTCTGATCTTTCTTCGCCTGTAATTCACTGACTGCAGAATCAATTGTTGCTTTGCTGTTTGCTGCTGCATTTTTTGCTGTATCAACCTTATCATTATAATCTCTGATCTTTGCATTCAGATCATCTACTGCACTCTGACAAGTTGTGTCCAAAGTAGCAAGCTGCTGGTTAATCATTCCAAGCTGCTGACTCAGACTTGTGAGGTTAGCTGCAATATTCTGAACCGGTGTTGCAATTCCATCATTCAGCGCTGTTCCAAGCTTCTCTGTCTGATTGATCATTTCAGTTCCTGTCGCCAACATATTTCCTACCTGACCCAAAAGTGCCTGAACCTCTTTGCTTCCAAGTGCTGCTTTCAGCTGTGCTGTTCCCGCTGCCAGCTGGCCGGCTGCTACCTGAATATCTTCTGTCGCTGCTCCTTCTCCGTCAATCGCTGCATTCAGCTGACTGATCGCTCCCTGTACTGTTTTCAGTCCGCTGCTGAGCTGGCTCAGTTTCGCGGCACCTGCTGCCAGCTGCTGTTCACCGCCAATATAAGCTGTCACTCCGTCAGCCAGTGCATTTGTTCCGTCTGTATAATCCTGCACGCCTTTGACAACTTTATTGACACCATTCACATACTCTGTCACGCTTCCGTTCAATTCTCCATTGCTTCCAAGGTACTTCTGAATTGCATCATTCAAAGTATCCGCACCTTCTGTATAGCTGTTGACACCGTCTGCAAGTGTTCCGGCTCCGTCTGCAAGTGTGTCAGATCCACTTACTAACTGAAGTGCTGCATCTTCCAGTTCATCTAAGGAACTCTTCAGTGAATCAACATCTACGATATTATCAAAATCAATGTCATCAAGAAGATCGGTAAGTGCCACTGTAAATGTAGAAGACATTGTGAAATCTGTCACATCAGCTTCCACGCAGAGACTTTCCGGGATTGTCAGATCTTCTGTTTTGCTTTCGTCCAGATTCAAACTTTCTTTCATGCCAGGCATTCCGAATCCGACTACGATATTCTTGCTTCCATCAGAAATAACTTTTCCGTTATCAATCGTAACATTGCTAAATGTTTCATTCGGAAGGATCATTCCCGTCATCATGACAAATGGTGTGTAAACTTCTTCTTGTTTTCCATCTACGCTGACTGTTTTCTTCTCTTTATTTGTATAATCCACCTGAATCTTCAGATGTCCGCTTTTTCCTTTCAAATCTGCCGGTTTGATTTCTTTTCCGTCCAGATAGTAAGTAAGCTTTACGGAAACCGGAAGATTCTGATCTGTTGTTCCCTGATAATAAATATCTTCACCGTCTGTATTCCATGTCAATGTATCTCCGGATGCTTTGAATGTTTCATCACCTTTTACATTCTTAATATCTTTCAGAGTACTTGCATCTGTCAGACTTCCTGATACACTGCCTGAATTCTTCAGCCAGTTAGATACTGTTACTTCATCAATTGTTCCTGTTGCGTCTGCATTTACATAAACTGTCTCTTCCTTATAAACTGCATCTGCGTCAGAACTTGTTCCTGCAGCAAAGACCGGCACAGCACCCATCATTACTGACATTCCAACGGCAAGAGAAGTTGTGAGTCCACGTTTGATTTTTCTGTTTTTGTTCATGATTCTTACATCCTTTCTACTTTTTTCCACCGAGGAATCCGATGGACGTCTTACATATTACTTTATCAAATATCATAAACATCGCCGGCAATATCAGGATTACAACAACCATACTGATAATCGCGCCTCGCGCAAGCAAAGTGCAAATAGAACCGATCATTTCAACCTGTGAGTAGCAGGCTACTCCAAATGTTGCCGCGAAGAAACTTAATCCGCTGCTGATAATTGACGGCATACTGGTTTTATGAGCAATACTGATTGCTTCCATCTTATCTCGTCCACGCTGACGCTCTTTCTGATAGCGGGTCGTCATTAGAATTGCATAATCTACAGTTGCTCCCAACTGAATTGCTCCAATTACTATACTTGCAACAAATGGAAGGCTTATTCCCTGATAAAACGGGATTGCCATATTAACCATAATTGCAAATTCAATAACTGCCACCAATATGATTGGCAGTGATATTGATTTGAAGATAATCATAATAATGATAAATATCGCTGCAATTGAAAGTGCATTTACATTTACCAGATCCACATTGGTTACATCCTCCAAGTCTTTCATCAAAGGAGCTTCTCCAATTACCATCGCATTTTTATCATAAGATTTTACAATCTTATCGATCGATGCAATCTGTGTATTGACTTCCTCTGTTGCTGATTCATATTCCGAGCATACAAATGCAAGCTCGTAATCATCGCTTTGCAGCATTTCTTTGATATCATTTGGTATCATAGAGTCCGGCACTGCCGGTCCAATCAGCGAATTCATACTGATCGTCCACTTGACACCCTTCACAGAATCAATCTCATCGAACATTTTCGACTTCTGTTTTGCATCCATACTTCTATCTAACATAACCATATGAATATTACTCATATCGAAGTCTTTCTTAAGTTCTGCATTCGCCACATTACTGTCCAGTGTGGACGGGAGTGAATCTGCAATGTCGTAGTAAATCTTTGTGTGATTATTTCCATAAATAGCCGGGAATAAAAGTACCAGGAAAACAACGATCCATACTTTATAGTGCTTTGTAATAAAAGCTGATGGCTTATCCATGTTGCTGAGCAACAGTTTATGTTTTGTCTTCTCAATTGGTTTATCAAATACAAGAACCAGAGAAGGTAAAACTGTTACGCAACAGATTACACCGATCAATACGCCTTTTGCCATAACGATACCAAGATCTCGGCCAAGTGCAAATGTCATAACACACAACGCTACGAATCCGGCTACTGTCGTAACAGAGCTTCCTGCCACAGACTTAAATGTATTGGAAATCGCATGTCCCATGGCACGTTCTTTCTCTCCCGGAAAACGATTCTTGTTTTCCTCGTAGCTGTTCAAGAGGAAAATGGAATAATCCATTGTCACACCCAGCTGCAATACCGCAGTCAATGCCTTTGTGATATACGAAGTCTCTCCAAGGAAAATGTTGCTTCCAAGATTGTAGAGAATCGCAAGTCCAATACTGATCAGAAATAAAATCGGTACTACGAAAGATCCGCTTGTCAATTCAAGTACGACCAGACTTAAAAGTGCTGCAATCACCACATAAACCGGAAGTTCTTTAAGTGCCAGATTCTTAATATCTGTAACAACTCCTGTCATACCGCTGATAAAGCACTGATCATTCGCCAGCTTCCTCATCTGTCCGACAGCATCCATAGCTTCATCAGAAGATGTTGTATTATCAAACAATACAAGCATCATCGTGGCATCGCCTTTGAAAAACGCCTCCTTTAAATCCTTTGGGATCATCTCCACCGGAAGGCTGATATCAGCTACATCGTCATACCAAAGTACATCTTTTACATGCGGTACTTCACTGAACTGATCTTCAAGCTTCTGAACATCCTTCATGTCCATGTTCTCTACCACGACCATGGAGAAAGCGCCCATTCCATACTCATCCACCAGAATATCCTGACCCTTTACTGTCTCCAGATACTCCGGCAGATAACTGAGCAAATCATAGTTTACACGTGTCTTTGCCATCCCGATGACCGACGGGATAATCAGAAGAAATCCGATGATCAACATCAGAACTCTGTGTTTGGCAATCCATTTGCCAACTTTAACCATTTGTATCATCTCCTATACTGTCTTACTACTCAAGTCTCTTATAGTATAGCGCGAAATGACCATTAGTCAATATTTTTTTGTTAAAAAATGAAAAATAGTCATTTTTATTGACTTTTGGGAATTTTGTGCCATACTAGTAAAAAGACAATAGGAATTTTTCACAGAATGTATTTTTATGAAAACCTCTTATTGGCAAAGTTTGTATTATATATTACAATCACTAAAGACACACAAAGGAGGTCATTGAGATTATGGGAAAAGTAGATGATAATAAAAAGCTGAAAATGAATACACTGCTCCAGACTGCATTTGACCTGTTCACCGGAAAAGGCTTTGCCAAAACAACTGTATCCGACATCGTGAATCAGGCCGGTCTGGCAAAGGGGACATTCTATCTTTATTTCAAAGACAAGTATGATTTAAGAGATAAATTGATCGCATACAAAGCCTGTCAGCTTTTTGATGATGCACACAAGCAGCTTGAAGGAACTGAGATTAATTCTTTAGAAGAAGAGATTCTTTTTTTAACAGATTATATTATTGACCGTTTCCAGAAACAGCAGTCCTTGTTAAAATTTTTGTCAAAGAATCTCTCCTGGGGAGTTTTCCAGGATGCTGTCGGAACGGGTTCTGTAGTGTCCAGGCAATTTTATGACCACTACAGAAATTCACTTATAAAATATAATGTAAACTGTGAGAATCCGGATCTCTTGCTTTTTACACTGATTGAATTGATCAGTTCAACAAGTTACAACTGTATCCTTCATGAGAAACCTGTTTCTATGGAAGAGTACAAACCTTATCTTCATAAATCACTCAAGAAGGTCTATGAAGTGTTTGTAAGCGTTCAGGATTAAGTTTATTTAATTTATTTTTCTTTTAATGTTTGAACATAATTTTGACACATTTTCTGTCTATACTAAGGCTCAGATAGTTGATAAACAACTATCTCCCCCCTCATAAAGTAATGGCATCCCGGTGTGCCGGGATGTCGACTTTACTCTCATTCCTTTAGATAATAAAAAGAAGACCCGATTGCCGATCTGCTGAAGCAGTGAGGTGCTCGGGTCTTACTTTTTGTGTTTTCATATCTGGCACCATCTAAGTTATCACTGCAACGCGAAAGCCCGCTAACCTTTCGGCTAACGGGCTTCGTTGTGTTTATAGTTATCTAAAGGAATGAGAGTAAAGTGTTGACACTTTCCTGTGTCACAACTTTATGAGGGGGGGGAAGATAATTGATTTTCTCTTATCAACTATCTTGATATTAGTATATCCAGAAAATGTGTCAAAAGTATGAGTGTTTTCTTAAAGAAGACGAAAAAATATAAACAGATTATGAAAAAATATAAACTAATAATTTATTTTTCTACGTTCTTCCATCCACTCGAGAAGATCTTCATATACCTGCTCCCGATCTGTCTCGTTGAGCAGTTCATGACGATCACCGGCATACAGTCTTAGACTGATGTCCTGGATTCCGGCCGCTTTGTATTTCTCATAAACCTTCCTTACGCCTTTTCCGAATCCTCCAACCGGATCTTCGGCACCGGCTGCGAAAAGGATTGGAAGCTGCTTCGGAATCATATAGATACTTTCTTTTTTCTCCATTATAAGCATCCCGGTAAACATGCTATAATACGCATTCACTGTAAAGACAAAGGAGCACAGTGGATCTGAAATATATTTTTCCAGATGTTCTTCATCACTGGTTACCCAGTCCGCGCGTGTCTTTGGATTCTTGAATTTCCTATTATAGGCACCGACTGCCATTCCATCCACCAGTTTACTTTTATAATGCCAGCCACGGAAAATTGCCAGTGTTCTGCAAAGTCTCCTTGCAAACTGAAGTGTTGATTTCTTTTGGTCTGCTACAACTCCGATAAACATTGCTCCTGCCAGTCCATTTCCATACATCTGCACATACTGACGCAGAAGGCAGGAACCCATGCTGTGTCCCAACATAAAGTAAGGCACCTCCGGATATTTCTTCGCCGTCCGCTGACGAAGTGTATGCATATCTCCGATCACGCATGCATTTCCATATTTTTCATTAAAAAATCCATACTCCGACTTGCTCTGCACAGATTTTCCATGTCCTAAATGATCGTTTCCAACGACATAATATCCATGACTACACATGAATTCTGCAAATTCATCGTATCTCTTAATATATTCCACCATTCCATGGCTTAACTGCAGGACAGCTTTCACTTCTCCTTCCGGTTTCCACTCAATCGTGTGGATCTCCGTATTGCCATCCTTTGAAGGGAAATAAAACTCATCTCTCATCGTTCATTCACTACCTGTCATCTAATTTGATATAATCACGATATGGTGCAAGCGGCTTATAAGCCGGACGTATAATCTTATCTACATTCTTCAACTCTTCCAGTCTGTGTGCACTCCATCCAACGATACGTGCTGCCGCAAAAATTGGAGTATATAATGCCGGTGGAAGATCAAGCATGCTATAAACAAGTCCACTGTAGAAATCTACGTTCGCATTAACACCTTTATACATCTTACGTCTCTCGCTAATGATCTCCGGTGCCATCTTCTCTACTTTCTCATACAGTACATATTCTGCCTCGTGGCCCTTTTCATATGCAAGCTGCTTTACAAACTTCTTGAAGATCTCCGCTCTTGGGTCGGATACAGAATAAATCGCATGTCCCATTCCATAGATCAGACCTCTCTTATCAAACGCTCTCTTCTCCAGCAGTGCCTCAAGGTAAGCTCTGATCTGATCATCATCCTGCCAGTCTGTCAGCTGCGTCTTCATATCTTCAAACATCTGTGTTACTTTTACGTTCGCACCACCATGTTTTGGCCCTTTCAAGGACGCCATAGCTGCTGCAATTGTAGAATAAGTATCTGTTCCTGAAGATGTAACAACATGCGTTGTAAATGTTGAGTTGTTACCACCGCCATGATCCATATGAAGAACAAGAGCCATATCAAGGATCTTCGCCTCAAGTTCTGTATACTGACGATCTTCTCTGAGCATCATCAGAATATTCTCTGCCATAGACAGTTCTTTCTTCGGTGCATAAATATACAGGTCTTCACCCATTTTATAATTGTAAGCAAGATAGCTGTAAACCATAAGCATTGGGAACTGGCTGATCAGGTTCAGACTCTGACGCAGTACATTCGGAATGCTTGTATCATCCGCTTTGTCATCGTAAGAATAAAGCTGAAGAATACTTCTTGTAATACTGTTCATCATATCACGGCTCGGAGCCTTCATGATCACGTCACGTACAAAATTCGGTGGAAGCATCCGGCGGTCAGCTATCATATCCTTAAAATTCTCAAGTTCCTTCTGATTCGGAAGCTCTCCAAAAAGAAGCAGATATGCAATCTCCTCAAATCCAAAATGTTTCGCCTCAAGGAATCCGCTTACAAGATCTTTAATATTGTAACCTCTGTAATAAAGATTACCTGCACACGGTACGGATACACCGTCTACAATCTTTGTTGCACACACATCGGATATATTTGTCAATCCGGCAAGTACACCTTTACCGTTCAGATCTCGAAGTCCTCTTTTTACCTCGTATTTGGTATAGAGTTCTTTGTCAATTGCATTGTTCGTTTCACATTTCAGAGCAAGTTCTTCAATCTCCGGAGTGATGTCAAAAAATATGCTGTTAATATCTTTGGCCATGGGCTCTTCCTCCTTCTCTTGTTTCTTCTAATGTCTTTTATCTTTTAATTATACTAGATATCCGTCTAGTAAACAATTAACTGAATATTAAATCTTTATGAATCAAAAAGTGAAGAAGAATAAAGTTGCTGTCCACTACATTTTTGTAAACAGCAACTTTGTAAATTCTTTTAATATTATTTTATCTGCAATCATAAAGAAAATCTGCCAGCTTTGCAAATTCTTCCAGCGTAAGGGCTTCTCCACGAATAGATGCTCCTCTTCCGAGTGCATCAATCGCTGCCTCGATTTCTTCCTTCGTATAGTCAAGTTCTGCCGAATTCTTCAGTCCATTTGCCAAAGTCTTTCTTCTCTGGTTAAAGGAGGCACGGATAATACGGAACATAAGCTTTTCATCCTTTACCTTCACCGGTGGTTCTTCATAACGTTCCAGACGGATTACCGCAGATCCAACCTTCGGACGAGGCATAAAGCAGTTCGGTGGTACATTTGCCACAATATATGGTTTCGCATAATATTGCACAGCCAGAGACAGTGCACCATAGTCCTTCGTTCCCGGTCCCACCTGCATACGGTCTGCAACTTCTTTCTGAACCATAACTGTAATACTCTTGATCGGAACATGATTCTCAAAAAGTCCCATAATGATCGGCGTTGTAATATAATATGGAAGATTCGCAACGACCTTGATCGGCCTTCCGCCGTTTTTTTCCTGTACGAGACGGTTTAAATCCACCTTCAGAATATCTTCATTGAGCACTTCCACATTGTCATATTCCGACAGCGTATCCGACAGGATCGGGATGAGCGCCTTGTCGATCTCGACTGCAACGACGTGCCCGGCGCGCTCCGCCAGATACTGCGTCATCGTGCCGATGCCGGGGCCGACCTCCACCACGCAGTCGTCCTTTGTAATCTGCGCCGCATTCATGATCTTTTCCAGAACATGCGTGTCGATCAGGAAATTCTGACCGAATTTTTTTTGAAAATTAAAATTGTATTTCTGCAATACCGCAATGGTATTCTGTGGATTGCCTAATGTTGGCTGATTCATATATTTTCTCCTATACTCCAAGAATTTCATTCGTATACTTAAATAATGTCACATTCAGCTGCATAATATCATACTGCTTATCTATAATAGCCTTCTGCACGATCAGATCCACCTTACTACTTGGGCTAAATGCCCAATCCGCTCTGGCAAGTAAATCTTTCGACTGTTCCAGATCAAGCTGCAGTGCAATACAGAGTGCCATTACTGTCTTCTTTGGATGATAATTCTGGTCACATTGAATCTTTGAAAAATGTTTTCTATCAAGGTTTGCCCGTTTCCACACATCCTTATTATCAAGATGCGATTCGTCGATCAGCTCAAATAATTTATCATGAAATGAAACG
>ENA-OPEV01001655-OPEV01001655.1-human-gut-metagenome-genome-assembly--contig:-NODE-1655-length-11950-cov-2.623960_pt1 | contig 11950 bp, 9 predicted proteins | sample MGYA00241637_ERZ501537 | MGnify/ENA primary metagenome ERZ501537 (study PRJEB25962, sample SAMEA1972159) | human gut metagenome | biome: human gut; feature: human-associated habitat; material: faeces...
AAGTAGCGGCCTGCGAACCAGACGTTATTTTTATTGGCGGTCGTTTAAGCGCGGTATACGAAGATCTTTCGGCCATTGCCCCAGTGGTTTATCTGTCTGTAGAGCCGGAAAAAGGAGTAGTAAAAAGCACTGCGGAAAATGCCAGAACCATTGCTTCCATTTTTGGAGAAGAGGAGAAAGCAGATGCTTTAATGAAAGAATTTGACTCCAGAATCCAGGCAGTCAGAGAACAGTATGAAGGCAAAAATGCGATTGTGGGTATGTATTCCGGCTCGAACTACAATGTGCTGGGCAATGACGGACGCTGCTCCCTGATTGGAAATGAACTGGGATTTCACAATTTAGGCGCAGACGCAGGAGAGATTACCAGTACCCATGGAAACGAGGCTTCCTGGGAGACCATTGTGAATCTGAATCCAGAGTATATGTTTGTACTGGACAGAAATTCCGCTATCAGCAGTACGGAAGGAAATCCGGCCGTACAGGAAGCAATCGAAAATGAGTTGATAAAAGAACTGGACGTTTACAAAAACGGCAATATCATTTATCTGGCTCATCCAAACGTGTGGTATACCGCAGAAGGCGGCATCCAGGCACTGGATGTGATGCTTCAGGATATAGAAGAACGGTTGTTCTAAGGGAAATCATTTTCTCTGGAAAAACAAGTCCGCAGAGTATAAAAATTTCCTGCTGGAAAACACACATACCAGAACCTGCCTCCGAATAAGATAGTAATAATCAACTATTTTGGGAGGCAGGAAATGAGACAGACAGTACGCAGAAAACTAGTCGCAGCGGCAGGATTGTTTTTGTGGGTTACGGCAGTCCGCCTTTTAAGCGGATGCAGCATAACAGGAGTTGGAAATGAAAATCCCGACAAAATAAGGGACCTGGAATTTACCGTAATCGGCGATGGAGATGTGCCGGAAGAGCTTTTGAAGATGATTCAGGAGAAAAAGCAGGACGCATTTAAATTGACTTACAGCGACGATCAAAGCTTATACATAGTAAGCGGATATGGGGTACAGGAAACCGGCGGCTACAGTATTACAGTCGAACAGCTCTATCTCTCAGAAAATACAATTGTTTTTGATACCGAACTGATGGGGCCTGCAAAAGGCGAGACGGGAAACAGCGGGCCATCCTGTCCCTATATTGTAGTGAAAACAGAATATCTGGAAGAACCGGTAATTTTCCAGTAGAAGGAATTCATAAAAAATCCTTTTTTTCATACCTGCCATATGCTATAATAAGGAATCCTATTTATTTTGTATGATTTCTGAAAGGCAGGTTTAATATGATTTTAAAAGATATATGGCTGGATGTAAAGGCTGTTCAGGCTAGAGATCCGGCGGCAAGAAGCGCATTAGAAGTACTGCTTCTGTATCAGGGCGTTCATGCTTTGATTTGGCATCGGTTTGCCCACTGGTTTTATAAACACCATATGTTTTTCATTGCCCGTCTGATTTCCCAGCTGGCCAGATTTTTCACGTTGATTGAGATCCATCCAGGCGCCCAGCTGGGACATGGGATTTTAATCGACCATGGCGCAGGGGTAGTAATTGGAGAAACTACAGTCGTGGGAGACAATTGTACCATTTACCAGGGCGTAACTTTGGGCGGCGTAGGCTTAAATAAGGGAAAGCGTCATCCTACTCTGGGAAGCAATGTGACCGTAGGAGCGGGAGCCAAGATTTTAGGCGCGTTTGAAGTTGGGGATAACTGCAGTATTGCAGCCAATGCAGTGCTGCTAAAACCGTTGGAAAACAATGTAACAGCAGTAGGCGTTCCAGCCCGTCCGGTTAAAAAGGATGGGATTCCAATCCCCAAGAAGAAATATGCATCTGTAGAAAGCCTGGGTCACAATCTCAGAAGAATTGAAGAACTGGAAGAAAAGGTACGGGAACTGGAAGCGCTGGTAGAAAAACTGTCAGAGAATGAAAAAGAACCGCTACAGACAGGAGATTCCAAAGAATGACGGCAGAACATATCGTGGAAAATGCGGCAGAATGCGCTGCAGAAAATAAAAAGAAAGAAAAACAGCTGGAAGAGTACCGGATCATCGAACAGAGTATTATTAAGAAATTCCGTAAGTCAATATGGAGGCCTTTTGTTCGGGCGCTCAATGATTACAATATGATAGAAGAGGGAGACAATATTGCAGTCTGTATATCCGGCGGAAAGGATTCCATGCTTCTTGCCAAATGTATGCAGGAGATCCTCCGTCATGGAAAGATGGAGTTTGGACTGCAGTTTCTGGTAATGGATCCAGGGTATCATCCAGACAATCGGCGTCTAATTGAAGAAAATGCCAGACGGATGAATATTCCTATTCATATCTGCGATTCAGACATTTTTGATATTGTTGTAGATGTGGATCAGTCTCCCTGTTATCTTTGCGCCAGAATGCGCAGAGGTTATCTGTATTCTCATGCCAAAGAGCTGGGATGCAATAAAATTGCTCTGGGACATCATTTTGACGATGCCATTGAAACGACCCTGATGAGCGTTCTTTACGGCGGCCAGTATAATACTATGATGCCGAAACTTCACAGTACCAATTTTCCAGGAATGGAGCTGATTCGTCCCTTGTATCTGGTAAAAGAAGAAGCAATTCTGGAATGGAAAGAATACAACCATCTCCGCTTTTTGCAGTGTGCCTGCCGGTTTACAGAACAGATTGCCAAAGAAAAAGCGATGGAGGAAGGTGTTCATACCTCCAAACGCCAGGAAATCAAAGAACTAATCAAGGAATTGAAAACAATCAATCCTAATGTAGATATGAATATCTTCCGGAGTGCAGAAAACGTTAACTTAGACGCCTGCATCGGATATGTAAAAGATGGAAAACGCCACCGGTTTACGGAAGAGTATTGACAGTATAAAGGTTAAAAGTTCGAATGGATTCCTTTTATTTTAAGGAGTCCATCCGAACTTTTTGTTATTAAAAAGAGAATCTTTTCCTAATTATTAAATTGCCGCAAATCCAGGCCACAGAATATACATCAAATATCCCAATACAATAACGCTTATCAGACACAGCGGAATTGTTTTCAGTCCCCAGCGAATCATTTTGTTTAAATCAATTCCATAGCCTGCTACCATAGCAGGACCGGCGCCAGAAGAGGGAAGACAAATTGAAATGTTACAAGCAGCATAGCATAATAGTAAAAATGGAATTGGATTATAACCCAATCCAGACATGGTTGTAATAATAATTGGTCCTATTAATGCTGCACAACCAGTAATTGTCATAATATTGCTAAAGAAACAACCCATAATTGAGAAAATTACAATTGCAATGAATACGCTTTTTCCTGCAATCGGAATCAATGCCTCGGATATCATATTTCCAACACCGCTTCCTGTAATAATATTACCTAATGCAGTACCGCCTGCAATTAAAAGGAATACTCCCCATTTGATTTTAGGCATCGCGTAATTCCAGTTTAAAATTACTTCCTGTTCATTAGCGGGAATGACAAAGCACAGCATGGCAGCAATCATAAAAATATAGTTTGCTGTTAAAGTCGGGAATACCGAGGAGAACAATGGTCGGGCCAACGAAAGTGCAAATGCGGCAACAAACAGACCTGCGCTGAGGATTTCTCCACGACTCATTGCTCCAAGTTTCTTTAATTCATTTTCCAAAGCCTCCTTTGTTCCCGGCAACTCTTTATATTCCATTTTGTTTGATAATAAAAGAATTAACATCGGTAGTGCTACAAATATTACAAGAGGAACACATCGACTAATCCAATCAATGTACATAAATTCCTTTCCTGTGTATTCTTCTATTAAGTTTACAACAACTAAATTCATTGCTCCGCCCAAAGGGGTACCAAATCCTACATTTGAGCCCCAGGCTACTGCTAATAGCGCACAGGTAGCATAATTAGAATTTTTAATTTCATTTTCGTCAATATTAACAGCTTTAATTGTCGTAAGAACAATGGGGAATAGGGCTGCTGCAACGGCTGCATTTGCAACCATAGAAGACAATACCACAGCCAGTAAAAACCACATGGCAATCAATTTTTTGGGGTTATTTCCAACCTTCATCATAATAGTCAAAGCTAGGCGTCGGTCAAAACCCCATTTGGTCCAAGCTAATGTAATAATATTGGCACTCAGAAGCAGTACAACTGTTGCATTAAAATATGTAGCAAGTACTCCTGAAGTTTTTGCAATGCCAAAAAGCTGTGCAATTAAAATGGGGAGTAATGCGGTAACTGCTGGTGCAACTGGCTGCATAATCCACCATGCAAGCATCCATAAGAGAAGTCCAATCGCACCTCTCATTACAAAATCAAGTCCTGCTATTGGACACAAAATCATAATTAAAAATAAAATCGGACCTAAAACTACCTTAAATATTTTATTCATTTTTCCCCTCCTGACCCCTTACATTATGCACCTAACATATTTAAACGAAGAGGCTTTGCCTTTTCATAGGGATGTTCTTTCAACATATCCAGATTTAAATTTACACCTAATCCAGGCCCCTCTGGTATTATAAAAAGTCCATCCATTACGTCCCAGTATCTATCGGAAAATTCCCTTAGCCAAGGAGCTTCTGCTGGATGATACTCCAAATGCATGAAATTTTTCATAACAGCAGCCATATGTAAACTAGCTGCACAGGTAATTACACTGCACATATTATGCGGAGAAATCAATACATCATATGTCTCCAATAGAGCATTGATTTTTATCATTCCTGTAATGCCTCCCACATATCGTATATCTGGCATATATACATCCAGACAGCCTTCTTCTAAAAGAGGAAGAACGGCTTCCGCGCCTGTCTGCATTTCTCCTCCAGCAATTAACAGACCACTATGTTCTCTAAAACATCTTAATAATTCAGGCTTTTTCTCGGGAATTGGTGTTTCCATCCAAAATGGATGATAAGGTCTTAACTTTTCAGCAACATATAAAGCTGTTTTCAAATCAAAACGCCAATGTGCATCTACTCCCAGCGAAATATCATCTCCTACAGCCTCTCTCATTGCAATAAAGCGTTCACATCCCAAATCTACTAGCCGTTTCTGTTCTGCTAATGGCGTTCTCCAGGAAACGCCGTCAAATGGATGGCATTTTAGTGCTTTATTACCCATTGCGACTAATTCTTTTGCAAATTTCCCAAATCCTTCAGGTGTTCGGTCTTGAATCACGCGGTTAAAAGATGCATAAACTGGTATTTCTTTACGAATTGCGCCTCCTAACAACTGATATAAAGGTTTTCCCAATGCCTTTCCTTTTAAATCCCACATTGCAATATCAATTCCTGATACTGCTGCAGCTGTAATTAAGCCACCTCCATCTGCGGTTAATGTCAGATTGTCTTCTAGTACATCTTTCCCTATTAGTTTTATCCCCAAATGTTGAACCGCTGCAACTACTTCAAATTCCATTCCATCTAAGGTCGCATCTCCGAATCCAATCACCCCTTCATCTGTTTCTGCAATTACAAAAACATAATTAGAATAAACAGATGCATGAACTACTTCCGCCCGAATACTTGTAACCTTCATGTTTGTACCTCCTATCATTTATATTTGTGTAGCTTTTGCTATAAAATTACAATATGTATTTGTATTATAAATATCACATAGATAAGTCTTGCTATAAATGACTATTTTTATAATAGTTAACTATATATAAATAATAATATATTTATTAAAAGTTGTCAATACTGGTTTTGGTTGCAGGTACTTTTTTTTTATGCTACTATTTTATCATTGGAAATAAAGGAGATTTGTTTATGACTTTACAGAAATCAGATATTCGTACTCAAATATATAACGACCTGCGAGAACAGATTTTTACCAAAAAATTGAATCGCGGCGAACGGCTTGTTGAAACGCAGATTGCAGAACAATACCATGTTAATAAGCGCCATGTAAGAGAAGTTTTAATTAAACTTCAAGAGCAAAAATTAGTTCTTTACATTCCTATGAAGGGATTTCAAGTTCTGGGCATTTCCCGTACTGATTTATTGGAAATTGCTAAAATAAGGGAGATGTTAGAAAGTGCTATTTTTGAAGATTTTCTTGAACGTGCTACAGACAGTGATTTAAATTCTGTAATGCTATTTACAAAACGGAAAATTGCTTTTTTAAAATCTGAATTAAAATCAGAAGCTCATAAAGAAACTCTTGCTACGTTTGATAAAATATATGAATGTACTGTCTATCACCGTATGGCACAGATGCTAACAGAGTATAGGGATTACATAAACTTAATGATTCAGCTTTCCTTTGATATGCCTGATGACATCCAAAAAACCATTCACAATTCTCAGCTTTTATATAAAGTCTTTGAAACGAGAGATTATAATCTTTGTAAAGAATGGATTCATATTCGTTACTCTAATTTGGTTTATAAAATTGGTCAGTCTTCTTTTTTTGATGATTAAATGATATATCCAGACTATCCAGCTCTTATAAAAATGTCTCCATAGGCAGCGGCAATCGGACTAAAGACTATATTTAAGATTTTAGCTTGCACTGATTGCACAATAAACGTAAAGGAAGTTAATTTTTTCAATAAAAGAAACTGCTTAAAACCTATAAAATCAATAAATATATCATACTGATTTTTACGCCTGGTTTCATAAATGTCAGCCTGCCTGCATAGATTTTTCTAAGGATCAATGTGTGAAAAGAGCTGATCCGAGAGCTGAAAAAAATCAATCCCAATGTGGATATGAATATTTTCCGGAGTGCAGAAAACGTCAATTTAGATGCCTGCATCGGATATGTAAAAGATGGAAAACGCCATCGGTTTACGGAAGAGTATTGACAGTATAATCGCAAAACTTATTGGCTTTTTAAAAAAACTTGGTTCGCATAAGAATGGATGGATACACCATTTGTAAAGGCGTTGACAGGTGCAAAAAGATATGAAAATCTACATTTTGAATTTATTGCAGAAGTTAGAAAACAAAGATATTAGTATTTAAAATCTATTTTAATGAGAGATGTCGAGTAAAATCGATGTCTCTTTTTTGTATGTTTAGGGCAAAATAAACAGACTACATAATATTCCTTATGTAGTCAACACGGTTATATACTTGATTTTACTTATATATAACCGTTAAAAATCTAAAATTTCTTCTATTTCCTAAATTATACCATTGGTGGTATTTTTTTACAAGGCAATATCCGACAATTTCCTTACACTTTTCCTATATTTAACGGGGGTTTTAAGGTCCTATGAAAGAGGTTATTGTTTTCCAAATTAAGTTTAAAATTGTATCAAAATATCGAAAATCGCTTTGATTTTTGGATAAATATAGGCAATTATATAACAATTATGAACATAGTCCTATTATTTTAAAGACTTTCACGTTACAGTAATTGCTCTTTTTAATCGTTTCCAATGTTTGACTACATAAGGAATATTATGTAGTCAATTTATTTTTTCCAAAAAGCCAGAAAAAAATAGGCTTCGTCTATGCCCCTTGCCCCTCAAAGTTTATGCTTGTCTTCATTATGGTATGCATTTTTATCAGCCGTTTTCTCTCGTTGCAAAGCATTGCCTCATTCCTACACACCTTTCTTTTTAATATCATTCCATCTCAAACAAAGCCGGAAATTTCTCCTAATTCATCGGAGCAAGCAAAAAAAGAGGAAGGTCCCTGACCTTCCTCTCAAAATTGCCTATTTCATTATACAGCCTGACTTGTCTCTGAGTTTTCCAGCAATGTCGTTGTATACTTGTCTAAAATCACACTCTGGATCATATCTCTGGTTGCGGAGTTAATCGGATGCGCAATATCCCGATATTCTCCGTCTGCTGCCTTACGGCTGGGCATTGCGATAAACAAGCCCTTCTCACCTTCAATTACCTTAATGTCGTGAATGACAAATTCGTTGTCCAGCGTGATGGAAACTATTGCTTTCATCTTCCCTTCTTTTTCGATTCGTCTCACTCTTACATCTGTAATCTGCATAGCTGCAACCCCTCCATCATTCTCTTATTGCCCTTACGGTCTTGTATCTCTGCCTGCAGCGCCCCCGCGCCCTTCGCAGGCTTTATTACTTGCATCGGCTTTTTGACTTCGTTCCCCTGGTATCATCATATCGTGTATCGTTCATTTTTCTCCACAACAATCTTGATGTTATCCGGCGTTCCGATATGGGTCGTGTTAGCGCGGATGGTATCCCTGCTTTCCACAATACAGTTTTCAATTACCGTATTGTCCCCGATATAAACGTCATTCAGAATGATGGAATTTTTAATGATACAGTTATTTCCGATATATGCCTGCTTGAACAGAATAGAATTCTCTACCGTACCATTCAAAATACATCCGCTGGAAACCAGGCTGTTTTTTACCTTTGCTCCTGGATTGTACTTTGCCGGAGGCATATCGTCAATCTTAGAATATACGTCTGGATATTGCCTGAAGAAATAATCTCTGACTTCTGGTTTTAAGAAGTCCATATTCGTCTTATAGTAAGAGTCTACAGAAGCGATATTACTCCAATAAGTATCCATCTTGTATGCATAAATCCGCTTTAAGTTCTTATAACGGACTAAAATGTCCTTTACAAAGTCATAGCGGTCTTCTGCCGCACAACGCTCAATCAGTTCAATCAACTGACGTCTGCGGATCACATAAATACCGCAGGAAATCGTATTGGCATCGGAAACCATAGGCTTTTCTTCAAAGTCTACGATTCTTCCGTCATCATTAATCTTTACGCAGCCGAAACGGGTAACATCCTCGTTTTCAGACATCCGTTTACAAACAACTGTAATGTCTGCTTTCTTCTCAATATGATATTCCAGAACCTTATTATAATCCATCTTGTAAATACCGTCTCCGGATGCAATAACGACATACGGTTCGTGACTGTTCTTTAAGAAAGACAGGTTCTGATACAATGCGTCTGCTGTTCCCCGATACCAGTCGCTGCTGTCAGCAGTAATCGTAGGGGTAAATACGAACAGGCCGCCCTGTTTTCTGCCAAAATCCCACCATTTAGAAGAACTTAAATGCAGGTTTAAGGAGCGTGAATTATACTGGGTAAATACGGCCACATTCTGAATGTGGGAATTGGTCATGTTGCTCAGCACAAAATCGATGCTGCGGTAACTTCCTGCCACTGGCATTGCCGCAATCGCTCTCTTGTTGGAAAGCTCTCTCATCCGTTTGCTGTTGCCGCCTGCTAAAACGATACCGATTGCTCTCATCTTATGCCACCTGCCTTTATTATGTAATCTCCGCTTGCCAGTTCTCCGTCAGGATAATCCTCCGGCTCGGTAACGCCGGAAATCGCGGTATTTTTGCCAATCTTTACTCCATCTGGAATAACAGAATGCTCGCCGATTGTTACCAGATCGAACTGATAAACCTTCGGGTCATATTTGCTGGGCGCGTACTCGCCTACGCCAAGCTCTGTCTGTTTGCCAACCGTTACGTCTTCTGCAATAATTGCTTTGTTGATAACTGCGCCTTCCTCAATCCTGCTGTTCTGCATAATAATGGAATCGCGAATCACAGCGCCCTTTCCAATCGTAACACCGGCTCCAATTACAGAATTATAGACTTCTCCATAAACTTCTGTTCCCTCGCCGATAATGCTTCTCTCGATTACTGCATCAGAAGCCACATACTGCGGAGGAATAATTTCACTTCTGGTATATACTTTCCAGTATTCTTCATATAAGTTGAATTCTGGAATAATATCGATCAGCTCCATGTTGGCTTCCCAATAGGAACCTAACGTTCCCACATCTTTCCAATAGCCATTATAGTCATAGGCAAAAATCCGGTCTCCCTTGCCATGACAGTATGGAATAATGTGCTTTCCAAAGTCGCAGCCAGGCTCGTCCTTCATCTTAATCAGGGCGTCCCTGAGTACCGGCCATGAGAAAATGTAGATACCCATCGAAGCCAGATTGCTTCTGGGAACTGCAGGTTTCTCTTCGAACTCTGTAATCCGGTTGCTCTCATCTGTTACAACGATGCCAAACCGGCTGGCTTCCTCAATGGGAACCGGCATAGCCGCAATGGTAATATCAGCATTATTTGCCTTGTGATAATCCAACATAACTTCATAATCCATCTTGTAAATATGATCGCCGGAAAGAATCAGCACGTAATCTGGATTATAAGTTTCCATATATTCCAGATTCTGATAAATCGCATTTGCAGTACCGGTGTACCAATCGCTGCCCTTGCTTCTCTCATAGGGCGGAAGAACTGTAACGCCTCCCACGTTTCTATCTAAATCCCACGGAATACCGATTCCAATATGGGAATTTAAACGCAATGGCTGATACTGGGTTAAAACGCCTACAGTGTCAACGCCGGAATTGATACAGTTGCTGAGCGGGAAGTCAATAATGCGGTATTTTCCCCCGAATGATACCGCAGGTTTTGCTACCTTCTGGGTCAAAACCCCCAGGCGGCTTCCCTGTCCGCCAGCTAAAAGCATAGCTATCATTTCTTTTTTAATCACGTTATCACCTCTTGCTGTTATATTTAATCGTGTGTCCATTATAGCATAGTTTTCATAAATAGTGAACAAATTGCAGGTTTTTTTATTGTACTTTTTGTGCATAATCCGACATAATTTTGCGAAAATATTGATTTTTTTACATTTTAATCCTGGTTTCATTTATTTTCGCTTATCTGTTTACAAATTTCCCCTTTTTTCGCGCGTTCCCTTTGGCAGAAAATATTCAGCAAACCCTTGAATCCCCAGGGAAAATATAGTACAATCGACTTTAATATGCCAGAAATTTTCAAAACGCAGAAAAGGAGAATACTCATGGATTTAGTTACAGTAAGAGAATTATATAAAAACCGTGATGCGTATCTGGGCAAAGAAATCTCCATCGGCGGCTGGGTCCGCAGTATCCGCGATTCCAAAGCCTTCGGCTTTATCGTTGTCAGCGATGGTACCTTTTTCGAAACCCTTCAGGTCGTTTATCACGACACCATGCCTAATTTCACAGAAATTTCCAAGTTAAATGTAGGATCTGCTATTATCGTAAAGGGTACACTGGTTGCAACCCCTCAGGCAAAGCAACCATTTGAGATCCAGGCAGAGCAGATCGACGTAGAAGGCCCTTCCGCACCGGACTATCCGCTGCAGAAAAAGCGCCATTCCTTTGAATATCTGCGGACCATTTCCCATTTACGTCCCAGAACCAATACGTTCCAGGCGGTATTCCGCGTTCGTTCCCTGATCGCTTACGCCATTCACCAGTATTTCCAGGAGAGAGACTTTGTTTATGTTCACACTCCTCTGATTACCGGAAGTGACTGCGAAGGAGCCGGCGAAATGTTCCAGGTTACCACCATGGATTTAAACAACGTTCCGAAAAATGCTGACGGCACTGTAGATTTCAGCAAGGACTTCTTCAACAAGCCTACCAACCTGACCGTTTCCGGCCAGTTAAACGGCGAGACCTATGCTATGGCGTTCCGCAACATCTACACCTTTGGTCCTACTTTCCGCGCAGAAAATTCCAACACCACCCGCCATGCGGCTGAGTTCTGGATGATTGAACCGGAAATCGCGTTTGCCGATCTGGAAGATGATATGGATTTAGCAGAAGGTATGTTAAAATACATTATCAAATTCGTATTAGAGCACGCTCCGGAAGAGATGAACTTCTTTAATCAGTTTGTAGACAAGGGGCTTTTAGACCGTCTCAACGGAATCCTCAATTCCGAATTTGCCCGCGTTACCTATACAGAGGCTGTAGAAATTCTGGAAAAGAACAACGACAACTTTGATTACAAGGTATTCTGGGGCTGTGACCTTCAGACTGAGCATGAACGCTACCTGACCGAGCAGGTTTATAAGAAACCGGTATTTGTTACGGATTATCCAAAGGAAATTAAAGCATTCTATATGAAGCTGAATCCAGACGGCAAGACCGTTGCTGCTGTTGACTGCTTAGTACCAGGTATCGGCGAGAT
>ENA-OPEV01001661-OPEV01001661.1-human-gut-metagenome-genome-assembly--contig:-NODE-1661-length-11926-cov-2.762194_pt1 | contig 11926 bp, 10 predicted proteins | sample MGYA00241637_ERZ501537 | MGnify/ENA primary metagenome ERZ501537 (study PRJEB25962, sample SAMEA1972159) | human gut metagenome | biome: human gut; feature: human-associated habitat; material: faeces...
AATACATTTCCGCTGGTCGTTCCTTCCATTCGACAGAGGAACTTCCCCGAACGACTCAAAAACGAAATCGGTAAGCCCATTTCTGCACATTTTCCCATCAACGGCGGACTAGCTCCTGTTGCACCAAAACAAATGATTCCATCTAAGTTATGCAGCGGCAGACGTGCTAAAACGGTTTTCTTCTCCTGAACCACAACATTTTCCCCATCCAAGGACAAATACCGTTCTGGTGTCATAATATACAGTGTTTGTCGCAGCTGTTTCATTCTGATACCTCCTCTGTTGGCTTTAACATTGCTTGCATATAGGCAGCAGCAGACTGTGTTCCACAGAGAACCGGTAGGCAAAGCTGCTTCAAGGAGCATGCATTGCATGCCTTTGTTCGCCGAACTTTGGGTGTATGTTGTGTCCGGTATAACTGATGCATTTCTGTTAACATTGCAATTGTTTTTTCTCGTAAGGATTCATCGATTTCCACTTTAGACCGCCGTCTGGTCTTTCCATAGTACAAATATCCGATTGGGATCGTACAGCACAGCATCTCTTCCAGACACATCGCCTGTGCAGCAAGTTGTAAGCGGTCGCAATCCTCTTTTTTTGCCTCTCCACGCTTATATTCAATGGGAATAATGTCATAAGTTCCCACTTTCCCATGAATGGAAACGCCTGTTTCTGAACGATGAAATTCTACAACATCACATTCTCCGGAAATGCCCAGCGTTGCAGAGGACACCGGCATTCCACGGACAATGATTTGATTTCCTCTTGTTTCACGTCGTTCCTTGTCATGGGCATTCTTATGAAAAATTTCACCGTCTACGGTTCGTATATTTTCCGCCCATTGCTGTTCCAGGTGAATCAATGCCCACTGGCGGCGACAAAAACAAAAATGCTGAATTCCGGAAAGCATCAGATATTCATCTTCTGAATACCTCATGATAAAATTTGCAGCGTAACACCATCTAATGGTGTTACCTGTACATCATAATCTTCAAACCGCTTTGGCTTTGTAACACCTTCTTTTAAGGTGACCTGTAAAGAACGCTGTACTTTCGCAGAAGAATATTTTGGTGTTTTTCCTTCTTGTTCCCACCAATACAGTGCACAAACTTCCATGCTGCCTTCTGGGCGAGCAGAAGAAGCATCGTTTTCCAGCAGGGTTCTCATTGCTTCTTTAATTTTTTCTGCGTCTTCATCACGAAAGCCAGTCTTTTCCGCCAACTGACAATTGATGCTGCCCTTTGCCAGATACAGACCAAATGCAACCCGATGCTTCATACCCATGGTATCAGATGCTCTTTCTGTTTTATCTTCACTATTGACACTCTTTACAATCTGCATGCTGATAATATCCACTGGGCTCACGCTCTTTGCAATGCTAATGGTAACAGGGCCTCTTACGCCAACAGAAACCTTGTCGCCCTTAAAAGCAAATACTTGTCCAAAGCTTCTAACATCCATCCACTGTTCACACGCAATTCTTGCAAATTCATCTTGGTCAGTGTCTTTTCCATTGCTGGCCTTTTTTAATTCTTCACAGCCCTCTGCTCGTGTTTTCAAACTCTTATAGCTATCCACACGATGGTCATTCGACTGTACAAAGACCGATTCATTCATATCAATCAGTCGATTCCGAATCTTCCGCTTCAGGCAAACATCTGAAATTTCTCCATACCCGTCATAGTCTTCTCTTGGACGGTTTCCACACAACGGGTCACCGTTTGGATTTGCGTTTTCTACGGAAATTAAAATGGCAAAGTCGATTTTTTTAGAAAGGGTACTCATGATTCTGTTTCCTCCTCATTGTTTGAATCGTTTTGGTTTTTATGCTTTTTATCAGCAGAAATTTTCTGTAATTGGCAGCTATAAGCATGCAAATATTCCGGCTCTAGCTTGGAATTATCCATGAATGCAGTATGGTCAAACTGACTGGTAATTTCATCAATCATTGTGCAGTAATAATTCCGCTGTGTTTTTGGCATCGCAGAAAGATAAGGCTCTAACCGTTGCCGAATGACATTCCAAGTCCGGTATGGCTGATTTACAAACGCTGTAAAATATCGGCGAGCATTGGTAATTCTGGTATCGTTGCCCTCTTTTTTATTCAGAGCAACCGATTCCGCTACTTCTGCAATTGCCAGCAGTCTGCCATACAGATAATCTCTGCGGGTACAGGTTTCATCCAGTTCCATGTTACATTCTCCTTTTTGTTCGCATATTTTTTTTCGCAGCATTCCGCAAGCACAGGCAACCACCAAATCCCAGTTATATTTCTGTTCGTATGCTTGTGGGGAAGATGCCCGATTACAAAGTGCCTGAAGCAAGTCCATTGGAAATGCCTGTTTTTCCAGTACACAGGGAAGCAAACGGTTCACAACAAATGACTTTAACTTGTCATCACATTTTAAAACATTCCCTTGTTCCGTTCCATATGCACAATTTACAATATCACGTAGATCGAAAGAAAAAATGTCAAATTTCTTTTTTCTCCAATATCGCCATGCGGTCTGTTCATGCCATGCTTTCAAGTTCTCAAAAAATTCGGAATGTTCCATTTGTGCATACATCGTCATGGAAAGTCGTCCAGTCGTTGCAGAATCCAGCACCATCACCGTGACATTGGAAAGCGGCTCCATATTTCTTTGATAACCACGAATCATTCTTATAAGATTATCTCGATAGCTGGCAAATGTGCGTTCCGGTGCAACGTCTGCTCCAAAATCATTGGTTGGGATGTCAAATATATTGATAGCATCATCTTTTTGATTTTTTTTGCATTGTTCTTTATAATCAGAAGACATTTCAGAAGAACTTTCCATCAAATTTGGAATTGCCTCTAAATTGCTTTCCCATGCAAGCACAGTCATGGTTTTGCTAATCGAATATCCCTGCCGTTGAATCATCCACCGCAAAGCATTGTGCATTTTCTGTGAAAAATCATAGCCAATGGAAACCGCCTGCTCTTTGTTCTGAAATCTGCCTCGGTAAGAAAAACCACTTTCATCATTTGCAGAAAACAGCTTTGCTTTATCTCCTGCATTTCTGATTTTATTTGGATGCTTATACGAGCATTCTGTCACTTTTCCGGTTGCATAACACAATTGCCGAACCTGCTGAGATGCATTTTGTTCTTCATTCTGTTCAATCCAGCTTTCATATAGCGTTGAATCCAACCAAGTTTCATCTCTGCTACCTGGATTCAACTGATAAACCCGAAACCGCACCATACAATCTGACTGCACAACTTCACAGATTTTTTCTTTGCCCAATTTTCCAGTCTGTTCATCCAAATTCAAAACGGATGCTGCCAATAAATCTTGTATCAAGCAGCCTTTTTGCAAATATGTATAAATGGCTCGCACTGCTGGGTGAGAATGGTTTTCCTCTGCCCATATCTTTAATTGTTCCAGATAAGCAGCATATGACTTTGATGCCTTTTCTGCTTTTTCAGGAACATAATTTCCATAATCTCCAGCAAGGTAAATCAATTTATCTGCCAACGGATGCGGCGTAATTCCAGAACTACGAGAACCAGAATTTTCCGTTACTGGAATAATCGTCACAGCATCTTTTTTGTCCTCGATTTTCTTTGCTGCTTGAAATATGCCATCTTCTGATAACGTCACTTCAATCTGTGCATTTGCTGTGGAATGTGCCACTGGCAGCAAAACTGCGGTATCTCCGCCAATGGGCTGTCCACAAAAACGCTTATAAATTTGATAAAGCTCATCCGCCCAACGCAACATCATCACCTCCTAAAAATTCAGAAAGCCCTTTGAAATTTCCATGTTCTTCCCCGAACGGCTTGATTTCCATTTCTCGAACGTGCCGCTTGATGGTGCATTCCTCCGGTCGAACAAACGAAATCACACCATTTCTCATGATTGGATTCCAAAACCGAACCGTCATCTGTCCCTTATCTTCCGATAAAACCGCTTCATCTGCATATGTAATGCCATGATAGAAAAGACCATACGGAAGTTCCCCAGAATGATCATAGAAGCCTGTTCCCTCTTCAAATGCACAAGGTTCTACATATCCCATGCATTCCCGTGTGCCAAGGAAAATATCTCGTCTTCCACCTCGTTCAATCATTCGCTTTGCAATGTTGTGATGCTTGTTTTCGTTGCGGTCGTGCTCCAGCTCTGGACGGTTGTCGTTCCACTCGAAATGTGCTCGTACATGGTAGCAAACATCTCGCAAATAGGTACAGTAAGACAAGTCATTTCCACCGCTGTAATGAATCGGACGAATCCCTCTTCGTTGCGTCTGAATGCGGTTCATGACCCGTACAGCATCAATGTACCAGACAATTGTCGGCTTCCAGTAAATGCTATGCATAATGCCTTTCAGTGCTTCGTAAGTTGGTATCGGATAGCTGTATTTTTCCATTCCGGTTCGAGTCAAAACATCTGAAAATAACGCATCTTCCCCATAAACTTTAAATTCAACAATATTCTCATGAGTCGGTTTGCTCATCTTCTCACTCCTTTTTACTTTTATACAAAGCATTCCTCCATAGAAATCATTCCATCTGCACAAACTCCTTGCTCTGAGGAATAATATCCGGGCTTTAATGAAAGAACATCGGATTTCAATCGAGTTAACGCCTCTTTCGCTTCCAGAGCCTTTAAAGTTCCACTGTAGACAGAAACGAAATACGGCTGTGCTTTTCGCAGCAATTTCAAATATTCATTTCCATAAAGTTCCCCATTTAAATCTGAAATTAAATCATTCCCTTCTCCATAGGGCACTAAAATATCTGTGGTCTGTTCCGCAATCACTTGAAATTTTTTGCCAGCTGTACGAAATGCCTGTGCATGATTTCTCAGCCTTGGCGGTATATTTTTATACGTCTGAGCCTCTGCCCGTTTCACATTGTTGGAATTGGTAGATAATAATCGCAACAGCGTTTCGTTTCCTAAATCTGGAATTGAATAAGAAAATTGATTTTGAAACGTTGTCAGATAATTTTTAAAATAGCACTGCATAATTTCCGGATGCAATAAGTCCTCTTTTTCATGAAAGAAGAGGATTTTTTTCGTAATCTCCTGCTCGTCTGCAATCTGTTTTAAAGCAGCAGCCAACTTTTCTTCTTCCAGCTGTATCAAATAAACAGAACAACAGTCATATTCCCCATTTCGATTGCAACGACCAGCTGCCTGTGCAGCATGATCCAACCCCGACATTGACCGTACCACGCAGCGGAAAGAAATATCAACGCCTGCTTCAATCAATTGCGTTGTTACGCAAATCAAAGGTTGATGGGCTGCCAGCTGCTCCCGCATCTGCTGAATCACTGTTCGCCGATGTGCTGGACACATATTCGTACTTAAATGTAAGACGGTTGCAAATTCGCTGTTCCGTTCTTTTAACTTTTGGAACATTGTCAGAGCTGCTTGTTTGGTATTGACAACCAGCAACAGATTTCCATTTTTCTGATACTGTTCGGTACAAAAATCCGCTGCTTCCTCATAGGAAAAAGATTTTTTCCCAGCTGAATGCAAAACTGTTCGCCGAAATGCATCAAAATCCGCCTGAAAATCAGCCGTCATGCTTTCCTGTTCATCTAATAGAATTGGGTATTCTGCTTGTTCCAGACAAGGTTGTGTTGCAGAACAGAGCACAACTGTACTTCCGCAGACATGCGTCAAAAAATTCATTGCCAAGTTAAACAAATGGATACACTTTGCAGGAATCGCCTGCACTTCGTCTATGATGATCACCGCACGGCATAGATGGTGCATTCTTCGTACAGAAGAGGATTTTCCATCAAAAAGAGCATTCAGGAACTGTACCAGTGTGGTTGCAATCACAGACACATCCCAACGTTCTGTTCGCATTTGATAATCAGACAGTTTTTCTGATTCTTTCTCATCATCTTCCAATTGAGAAAAGACATTGGAATGATGTTCCAAAAAGTTTTCTTCCCCTGTAATCTCTCGAATCACATCGCTGTTCTGCTCTAAAATAGAATTGAATGGTGCAATATAGAAAATCTGATCAATCTTATGTTTCTGACTATAATCAATCGCAAACCGTAAAGCAGACAGTGTTTTTCCGCCACCCGTTGGAACAACCAAGCGACAGATTTTTACGTCATGATTCGCAAATGCAGCACATCGGTCGGAAATATTCATTCTTTGGCGAGAAATGGCATCTGTTTTCTTACGAAATGTCGAGCATTTTTCCTGCATCCGCTTCGCCATATCATCCCAAACTGCTGTTGATTCTTTGGGTGAAGTATACACAATGTCATCGTTAAAATTTGCTGCATCTGTCTGATCGGCATCCATTAGAATAGACTGCATCAACCGTTCTAAAAAGCCCTGATAAAATGAAGGAATCACAGATTTTGCATCATCAGAAAGATTCCGTTTCTCTTGTTCGCCCTTGGCAATCATTTCTTTGTAAAGCTGTTCCATTTTCTGCTGCATCGCATCATACTCTTTCACAGATTCCTGATAATACTTTTTCAGTGTTCCATCAGAAACAATCTCCGGCAATGCACACTCGACTTCCTTATCTTGTTTTATAATAGAAGTTCGTTTCTCGAAATAATTTTCTCCATCCTCTGTAAGCCAGTCATGTAATCCATGATGAGAAAGAATCGTTCGCCCAATTAAAAGTGCCGCATCCGGATTCAATCTACTCTCTTTATACAGTTCTATTGCCAAGTTCGCAAGATACTTTGCACCCATATAGCTATGGTCAATTTCTCCCCTTTTGGCATCACTCTTCCCACGAATGTATTCTGTAAAATCCGTGCACAATTTTCCAGCATCGTGCAAAATTCCCTGCAACCAAGCAGTGTGGGACATCTGAACAGCTTGCCCAAATTCACTTGCGATTTTTGCAACGTTGTTAGAATGCTCAGAAACAGTCTGTTCTTTTTTATCCGATTCCCGAATATGAGAGATATATTCCGCCACAATCATCCTCTTTATTAATTTTTTATATGTGCATTTTATCATATTTTTCTACTTTTTGCAATCGTTTTTATAGTGTTCGACAAAATTCGACAAAAATCAAGCAAAAAAAGCATTCTTACAGTTCACTTTCTGCAAGAATGCTTTCTCTGTAATTATTACAATTTTCGCAGAAAACTTTTAGGGTTGACAAAAAGAATTAATAGTGGTATACTATAACCGACATCTTAATGCGAAATAAATGCGTTTGTTAAAAATGAAAGGGGTATAAATATGTTTTGCAAATATTGTGGAAACAAACTGGAGGACAATGCAAAATTCTGTAATCAATGTGGTAAAAAACAAGATGATGTGCAACGAACTGTCAACACAGAAAATCCAGAAGAAAAGCCAAAGAAATTATCCAAAAAAACATGGATAATAATTGCGGGAATTGTCTTAATGATAGCGATTATTTTTGTTGCTGTGAAGAGTGGAAATCATAACTCTAATGAGGTTACTGATACCGATGAATCTTCTACATATGTAACAGGGTTACGAACAGAAGAATCAAAATATCAGAATACTAATTCTTATAATATTCCGTGTAATGGGAACTCCGACATTGCGATTGAAGCAGCCAATGTATTTGCAGACAAATATGGCGGTTCTGGTAGTGATTGGAACTTAATCAGTGTTGATGCGTCCGTTTCTGGTGCAACAGGAACTTATCGATATATATATGATTGGGCTGGTAATCGTTATACTGCAACAACAACATTTGAAATAACAGATTATGGCTCCTATAGAAACTATACTTGGAGTGGAGATTTTGTAGATCTATTCTATGGGAACTGATTACAGCACCAACAAAACCGTTCCAACAGTCAACAATCCTAAGCCGATTCCAGAACGGCGGTTCAATCGTTCCTTTAAGACGAAAGACGAAAATGCAATGGTAACTAGAATGCTCAGTTTATCAATCGGCACAACCACGCTCGCTAGACCATCCTGCAAAGCTCGATAATAGCACATCCAAGAAAGTCCGGTTGTCAGTCCGGAGAGCACCAAAAACAACAAATCTTTTCGATTCAGTGCTCCCAAGTTGTGTTGCTGTCCAGTCACAAACACCATGACCCATGCCATAACCAAAACCACACACGTTCGGATGGCTGTTCCTAGGTTCGAGTCAATGTTCTGAATTCCCACTTTTCCCAAAATAGAAGTCAAACTTGCAAAAACAGCAGAAAGGATGGCATAAAATAGCCATCCTTTTTTCGTTGTGGATTGCGGTTTGGCTTGTGTGCGTTTGGGCAACATCAAGAATGTACCTGCTCCAATCAACAGCATACAAATGATTTTTTGCACGGTCAAAGCTTCTCCTAAAAAGAGAAACGCCAACAGCATGGTTAAAATGGTACTGGATTTGTCAATCGGTGCAACCTGATTGACATCGCCCAGCTGCAACGCTTGAAAGTAACAGAGCCAGCTTGCACCCGTTGCACAGCCGGACAGAATTAAAAATAAGAATGTTTTCCCGGAAATTGCTCCGATTCCAGAAATTGCCCCAGTCAGCAACACCAATAGCCACGAGAACAACAGAACAACGCCTGTTCGCAAAGCAGTTGCAACCGTAGAATTGATGTGTTGCATGCCGATTTTCGCTAAAACTGCGGTAACCCCTGCGAATATTGCAGACCCACACGCAAAAAGCAACCACATTTTTTCTTCATCTCCTATGCATGAAACCGATACCCTGCACCCCATACGGTTTCAATGTATTTTGGATGCGAAGGGTCTTCCTCTAATTTTTCCCGCAGACGATTGATATGAACCGCAACCGTTGCATTATCACCCATGGCATCCATGCCCCAGATGCGTTCATATAAGGTTTCTCGGTCAAAAACTGTGTCTGCATTTGTCACCAGAAACAGCAGCAATTCATATTCCTTGTTTTTCAAGCTAACTTCCTGTTCTCGAACAAATACCCGATGGGATTTCGGGCAAATCCGAATTGCTCCAACCGTAATTTCCTGCTGGGTTTCCTGCGGCGTTTTCAGGCGTTTGTAGGTTGCAATGTGTGCCTGTACCCTTGCCACCAGTTCCCCCGGAGAAAATGGCTTTACAATATAATCATCTGCCCCCAATCCCAGCCCACGGATTTTGTCGATGTCCTCTTTCTTTGCGGTTACCATCAGAATCGGAATGTCTCACCGTTCCCGTAGTTTTCGGCAGAGTGTAAATCCATCCAGCTGCGGCAGCATCAAATCCAACAAAATCAAATCAAACGATTCTGTTTGTGTGAGGTTCAATCCAGATACGCCATCTGTGGCAATGGATACCGTAAACCCATTGATTTCCAGGTAGTCCCGTTCAATTTCTGCAATCGCTGCATCATCCTCTATGATACAAATATGACTCATGTTTCTGTCCCTTTCTTTGGAATCGTCAGCAAAATCCGCAACCCTTTCGGTGTTTCCTGCTCTGCTCGAATTGAACCGCCGAACCGCTCAAGAATTTTCGCTGTAATTGCCAACCCCAGTCCGCTGCCAGATTGCGGGTTGCTGCGGGCAGGGTCACTGCGGTAAAATACATCAAATAATTTCGGCAATGCTTCCTCCGGAACACCTGGCCCATTGTCTGATACTATAATCGTTGCATCAGAATCCGTTTCTGTGCAGCGAATCCGCACTTGCACTTCCGGAGCATCCTTATATTTCAGGCTATTTTCCAGCAAGTTGGTAATCGCATTTCGGAACTGCACCGGGTCTGCATACACCGTGCAAGCTTCTGGAATCTCTTCCAGTGTAATCGTCATTCCCTGTTTTGCATAAGCTTCCGCATTTTCAGAAATCAAGCTGTTCAAAGCTTTTGCAACAGGAATCAATTCTGGATAAAATGGGCTATCGCCCAAATCCAACTTGGAGAACAAAAACAGTTTGTCCACCATGCGGTCAATGTCGTTTGCCTTTTCCCGAATCGTCTGCATATATTTTTGTTGCCGCTCCGGTGTTTGAGCGATTCCTTCAATCAAGCCCTCGATATAGGCTTTAATGGATGTCAACGGTGTTCGCAAGTCGTGGGAAATGCCGGCAATCAATTCTTTTCGGTTTCGTTCTTCCCGTTCGATCTGTTCAATGGATTGCTGCAACCGCTCTGCCATCTGATTAAAATCTTTGAAAACCGGAAGAAATTCATCTTTTTCTTTGTAGACAATGCGATAGGTTAAATTACCATTTTGAATTTCATGCACGCCAGAAACCAAAAGATCCAGCGGCTTTTCAATTTTCCGGAATACAAATTTCGTCAGAAATTGGTTGGTGACCAAAACCGCAGCAACAATCAAAACAAACAAGACAAGAATCCAATATTTTACAATCAATTCATTCCATGCACTTTCCTTGACCGGAGCAGAGAAAAATAAATAAATCGTGTAAGAAATGCCCTCTATTTCTGCCTGTTCCATATAAAGGCTACCGTTTGGTGTGCTACTGGATAACTCCTGTAACGATTGGCTGGCAAGTGCTTGTGTACTTGTTCCCATAGAACAAACCTGTGTATCGCCCTGATAAATTTGCAGTTGGATTTCCTGTGTTCCGACATATTTCTCAACGGTCTGATATAAATGCGAATCAGCAAGTACTTCATGTTTCGTTTGCAAGAATTCTTTCGCCTGTTCCATGAGCAGATGCTCTAAATGAACGGTGTTTTCTTCCCGAACCGTTTCATCCATTACCTGCTTATAGACCACATTTACAAAGAATAGCAGAGAAACTACCAAAATCAGAACGCTGACCATTGCCGGAATCAGCAACATAAATAAATTCGAGAGAAACAGCCGTTTTTTAATGGTCAATTTCTTCCGCCTCCTCTGTATTTTATTATAGCACGGGTTTTTTTTATCGTCAACGCTTCTGTTTGAAGAGTGTTCGGGAAAGAATGGATGCTGTTAGAATTGCCACGATGGCGAACAATCCAAAAAATAACAAAGTTGTGCCAGTCGGAACAGCAAGGTGCAAAATGTCTAGATGCAACAGATGCTGTTGCAGCCACAGACAAAGTGCAATGGCAAAATAGAATCCAATGGCAGAAGTCGCTGCGAAAAATACCTTTACTTTTGTAAATGGTAAACACATCTTGAAAACGCCCAGCAGTCCAACCGTCCCAATCAGCAAGAACAGCAAGGTGTTTGCCTGTGTCTGTTCACCGGACAATCCAAAAATGCCCATTGCATGCAATACCAAATAAAATAAGAAACAAACGCCGATGGCAAGTGCATTCGGTGCAGCCCTTCGGATGACTTCCGGTAGGAATTTTGTCCGGACAGGTTGAGAATCTGGCAGGAATGATAAGAAGAAAGACGGATAGCCCTCAATTACTAAGTCAATCAAGGTGATTTGAATCGGAACGAATGGGAATGGCGTGTTGGTCAGCAAGCAGAGCACACACAACAAAATTGAATACAGCGTCTTGATGAAAAAGACACCAGCAGACCGTGTGACATTGTGAACCACTCGCCGTCCCTCCAACAGGACATCTTTCAAGACAGCAAAATCGGAATCCAATAATACAAGTTGGGCTGTCTGACGGGCGGCATCACTGCCCTGCCCTACTGAAATGCTGCAATCTGCTTCTTTCAATGCTAACAAGTCGTTGACACCATCACCCGTCATCGCAACAGTGTGCTTCTGGCGGTGAAATGCCTGAATCAGCTGTTTTTCTGTCAGTACCTTTAATTCCTGTATATTTTTCTGCTGTGGGGTCACTCTTCCGAAAACGGTATACTGTGCCGCAGCAGCATCCATCTCAGAATCTGCAACCGTTCGCATATCGACCCAGCGGTCACCCTGAAAAATACCTGCCCGCTGTGCTATTGCGGAGGCAGTCATCGGATTATCCCCAGAAATCAGCTTTACAGAAACGCCCTCCTGCTGAAATGCTGCAATTGTTTTCGCAGCGTTGGCACGAAGTGGATCTGTCAGAATGACTTCTGCCAGAAGTTGTATTTCCGGCAGCGG
>ENA-OPEV01001666-OPEV01001666.1-human-gut-metagenome-genome-assembly--contig:-NODE-1666-length-11916-cov-1.985077_pt1 | contig 11916 bp, 9 predicted proteins | sample MGYA00241637_ERZ501537 | MGnify/ENA primary metagenome ERZ501537 (study PRJEB25962, sample SAMEA1972159) | human gut metagenome | biome: human gut; feature: human-associated habitat; material: faeces...
CCGGCGGCAGGATTTGCAGTGCCTGCCATTGCATTTCCATCAGTGCGGTTCGCTGGTAAGAACTGCCAGTCTTTTACCGTAATATGAGCGTCTAAACCCGGCTGACCGGCACGTTCCCCTTTCTGATAAAGAAATGGGCGTAGTTCCAATTCGCCGTATACCAGTAAGCAGGTTCCTTTTTTGACACCTGCTTTCCCAAGACGGTCAGCAAGAAACTTGTGGCAGTAGCACTGATAGAAGACGGCTTCATCGTTTCCGTCGGCGCCTCTCTGGTTGGTTGCAAGTCCAAGGTTTATATATTCTGTACCTGTGGTTCTCCCTTGCTGTATAACCGGATCGGCAGTTACCCTTCCTGTTACTAAGATGATTGATGACATAAAAATCTCCTTTCTGCCTCTATGGGCGTTAAAATAATAAAATAGGTTAAAATAAAAAAAGTGCCATTATAGCACCGTATAAAACGGCAGTATAATGACACGATTTTCCAACTTAAACTGCATGTGTTCTGGATGAATGGTCCAGACTCCCGAAAATGGGAACACACAAAAACTCAAATACAATATTATACTAACACAAGATATAGATATAGTCAATGATGCAAATACAAGATATAGATAAAATGAAAAATGGGTAGGAGATAAGAGAGTAAACAATAGAATGTTTGGAGCCATCTGACTAGAATATGACCAGGTGACTCCAAATATTTTGATTAAGATTCTAGATTTGTTTTGTCTATGGAAGAAAGCTCCTCATACCCCAATAGCTCCGGGCGGGGATTGTTCTCCATTTGCAATCCGGCTTGACGACGAAAATAAAGCCGGTAATGGTGACCGGTTAAAAGTTTGGAGTGCTTATCCAGTGTAAAGCGGTATTCTGTTTGATCAGCAGTCTGAAATAAAATCTGTTGATGCTTAGTGAGGGGACTGACTTCTCTTTTGATACAGGTTCCGATAAGTTCTGTATACGCTTGCTTTTTAGCGGTACACAAAAGAGCAAGGACACGTATGATGCTGCCTATACCAATCAGAAGACTCATAATGAGGAAAATATGATCTTTGGTATGTAGTCCATAGACACATCCGAAAAGGACACAGAAAAAGCCGATTGCCCCTTGGACAATCAGCTTGGAAAGTAATGGTTTTGGCATTGCGGCTCCTTTCTATAGTTTTTCAAATGCAATTTGTTTGTTCAGATATAAATTAGTGACAGCCTCAAGTATTGGATATTGGGTATGATTTAGCTGCAGATTTTCGGCAACGGTATGAAAGGTGGCGTCAGTGCTGTCGTAAAGTTGGGACAGGAGCTGACGGTTATCTTTGGGAAACACACCATGTTCTACACAGGCAGCCAGCTCTGCAGTAGATATTTGCACCCGTTTTGCAATTTGCAGGACAACCTTTTCCATGGGCGAGAGGGGGACCTTTCTAAAGAAATATGCCATGTCGGTTTTCTCTATTTTCCGTTTGAGATAGAGATAAATGCAGGAAAACAGTTGAGTGGCAAAATTGTCTTTCAGTGGACAGAGATATAATTCACCTAAAAGCCGGTACAAGGCATCTATGCGTGTAAGACCGTCTCCTTTCACTATCAATCCCCGAACAATCAGTCGGTTCAGATAAGGCTCCATAGGAATGTTCTCAGAACGGTTGTGGAGTTTTAAACGTTCTGAAAATGCAGTATGCAATTCGTGAATCTGGCGTATGTGAAATGCCAGACAGCTCCATAGGATAAATTCTTCTTCACTTAATCCATATTCTCGGTGATTATTTATAACTATGGGCGTTTTATGGTTTTTAAGGCAATCTTCAAATCGTAAGATTCCGACGGCAGTATATAGTGTCAACATGGCATCTTCTCCCTTCAGGATAGCAGGGCATACAAGGTGGCATCTTGTTGCAAGTATTTGCGGGCTTTACTCTTCCATGCTCTGACATGACTTGCCGGAACTCCATAATGTTTGGAAATTTCCTGACTGGTATAGCCGTTTTGCTGAAGCAATAATGCCTGTATTCCCTTTTTTATGGTGGTGCAGTTTACATTCTGCAAGGTCTGCAGGTATTCATAGATGGATCGGAGATTATGTTCCTGTTCCAAATTCTGCAAGGAAGAGGTATCTGCAAGGAGCTGCTGATAAGAGGTATCTGTTTCATTATCTGCGATAGCATCCATGGAACAAGTATATGTTCGCTCCTTTTGCAGACTTCTCCAGTAATCGTAGATGGCATTTCGAATAACAACTTTTGCATAGGTTTCAAAAGGACGGTTTCCGTCGTAATTCATTGCTGCTTTACATAGAGCAAGGTTGCCGATCTGGAGAAGATCCTGGCGTTCATCATAGGAGACATACCTGCAACCGCAGGTTAAAGTTTGAATGACTTTAGCAACTATTGAAAGATGATCTTCCGTAAGTTTTCGTTCTATGTCTGTCATTGGTATAATCATAATCCCACCGCCTTTCAACTGGCAGCCCGAAGTGGGATGTGGTTATTGCGGAGGATTTTCATGGATTCACAGATGAGTTGTTCACACATATACAGATCAAACTCTCCGATATGGGCTTCTTTAGCAGTTAAACAAAACTTGTCGGCAATCCAACGGTATGCATCTGATTTGGAGAGAATGTGGTTCTTCCAGATCTGGTCAAAAGTCTGATGTGCCTGGATACGCTTGAAACGAAGCTGCTTGTCGGCAAGTGTTCCTTTAGCGATATTTGTTCCCGGATGAACCCCTACATAAGAATTACATTCCGGATAGCGACTGCATACATAAACTTTTCCGCCTTTGGATTTACTTCCATACACATAGGAAGCATCTTTTAAAATTGCTGTACTGCCACAATATGGGCAGCGAATTGGTTTCTGTTTCATAAAGATTCACCTCGCTTACGTTTTTAAAACGTAGAAAACATCTGAAATAATAGTTTCTTACGTTTTTTATACGTATATTGTAAGAAAGCGGGTGACGAATTCCCATGTATTGGGCAGTGAAACAGATCCCGGATACGAACCAAATGCCAGAAGCCGTTGCTAGTATTCCGGATAGAACAATGCCTTGATCAGTGGGAATAATCCACTGTCCGTAAAACGGGGATAGTTTACTGGAGTAAAAATAAATCCTGCACAAAATAACCGCAATAGATATAAGCCGACCAGAATTAAACATAAATAATAAAGGCGGCGGGTGCGGATGGTCCAAGGTCTGCGTGGACGAAATTTGAAATACAGGATGATAAGTGCGGGCAGAAAAATCAGGCGGGTAAATATCATATCCATACTCTGTAATATCAGAATCAAGTTCATTCTACGTACACCTCCTTTTTTATTCTGTACGCAAGATTTGCGAAAATCGCAACTTTACTGTCACCAGTTATAATGTGCATTTTCCTGATACCTGAGAAGAGCGATACAAGGGCAGGGTTTTCCTGCTAGATGGATGGATTTCAGGTAGGAGCTGTAAAGAGCAAGAAACTCATCTAGTGTAATGGCATCGGCACATTCGGTTGGTTCAGGTATCCGGGAGAAGATCATTTCTGCGTCTGCCATGGTCAGGACACAAGGAATACCAGAGGAATCCAGATGATACAAAAAATGAGAGCCATTGCAAAAACTACGGGTATCACAGGAGACACAACGTACATAGACGCAGTTATGCCAGTTGCCGTTACACAGATCTAAAAAGTGCCGCAGATGTTTGGCATCGGCATTGATATGGGATTGTTTCATATTCATCACCTTAAAAACAGGCAGCCTGTGAAAGACTGCCTGTAAAAAATCATGGTTATCAGTTTGAAATTATTTTTTTCGTTTCTTAAAATACAAAACTCCAAATCCGATAGCAGTCAGAAGTGCTGTGCCTGCAAGAATGATAAATGGCAGAAGCGTAGTGTCATCTCCTGTTTTTACCGGTGGAGTCGTTTTTGGCGGTTCTTTAGGTGTTTCTGTCAGTTTGACTGTCTGTCCCTCGTCTTTGATCTCCTCGTGGGAAGTAATTTCAGTTTCGACATCACCATCTAAGAGGAAGAGTTTCTCAAAGACAACCACATCGTGTCCGTTTAATTCACTGGCATCAAAGGTAAATGTTACATCCACAGAACCGTCAGATTCTTTCGGAGAAAACTCAGTTTCGGCAGTTACTGTTTTTTCGTTTACGAGAATTGCTTTCCCCGTTTCTTTATCCATGAGGATTCCAACAAGTTTATATTTTGCTTTTGGAATCAAGTTTTTATAGGTTACGGTATCTATGATGGTAGCTTCTTTGGAGGACAGAACTTCTTTATCATCATCTGCTCCATCTTTGGCGGTTGTTTTGATTTCCGGGAAGTAAATACTCTGTTCATGGTCGTCAATGTCAGCGTGAACGGCAATTTCTTTTTCTTTGTAAGAAACGGATTCAAAAACAACGATGGTTTTGCCTCTCAGCGCGCTGGCATCAAACGTAAAGGAAAGTTCCACATTCCCATCTGCTTTTTCAGGAGTGAAGGTTGTCTGGGCGGTAATTGGTTTTCCATCTGCTTCCAGAGGTTTTTTCGTTTCCTTATCCATCAAAGTTCCGGTAAGTGTATATTCTTTTCCTGGAATTAGATTTTGATAGGATACAGTGTCAATCAAAGTGATTTCTTTTTCCGGTTTTGCATAGTGATTGCCGGAAACGTTATCTTTCGCTGTCGTTTTGATTTCTGGGAAGTAAATAGTTTGTCCCTCATCCTTCAAGTCGGCATGGACAGCAAATTCTTTTCCTTCATAGGAAACAGATTCAAAGACAACGACAGTTTTTCCAGCCAATGTGCTGCCATCAAACGTAAATTGTACGTCTACTGTACCTTCAGTGGTTTCCGGAGTGAAGGTGGTTTCCGCAGTTACCTTTTTATCGTCGATCACAACAGCTTCTCCGGTTTCTTTATCCATTAGGGTTCCGGTCATTACATATTCTTTTCCCGGAAGGAGATTTTTATAGGTTACGGTATCCACAAGTGTTACTTCCTTGTCGGCAAGAGAAAGATTGCTGTCTGTACTGGTATCCTTCGCCTTCGTCTTGATTTCCGGGAAGTAAATGGTCTGATCTTCATCTTCAATATCTGTATGGACTGCCAGTTTCAGATCATCCTGATACAGTTCCTCGAAGACAACGATTGTTTTTCCTCGAAGTGAAGTAGCATCAAAAGTAAATTTCACTTCAGTCGATCCAGATGTTTTCTTTGGCTTGAAAGTAGTTTCGGCAGTTACCGGCTTTCCGTCCACTTCAATCGGTTTTCCTGTTTCTTTATCCATCAAGGTGCCAAGAAGCTTATAGGATTGTCCTTTCTTGAGACCTTCATACTCTACGGTATCAATGATCGTGATTTTCTCTTCAGGCTTGCTCAGATGAGATTCCGTATCTTTATCGAGCGCAGTTGTGCCGATGGTGATTCGGTCATCTGTTAAAGTACCCATGTCGATCACCACATGGTTACGATATACTTCCACCTCAATCTTCAAGAGATTCATTCCCTCGTTGGTTTCACAACGCTGCTCTTCCAAAATATAAGTATCGTAAATTAAAGCGCCTTTGGAATCATCCGGTTTAGAAGTGCCAAACCAGATGCCATCTTCCGAAGTTTCTCCACGATTGGTGTTTGCCGTATGCTTATTCCATTCTGCAGATGTACTGGCATATCCATTTTTATCGGTTACAATCGTATGGCTTTCTCCAGTTGTTTTGGAGGTGATGGAAAATGGCACGTTAGCTAAACGATTCAAATCACCATCAGAGACTTTGACAAATTCTAAATCCCCGCGGATGATCTGATTGAGGATTGCATGTTCTTTGGAAGTCAGGTCTATGATTTTACCATTTTCCTGAATGTCAAATTCTTGCGAGAGTTTACCTTCGTTTAAATAACCATCCGGAGCTTCTGTTTCGTCTATGCGGTAATGACCGTAAGGGAGAGCATCTTTAGCAGTAGCAGCGGCGCCACTCTTGTCTGTTTTCAGAGTCAGTACGACCTGTCCGCTTTCATAGAGTTTTTCATTTACGAGAACCGGATGAGTGCTTAAATTGGTAATAGTAAAAGTAGCACCTTCTAAAGTGGCGTTACCCTGCGGTTTTGTTTCACCGGTTTCAATATCCCGTTTTTGAACTTTTACCCCACCTCGGATCACCTGGTTTGCAATGGAAGTATCTTTGCTGGTCAGATCTACCATTTCTCCATCTTTGGTAATCTCAAACTCCAATGTTTTTGCACCATCTTTCAAGTAACCAGTAGGTGCTTGGGTTTCCTCAATACGGTAATGACCGACAGGAAGCGCTTTTTCTTCCGTAGAAGCAAGACCATTTTCATCGGTAATAATGGTAAGGCACATTTCATCTTTCTGATACAGTTTTCCATTTACCCATACCGGCTGTTCGTGTAATGTGGTAATAGAAAATGTAGCGCCGGCAAGAGTCGCATTTCCCTGAGACACAGTATCTTGTGTTTCCAGATCCCGTTTCTGTACCTTCACGCCGCCACGATAAACCTGTTCTTCTACATTGGAAGCATTGTATATGGATACACTTTCCTGACTTCCGGATCCGGTAATCTTCTGTACAAAGACTGTTTCATTTAGAAAATAGTTCTTTGGAGCTTTGGTTTCCTGAATGGTTACAGTTCCGATTGGAAGACAAACGGTCTTTTTATCGGATGCATAATAAAATTCATCTCCAGATACAAAATAATCCTTAGTAAAGTGCATCTCACCAGAGGCATTCGTTTTCATTACCCAGGTACGTACCGGTTTCTTTCCGCTTGCGGCAGGATCGGTATCAGAAAGCTCTGTATAAAACTTAATGGTGAACTCAGCATTTGCAAGAGAAGAATTTCCCTGTGGTTTTCCTTCGCCTGTCTCCAAATCTAGTTTTTGCAGAATCAGAGAAATTGGATTGTTCTGTGGAATGTCACTTGATTTTACAGTGCTGGTTTCTTCTGGCTTGACGTTCACATCATGGGCGGTAGCATCCACGATAAAGCCGGCTGGTGCGGAAATCTCTTTCACTGTGTAACTGCCTTCTTCAAGTTCTTTTGATTTCGCATAGCCATTCTTATCTGTTGTTAAAGTCTGAATCAGCTTGTCCCCTTTGTAGATGCCATATTTTGCACCTTCTAAAGTATAATTTCCATTTCCATCAGAAATGGATGGATTAGCAGAAGATTTCTGAAGTTCTATCCAGCCGTTCGGAACCTGATACCAGCTTCCGGCAAAGGTTTGGTTTCCGCTTCCCGGAACAAGAAAAGCACGAAAATTTTCCGGTGGAGCAGGCAGTTCACTGATTCCCTGTACTACTTCCAGAGTTTTATCAATAAAGCTTTGCGGGGCGCCATGGAAAGCACCAGTATCTCCCGTATTTCCAGCATAGATATATGCAACAGCCAGATGTCCGATAACATAAGCATTGTCATCGCTCCAGCCCTGGAAATATTTCTCTTTTGTTACGGTATCATATCCGTAGCCTCCATTTAAGTAGTAAAGAGCTTTACGAAGAGGGGAAGTTTTTTCAAGTAGATTATAAGAATATGTTCCACTTGGCGGGGTGCGTTTTAGAGGTTCTACGCAGTATGCAGTATTGCTGCCATCAAAGGTCATTCGTGATGTAAAATAATCACCATAGGCGATAGATGGTCCGGCATGGAAATCAATAGTCCCATCAGCTGCATGGACAGGTTTGACTGACGAGAACAGAGCGCCGATTGCAACGAAAACTGCAAGTAGGAATGCAAACAGGCGGGTATGTGGTGATTTTGTTTTTTGTAACATAAGTTTCCTCCTTTTCAAATTTTTCAAATGAAAACAGACAGCCAATAGGAGCTGCCTGTTTGTTACCCGGCTTTTTCATTCTGGCGTTTGAGAATTTCCAGAAGTTCCTGCCGGTCTGTGGTGATGAGTTCTTTTTCCAGATTAGAAGCTTTAAACTCCACCGTAATATTATTGTTATTTGTAGAAATCAATCCGTTTCCTCGTTGGAAATGAGTGATGTTCATAACCTCTGTTTCAGAAAGGTGTAGGATATTTTTTACTCGCTGCGCCTCCTCGTCTTCCATATTGAGGATAATCTTGGTTTTACAGTTGTTGATGATACCTTTTCCGTATTTTCCATCATCCAGTGCAAAAAAGTCGTTTAAGTCCTGAGTGGCAAAGATGCCTGCACCAGAGTAGGCTCGGATGATTTTGGCGATTTCCAGCACGAATTCTGCAGCAAGGCGGTTACTGGAAGCACCGATTAGTTGCCATACCTCATCTACAAAAATGGCTTTTTCTTCCGTACGGTTTTCTTTGGCTTTGTCCCATACGAAGTCAAGGGCAACAAACATTCCGACAGTCAGCAGGTCGCTGGATCCGGTCAGCTCAGAAATATCCAGAACGGTATATTTGTTGGATAGATCCACATTGGTTTGCTGGTTAAAGGAAGATGCAGAACCATGTACCAGTCGGTTTAGAATGTGAGCGAGACGCTTGGTGTCTTCACTTTCCATCAAGACATTGTATACATCACCCAGGATTGGCATTTCCTTGTACTGATCCGGATGTTTCGGATCAATCAAGGACTCATTTTTATGAGTGATGCCTTTTCTTGCATAGGTCTTGATGAGAGCTTCATCCAGAAGTTGTTTTTCTTCGTGGCTCATATCAGGGATGAGCAGGGAGAAGAAAACATGCAGTCGTTGTATTTTTCCGGCTAAAGCAGAAGCATCCAGCGTTGGTCCATCTAAGAGTTCATTTACAGAGTTATCTACTTTTCGGATTTCCATGACATTGATGCAGTTTTTACTGGCAGGGGAAATCTGAATAAAAGTTCCGCCTACATTTCTTGCAGCACGATAAAATTCATGTCCTTTCAATGGAGCAATGATAAATACCTGAATGCCTTTCCTGCGCATCCGGAGAGCCATAGTCTGCATGGTGAAGGTTTTTCCGGCTCCGGATGTTCCAAGAATGGAAATGTTGGAATTCTTATACTGTTTGGAGTCAAAAATATCGGCGATGACCAGGGAGTTATTATGTTTGTTGACACCAAAAAGAATGCCGTTGTCATCACAAATGCTATAACTGACAAATGGATAACAGCTTGCCGCACCGGTAGTCAGCGTATTGCGTTTGGAAAGTTCGTAAAGTTTTTTATCTAGGCTGACCAGCGGAAGGGAAGACAGGAATCCTTGCTCTTGCAGAAAGTAACAGGAGCGAAGATCCATGTCTTGAGAAATCAGCAGCTTTTTCATTTCCTGAATCCTCCACTGGAGTTCTTCCAGATTGTTAGCTGTGATTGTAATCAGCAGGTTCATATAGTAGAAGTCTTCATTGTTGGAGAGTCCCTGCTTTAAAAAATAACCGGAACGGATGGCAGAATCCAGATCATCGAAGTCTGCATTAGTATCGGAAGCGTCTTTGATCTTGGAACGATTGATACGAATTTGTTGTCCCAAACGCTGCTGTATCTTATCCTTTGGCTGTTTGTGGAGATAAAAATCCACATCAATTCCTTCACCAGCATTGATAAGCAGTGACAGCCAACCAGGTGCGACTTTTGGCTTATATCCGTCACTAGGAACCAAAAGATAGGCATGATAGACACCGTTAATCAATACATAGTTACTGTGCTTGAAATCTACGGATTCCGGAGCAATAAATTCATTGATATGTATGGCATCCATTTCAGCTTCCCTGCCGGTTTCTTCATAACGAGTCAGTACCTGATTGATACGCTTTGGAAGAGGAACCTCTGTGGATTTGGTACGATTTAACAGGGTGTAAAGGACATCCGTAGTAAACTCGTCTTCATTATCGTGGGATACCACTTCATTTCCGCATTGGTACAGGAAGGTTTTGGCGGTCTGGGCTGCGGTTTCAAGAGCTGCCAGAATTTCAGTTTCTTCTACTTTTCGATTTACATTGAATGGTTCATATTCAAAAATCAGGAAGAACCGACGGGATACAGCTTCTCTGGAGCTTAACCGGCGTACAAACTGAATATAGTCTTTCTGAAGTTGTCTGCAGTTAGGATCTGTTTCACGTTCCAGTTCCAACTGAGCCTGGTTCAGATGCTTGTTGATGTCTGCTTTTTTGGAAATCATCTTGATCTGAAGTTTAACCGGGCTGATCTTCAGATAGGAAATAAAACTGAAGATAATGCTTTGCTGCTCTCTGGTACTTCTAAGCAAAAAGTTGATTGGCTCAATTTCCAGAATCTTGACATACCGGTGATCTGTTGTGTAGATGACACCATTGGCAATCTTCTCAATCGGCAGATAATCCTCCAGAGTCATATCCCTGCGTTTTTTCTTCTTTGGTTTAGACGAAGCAGGAGCAGTATTTATATCAGAAGCCGGATGCTCACGTTCTTTATCAGCCTGTTTTGTAGCTTTGATTTGCGCTTTTTTTTGACGATTTTCTTCCCGGACTCTGCGTTTTTCTTCCTGTTTCTGGCGCTTTAATTCTGTGCGTACTGCACGTTTTGCCTGTTTCTGTGCTTTCTTTAGTTGACGGTTCTCATATTTCAAGATCCGAATATCTTCACGAGCCTGCTTGCGGATTCCGCGTTTTGTGGAAGTATCAAACTGGCGACGCTCTTTTTTTTTAGAAATTGCTACATCGTGAGAAGAAATCTCATCAGAAACACAACCCTCATATTTGTCAGACTGTCCGGATGCCGTCATGGAAGCTGTTGATTTTTTCTTGGGATGTTTGTGTTTCTTTGCCTTTGGTTCTTTATTCCGCGGTTTTTTGATACGATGCTTATTTTTCGGATCTGGATTTACATCTATGCGGTAGATGACGCGCCGGTTTTTGAGAAAACGCAGGGCGTTCATTAAAAAAGCACTGATACTTTCTCCACCGATTCCAATTAAAGAAATCATAGCTGCCGGAAGGGCTGTCATACAAAGAATGATAATGCGTACCGTCAAAGACAGTGGGAGCTGAATCACTGGAACTGCAATCAAAACAGCTAAGATGCCTCCTTCAATGGCATTGCGGATTTTAAACATACCGCCCATGAAGGTTCCTTTTTCGATGAAGTTTCGAGGAATGAAGACAATGGTTTGCTTTTCAGAATCATTCATTGCTGCACCTCCTCAGTTTCCGTTGTGGTTTTGTGATCAGATGGTTGTATTTCCGGTTCAGTTTCTTTCGTATCGTCGTAGCCGCCTTCGGGTAACAGTTCAATTTCTTCCGTTGTCAGGACCGGGAGATTTTCATCCGTTTGCTGTTCATAGGTTTTTATTTCTTCTGTACCGGGAGTACGTTCTTCTCCATAGAAAAAGCGTCCGATGGAAGAACTGTAATAAACAGGAAGAACGGAATCATCTGATAACCGGAAAGAAAAGCCGATGTCAGAAGCATTTGGGTAAGTGGTTTTGTCTGCTAAGAACTGAACGGAAGTTATCGAAGTGTTCCCGGTATCGGTAAGATACGTTTGTAACTCCTGACGTAAAGTTTCTATCTGCCCTTTTGAGAAAAAGTTTTGCAAGGCACTAAAATCCAAAAAGGTGAGTGCTGTCTTATTTGAGGATTGTTCCGTATCCGTAGTTTCTTCCTTCGTTGGAGCAGAAGAAGCCGGCTTTTCTCCCCGTTTCTCTTTAAAAAGATGAGGGAGAACAAATCCGACCGCAATTAAAAAAACCATCATCAGGATGGATAAAATAACTTTTTTTCTATTCATAGGGTATCTCCTTTATTTTTTATCGAAGATCCAATACGCATTGGATGTCGCATGGACTTCAGACATCATATCGAATTCGCGATTGATGTAGTTTTTGGAACTGTTGTCATTGGGATCGTTGACCAAAACTTTACTGTCTGCAGTTACGCCCCGCAGTACAATGAAGTGTCCGCCGCTGGTAAACAGCCCGGCTCTTTGGGAGCTGATTACTGGATGACCTTCCGATAGTGCTTGCAGAACCTGATTGGC
>ENA-OPEV01001685-OPEV01001685.1-human-gut-metagenome-genome-assembly--contig:-NODE-1685-length-11816-cov-3.357623_pt1 | contig 11816 bp, 8 predicted proteins | sample MGYA00241637_ERZ501537 | MGnify/ENA primary metagenome ERZ501537 (study PRJEB25962, sample SAMEA1972159) | human gut metagenome | biome: human gut; feature: human-associated habitat; material: faeces...
TGTCCCACCTTTTGATCACGATGAGCAAGCAGTCCCTTCGCCTTATTAACGATCAATAAGTTTTCATCTTCATAAACGATAGAGCCGCCGGGATAAGTGATTATTCTTTCTACCATCCCCGGGAAATCGCCCGGTATCGTTATTTCAACGTCGTTCCCGGTAGTTTCAATTTTTAATGCCCTTCCTAAAAATGTTCCGTCTGGTGTAAATACTTTTTTCATGTTTATGCCTCCCTTGCAATTTCTACTTTGTCAATGTTTCCGGCTTCCACTTCTTCCAGGATGTCTTTCAGCTCATCCAGAATATCCCCTTCCCTTGGTGTCTCGAATGTATAATTGTCGTTGCACTCTTTTCCTTCAATCTTGATTCTATAGATCATGTTTTTGTCCTCCCTGTAATTTGTTTTCCTGTTCTTTATGATTATATTATAACTGATATTGATTATATTGTCAATACTTTTATAATCATTTTTAATTATTTTTTCTTTCACTTGATTATATTATAATTTTATGTTATTATCCTATTGAGGTGATAACATGAGCGCAAGTAAACAAATTAAACAGGCAATGTTAGAAAAAAATATCAAAATTTCTGACTTAGCCGAAAAGATCAACATGAAACCACAGCCTTTAAGCAATAAGCTCTACCGCGACACCATGAGCTATTCGGACGTTGAAAAAATAGCAGATGCTCTTGGCTGCGACGTCAAAATTGTTGATCGGGAGACTGGGAAAACATTTTAATTTTCCAGACAACAAAAAAGGAAGATGCTCTTTTGTCATCTTCCTTTTACATTTATTGCTTATTCTATTTTTCTTTCTCTTTTCCTTATTTCCAGGACATCTGCAGCTCTCTTTTTTGCGCAACACAATCCGAAAGATACAAATTTATCAACGTCTGATATGGAATCCCGGAACTCTCCGACTGCGCTTTAAAATAATCGATCACATCCCCATCAAGATTTATTGTTACCTGTTTTTTAATCCTCTTTGAATACGGGTTTTTCCTCGGATTCAAATTCTTAATATCGTATTCTTCTCGCATTTCTACCACCCTTCCTGATATATCTTTTTCTCACTCTTTGTTGCTTCTCTTGCAGAAATTAAACGAATAACATTATCATCATCACGATAACAATGACTTACAATGCATATTTTCGTTGATTTAATTGCGCCAATGATGAGAAATCTGTCTTCATAAAGCGAATGGTCTGGATCATCAAACAGGATAGCGTTTTCGTCTCCAAAGACTTCTACTGCTTCCTCGAAAGATAAGCCATGCTTTTTCTTATTAATTTTATTCTTATTTTCATCCCATTCAAATCTTATGTTTTTCATAATTATATTATAATTATTTTATAATTATTTGTCAAGCTAATTTTCAAAACTTGATAAATAATTTTCCCTTTCAAATTTTTGTTGCGACGTCGCAATTATTCTACTTTATTCGGCGCCATGAACCGATTATAAAACTCTGTCAATGCTCCAGGCTCTTTACTGTTTCCGATCCCGTGCTCCTGGACATATTGTTTCATTTCAAGAATCGTTTCATGCGGGATTAAAAACTCATCTTCCGGCGTGTCGTTTTTCAAATTATCAAATGCCTTCTGCAGTGCAGAGTGATAATCCGCATCTGTCATCCAGATAGAATTTTCTTCCAATCCGCCATGTTCATGATCCAAGTTAAAATATTTTTCACTGATAAACCTGGTCTTTCCTTCCGGTTTTACTTTTACCGGTGTCGTATCGGTCACATGCACCATGATCTGTTTCACATATTTGTTTCCCACATGATCTACCACAGTTAAATTCTCGGATGTGGCAAAGTCATGCTGCAGATTTATAAATTCTTCTGCCTGGTAGTCCGGGATCGTGAAAGATGTGAACACTTCCGGATCACTCGGTGCCGGATTGGTTCCCGGTAAAATCGGACTTCCATCTTCCCGGTCGGTCGCCGTTGCATGGCTTAAGATTTCTTCTTCCGTGATAAAACCACTCTGTGCCTGCTCTAAGGTATAATAGAGATCCTGTGCCTGAATCCACGGGCAGTCGTCCCAGGCAGCATAAAGTGTGATCTCTCCACCATCTTCTGCCACAAGGTTCCGAACGGCATCTCCGGCTTTCCACTGTGGGATAAAGGTGTCTTTGCCATCTTCTAAGGACCAGCCCATAAATACGGATGCGTAGACTTTTTTCTTTGGCTCCTCGGCTTTCTTATTTTCCTCGATGTCTTCTTCCTCTAAGTCATTGAGAGCATCAATATCTTCGGCATCATCTTTATTCTCTTTTGTCACGGCAACTTTTTCATTCTGATCCGTATTGTCTGTTACATTAGGATTGTCTGTATCATCTGATTCATCAGAATTATCTGCAGTTTCTGCCTCGTCTGATTCATCAGAGTTGTCTGCAGTTTCTGCATTGCCTGTTTCATCCATGGAATCCTGTGCGTCTGCATCTGAATTACCTGCATCCGAATCATCTCCATTGTTTTCGGAATCCTCATCCTCTGAATTACCGGCACCCTCTGGGTCTTCCGCATTATCCGGATCTTCGGTATCCTCCATATCTTCCGTTTCTTCCTCTTCATATCCATCCATCATTGCCTTTGGAATCACTCCGGCAATCACATCCTCTGTCACGTTTTGTCCATCCAGTGTATATTTCACATAGGCTGCTGTTCCGTCTGCATTCCATACATCCGGCAGCGTTACATCTTCATCATACGTTGCTTCAATATCATCGATATGTCCGGCTCCACCGTTTGGATCAAAATGGATCGTATATTTATTTGCCTCTGCATTGGCTGTCATCGTGACATTTCCGGCCGGCATCGTAAATACAAACTTCTTAGCATCTACGGTCTGCTCCCCACCGGATCCGCCTTTATAATTTCCTTTCCAGTTTAACCAGTGATAGCCTTCTTTTACTGCCGCATCGATGGTAACGCTCTGTCCATAGCGGTACGATCCGCCTCCGGTCGTCTTTTCAATGCCGGTTCCGGCATTTAATGTTACATTATATAGATGTCTTTCATAATAATAATCAATGACCATCTTTCCATCTGCAGTTACCGCTTTCGTCTGTGTTTTCGGACTGTCAAATCCTGTATATGTCTTTACTGCAGGCGTTACTTTGCTTCCGATCTGTGCTTTCTTTGTCTCTGTCTCGGCAAGCTCGTAATTTTTATCATCATGTGTGGAAGCAATGCCCGTTGTTTTCTGTTTCCAGTGACGAACGGTATAAACAGCTTCATCTAACACTCCGGTAAGAGTTAAGGTCATGTTATAAGCAGGCATGCTTCTCTCATAGGCATAGGTTTTATCATTCACATAATCAGATGTAACCTTACAGTTTGTCGAAACACCAGTCTTTTCATTGAGATCCGTCCACATGCTGAACACGCAGCCGGTATTAAAAGTCGGTGTGGAAACAATGTTTGCATTACACGGCAATTCATACGATGTCATGTAATAATCACCAGATACCGTGCTGCTACTGTTTACTGTGCCACCGGCACCAGTGATCGCCGTCCCATTATTAAATACCTGTGTTACAGCTTTATTGACCGTGGTTTTGTCGATCTTGACAGTGAGTACATAAATTGGAATTCCTGTCGATTCTTCCGATAATATGTCATCAATGGTAGTACCTGTTGCAACATTTTGCGATCTTAGATCTCCGGACAGTTTAGATCCATTCTTAAATTCCTCTTTTCCGGAATTTTTTTCATATGTACAGTCGATGCTGTAACTAATATAACTTCCTTTGCTTGGATTTACAAATTTACTTTTTCCAATAGCTGTTTCACCTTGTGTATCTACTGAAAACGTTACGGTATGCTCTTTTGCATTCCAAACTCCTGTGATCGTAGTTGTTTTATCAGCCTCCTTATTATAAACCGTGAGTTTTGGTTTTGTATTCGTCGGAGTTAATGCTTCGTCTAATGTAACAACCAGTTTTCCATTGTAATATCCCGTCTTAGACTGCAGCGTCTTATTGGTAATCTTCTGTGAAACAGTAACTGTTGTCGGGCTTTTTACTGTCGTAACCTGAGCTCCTTCTGCAAAGTTATCCGAAATATCCATCGCAATACCTGTCACAAACATGGTAACCCAGTGTGTTTCATCCCCTGTATTGGTCTGCAGCGTGTATTTATTATTTGCATAGGCAGGCTGTGTACTCTCTTTGGGAATTGTAAAATCAACCAAATCTCCCTTTGTTGTCGTTGCTTTATCGTATAAAGGCCATCCATTGATTGACAAAAATGGAGTTATTCCCTCTGACAATTTTAAAATCAATTTATCCTTTGCAAATTTTTCAGACGGTTTCTGTGCATACAGATTATTTTTTTTAAATGAGGACATCTTGTTACTGCTCTCTACAAAAACCATCAGATATTGTCCAGTTAACGGCTCTTTATCATTTGCCTTATATGCCTTTGACTTTATACTCGTAAGCATTCCGGTCTTGATATCTTTCTCTACCCATTCTCCATCGTGTTTTGAAACATCATCAATATTAAAATCCGCAGACATTCTAAGACGTACTGCTCTCATCGGAACCGTTATATCACAGTTTTCCACAACGATCAGCTGCCATCCTCCGGCGCCCTCACCGCCACCGATATGTTCATAATACGGAATGTTGAATACCGAATACGTTCCATAGATCTTGCTGCTTTTATTAATGATATCCGTCACATCCGCATACATGTTTACGAAGGTGTACTGTTGCCTCACTCCTTCCTCTTTGTTTTGGTTTTTATAATCAATTGACCTGTTATCATAAGTTGCATACTGTGCCTTTATCAGTTTTGCCGTTCCATCCGGCAGTACAAAAGCGATTTCTGATTTTGCAAGTGCTTTCGCATCCTTTGTTGACCTGTCTATACTTGTCCTTGCCTGCCATACCAGATATGCTGCACGGATCGTCCCATCCGCACCTTCTGACTTTGTCAGCTTTGCGGATCTGTTGTTTTTGATCTTCTTTCCAATCACGGAGTTATCTGCTTTTTTCAATACCGTTTCAGCGGCTTTATACTGGTCTTTTTCACTGTCATAGGTGTTATAGTTTGTAACAATATCGTAAGCCCATGTATCATAGTTCGTATTTCCGGTATAGTTGATATTCAACCGTCCATACAGCGGTTGTCCTGCCCCCGCCTGTGAATCCGTCATATAGACTTCTCCTGCTTCTTCTACCGTGATCGCTTTCACACTCTGCGGAATCATGGTGACCAGAAACATTACTGCACAGAGCAGTAAAAATCTGCTTAATTGTGTTATCCTGTTTCTCATAAATCTCCTTTCGACTTTTTTGTCATGTGTAATTTATATTTTCATTTTGAAAATACCGTAATAATAAAAAATGAACTGCAAGGTAATCAGATGCCAAGCAGTTCACTTTTCTGTGGCAACCTATAATAGACTGCCATCTACTTTATTAAATTTTCCTTGCTGTTTAAAGTTTTGTTACAAAACCATCCTTTTCTGCATTTTTATCTCTATCAGCTCCTGTAGTACATCCTGTCCTATATTCAGCAAATGATGTTGTCTTGTCACTAACAGTTACCTTCCATGAATAACTCCAACGTCCATCAGCTGTTTTTAAGGTAATAATAGCTGATCCTTTTCCTATAGCTTGAAGATAGGATTCATCCTTTACTCTTAAGATATTTTCATTGCTACTAGACATAATAATCTTATTATTGCTTGCAATAGCATCCGCATAATCACATGAAGTTGCCACTTTTTTATCTGCCGCGAAAAATTCAGTTGCTACTCCTCTTAATCTATATTCAATCGTACCATCATCATTTTTCTTCACATAGTACTTGATATTATCGTACATATCAAATCCAACTGCCAGCACCATGTCGTTTTTCTTAACCGTTACCTTGTATTTCGCCTGGACTTTCTTATTGGCTTTTGACGTAACTGTAATCGTTGCAGTTCCCACCTTTTTCGGTGTCACAAAACCGGTGGAAGAAACGGATGCCACGCTTGTATTACTGGACTTATAGGAAACAGCACTGCTTTTTACTCCGGTAATGCTCTTTACCCGGATCTGTGCCTGTCCGTATTTCTCTTTCTGCACTAAAAGCTGTTTTCCAATAAAATGATCCTGACTACTATAATCTTCTGTATAATATTCAAGAGTCTCTGCATCTCCACAATGATCATAAATCTTATGGAAAGATTTTTCCGGATATAAAGTTACGCTGTTTTCTGCAAGTACGATCTTACCTTTTCCTTTTTCGGAATAGTCCGTATCAATCATATCCGCCGTTTTTACGGTTACCTTAAACACAGCTTTTACTTTCTTGTTGATTAGGGAAGTTACAGTGATCGTTGCCTTTCCTGCTTTCTTGCCGGTTACTTTTCCTTTGGATGATACCGTCGCAACTTTTTTGTCACTAGAAGAAAAGGCAATGTTCTTATTGCTGATCCCTTTAAAGGATTTTACTTTGACAGTGGTTGTCTTTCCGACAACAATGGATGCTTTTTTCTCTTTTAAAGTGATCTTTGCTTTCTGCTTTCCTTTGCTTACAGTCAGACTCAATGTTCCTTTTACCTTGGAATCATAGATGGATGTCACAGTGATCTTACATTTTCCTTTTTTCTTTACTGTCACAACACCCTTTGCATTTACTGTTGCAATGCTGGTGTTCGAGGATTTGTATTTCAGTTCACCGGATTTGATACCGTCTTTACTGTTTTTTGATCCTACCACCACTCCATTTTTAAACATGGCAACCGGAACAATCGTGAACTTCTCTCCTGCATAAACAGTTTTCTTTTTCATGCAGTGATAATGATTGTATGTTCCATTGTTTTTGGAAACATTACAGCAGCCTTCATTTGCTTTATGCCATTTGGCATCATCCGATGTTGCAAACACGATTTGATTTTTGGGCTTATCTTTGCCATAGTAATCCAGATATGCTGCCTGTTTTGCCGATACCTCTTCCGGCTGCGGTACTACAACGCTGCTGATACACACGATAAGTGCAAGCATGAGCACGACTGCTTTTTTCCATCCTGCCACCTTTGCGGTGTTCATTCCTTTCCGGTTTCTTCTTTCTCTCATAACTTCGATTCTCCTTTATCTTTTATTTTTGATTCTTTTACTTACGACGTTGACAAACGAATTGGAAACTTTTATAATATACCTATCAAGACAGCCGGGTGATAAGCAAATACCTATCTGCTCCGGTGAAACAAGTTGATTAGTTACAAGAAATAACCGTCAGATCTTGTCAGGGAGCTGGACGGTTATTTTTTTGTCTTATCATGGGTATCATTTCTGACACTTCTGACAAGCGTTATGATGGCACATATCATAATAACAAATGTGAACAAGTCACTATATGTAACCATGCTACCACCCCTTTCTCCGAATCTCGGAGCAGATCTAAGTGGTAAAGCCGTCCTTTCGGCTGCCTTGATCAGTATACTATATCTGTTTTCCTTTTCTTTATTATAAACGTCATGTAATGGAAAAGCAACTTTCTCTGATCGAATATCTTCCTATTTATTTGTCAAGGTACAGTTCTTGTATAGTGCAGATAAAAGCACAGTTTTCACTTTCATTACCATGGAATATTCTTAAAAGTATCTGTAATGAATAAAAAAGATTGTTTCAGATATGCCGTCTTTACCTATAAAACCGACATATAGAATACCAAGATTGTATTGATGTCTTAATCTTTCATATACGAATTTAGTATAGCAAATTTTTTTTATAAAAAAAGACCTTTTCATTTATTTAATTTTATTTTTATATTTGTAATTTATTTTTAATATAAAATGGAAGTTCGATTCGAGCTCCCATTTTTACCATACTTTTATTTCTTTACAGACAGGTTATTATTTAATAGTTATAACCTTTAAAGAATAATTTTTATCCAAATGCCATCCACTGTACCATTTATAGTCTTTTTTATTAAATGTAATCTTCTGCGTAGTCACTCCTGAAATCTTTAAATCATCCACATATACATATCCGCTGGTCTTTGAGCAGGTGCCTGTGACACCAATCCTCTGCCCCAGGTTATATTTCGTTTTTGTGTTAATTTTCGATGTCTGTTCATCCTTATAAACAACATTTTCCAGCGGCATATCATTGATCGTGATCACATAATATTTTCCGGATTTTTTATAGCTGGCTGTTTTCCCAGGCTTACACTCTTTTTCCTTCGCCAGATCCCACAGTGCAACACGCATTTTTTTGCCATCTTTGATCAGCATTACCGTATATTTTGCACGGATATCCCCAACATAATTACCGTTTTTACTATTTTCCAGACCTATCCACGCATCCACATGTACGGTATCTCCATTCTTTTTTAAGGCTGCTGCCGGAACATACACTTTTGCAGACATTTTCATATTTTTCTTTATTTTTGAAGCTTTTTTATAACCTGCCTGCATAACATAATTGTTATTCATCCACGCTGCATCAGATTCTTTATCTCCATTGAATACAACTTTTGAACGAAGAGCCTTATTTGCGGCTGCAAATGTCTGCTCTGACGGAACAGATGCAAATACACCGATCAGCAATGCTAACACCAGCACTCTTGCCATTAACACAATACTTTTTTTCTGTTTTACCATACGCAAATCCTCCATTTCTCATTCTCCCAATTTCACGCACTGCACCTCATCTTCCAATACAATATCTGCCAATGAAAATAATTACTATCCAGACATGTAAATTATCAAAATCATCGTTATTTTTGATTATTTCATCTGTTTTCTGACCTTTTTGACAAGTTATTGTATTCAAATGAATTTATGCAATATTTATATATGTTTCATCATAATGTGTCAACAAATAAACATCCCAACAGCGTTGTTTTTATGCTAAAAATCCGTTATAATATCATTCTGCGGGAAATCCGTGGAAACACATTCCGAAAGGAGATCTAAAAATGGCTTTTGATGGATTAGTAATATCCAATCTTGTATATGAACTGAATCAAACAATTTTAAATGCAAAGATCAGCAAAATTGCCCAACCGGAAAACGACGAGCTTCTTTTTACCTTAAAAGGAAGTAACGGGCAGTTCCGTCTTGCCATGTCAGCGAGTGCTTCGCTGCCTTTTCTGTATCTGACAGAAACAAACAAACCAAGTCCGCTGACAGCACCAAATTTTTGTATGCTGTTACGCAAGCACATTGCAAACGGGCGGATCATAAAAATTTACCAGCCTCACATGGAACGTATCATTCATTTTGATATCGAGCACCTCGATGAAATGGGTGATCTGTGTCAGAAAACACTGATCGTGGAACTGATGGGAAAACACAGTAACATTATTTTCTGCAGCTCCGACGGCACGATCATTGACAGCATCAAGCATGTATCCTCCATGATGAGTTCCGTGCGTGAGGTCCTTCCGGGACGGGCTTACTGCATTCCAGCCACGCAGGAGGACAAATTAAATCCGCTTGAAGTTACAGAGGAAGTTTTCATGGAATCTGTCATGAAAAAACCTGTTTCCATCACAAAGGCAATTTATGGCTCTTTTACCGGGATCAGCCCTGTGATTGCAAACGAGATCTGTTACCGTGCTTCGATCGACGGAGATATGCCGGTAGATTCGCTCGATGCAGACGGCAAGAAACACCTGTTCCATAACTTTTCATGGATGATGGAAGATGTAAAAAATCACAATTACTGCCCAAATATCATCACACGCGGCAGTGAACCGATCGATTTTTCCTGTTTTCGTCTGTCCGAATATGTGCACACTGCTCTGGATCAAAAAATTATGCAGAACACGGATCATGCTGACACGAATGCTTATACCATGACGGAATACGATTCGATTTCCAAAGTTCTGGAGGAATACTATGCTTCCAAAAATATTTACACGCGCATCCGCCAGAAATCTGTCGACTTAAGAAAAATTGTGTCCACTGCGTTAGAGCGTAACCGTAAAAAATACCAGCTCCAGCAGAAACAGTTAAAAGATACAGAAAAAAGGGATAAATACAAAGTATACGGTGAACTGATCCACACCTACGGTTACGATTTAGAGGAAGGTGCAAAACAACTGGAAGCGCTTAATTACTATACGAACGAAAACGTAAAGATTCCTCTTGACCCGACCTTAGACGCCAAAGCAAATGCACAGAAATATTTCGATAAATATGGAAAATTAAAACGTACTTACGAGGCACTGACCGACCTGATTGAAGAAACGAAATCTGAGATCGACCACTTAGAGAGCATTGCCACATCTCTTGATATCGCCCTGACCGAGGACGATCTGGTACAGATCAAGGAAGAACTGGTGGAATATGGCTACATTAAGCGGAAACGCACTGACAAAAAAGCAAAGATCAAAAGTAAACCGTTCCATTATATTTCCTCAGACGGCTATCATATGTATGTCGGAAAAAATAACTTCCAGAACGACGAATTATCTTTTAAATTCGCTAACGGAAAAGATATGTGGTTTCATGCTAAGAAAATGGCAGGTTCTCACGTCATCGTAAAGCTCGGAACTGCAAATGAACTTCCTGACCGTACCTACGAAGAGGCCGCAAGACTTGCCGCTCACTACTCTAAAGGGAAAAATGCTCCAAAAGTTGAGGTCGATTACACCGAACGCCGTAATCTAAAAAAACCACCACAGGCAAAGCCGGGATATGTAATTTATCATACGAATTACTCCATGCTCATTGATCCGGATATCAGCGGTATCAAAGAAATTTCTGATCTGTAGATTTGGTGTAGATGAAAAAAGAAAGAATACCCTATCCCATCTGCTCTGTAGTCGCTGTATTTAAGATGCTCATCCGCATCTTAAATACGCTCCGAAACCGCATCTGGGATAGGGTATTTTTTCTTTTTTCTGACTGCTCTAAATCCACAGTTGGTGAGAATGGGGACTCCCCAAAAGTCCACACTTTCTATTCAAATGGAAATGTCCAGAAGAAAGTTCTATCGCAGAAGAAAGTCAAATAGAAGAAATAGAACTCTTTATATAACTAAATTCCAAGTATATACAACAATTTGAATGTCAGTTCTTTAGAAATTAATTTCCCGGAAAGTCATATCCTTCTGGTATATTCCATGTTCCTAAACTACAAATCAGAATATAATTTTTCGTATTTTCTGGAAGATGCTTTCCATGAATAGTTTTTCCTCATTCCTTTTGCAGTAAGGTTTTTCCATTCTTCTGGATTCTTTTTGTAGACATCTAAGGCTGCAAGAATTGCATCTAAAAAGCCTTCCGCATTATAATCTGTAAATCCAAAACCGGTTCCTGTTTTGCTCTTTGGATTATAGATGCTTACGGTATCTTTAAGACCTCCTGTCTTTCTTATAATCGGAACCGCTCCGTAACGAAGGGACATAAGCTGACAAAGTCCACATGGTTCAAAGCGTGATGGCATTAATATCGCATCGCAGCCAGCATAGATGTATTTTGCCATTTCATCGGTATAATCTAATTGCACATATACTTTATCCGGGTACTGTTCCTGATAAGAAAGAAACATATTTCGATATTCCTCTTCCCCATCACCTAATACGTAAAGCTGTACCGGCTTCTTCATGAGACGTTCCATCATATAAGAAAAGAGTGCAAAGCCTTTCTGCTCAGTCAATCTTGAAACGATTCCTAATGTAAATGCTGTTCTCTTCTTTGGAAGACCTGTTTTTGCCTGAAGAGATGCTTTATTCTTTTTCTTTCCCTTATCAAAGGTTTTATCGTCATAATGGCAAAGAATGTATTCATCTGTAGAAGGATTATAGATATCATAATCAATTCCGTTGACAATTCCGCAAAGATCATCACTT
>ENA-OPEV01001696-OPEV01001696.1-human-gut-metagenome-genome-assembly--contig:-NODE-1696-length-11784-cov-2.848580_pt1 | contig 11784 bp, 14 predicted proteins | sample MGYA00241637_ERZ501537 | MGnify/ENA primary metagenome ERZ501537 (study PRJEB25962, sample SAMEA1972159) | human gut metagenome | biome: human gut; feature: human-associated habitat; material: faeces...
AGCGGTTTCTATGCGGATGTGGCGGAACTGGCAGACGCGCTAGACTTAGGATCTAGTGGGAGACCGTGCAGGTTCGATTCCTGTCATCCGCAGTACAAAAGCCTAGTTTTACTGGGCTTTTTTAATTTCGTGTTGCATACCGTGTTGCATATTTTCAAAATAATCGTTTGCCCTTGCATCCATATCACTTGTTTTGTCTACCATTGCATGTCTGTAAACTTCTTTCAAAACTCTGTCACTTCCCCATCCTCCACGTTGCATAATATACGCATCAGGTATGCCTATCGCGTGTTGGACGCTTGCGCAGTAGTGCCTAAGATCATGAAAACGGAAATGAGGTATGCCGGTACGTTTCAGAATATCCCGAAACCGATCCGTGATCATGGAAGGGTTTAGGCTTGTTATTCGTCCGTTTTTGCTTAATTTACTTAAGACGAAATCCGGAAATCTGATATACCTGTCTCCTGAATAGGATTTCGGGGATTTTATTACCCAATTACGCTCAGAATCCAAAACCATCGATTTACTTACATGGACAACCCCATCTTTTATATCAGATGAATCTAGAGCGCATATCTCACCGCGCCTCATAGGTCCGAATGCGGCAAGGAGGATAGGAATCTCCATCTCATCATTTTTTACATACTCTATCAGTTTCTTTATTTCTTCATCAGACGGAATATACAGCTCGGGGCGTACTTTTTTAGGGAGAGTAGTATTAAGCTGTAAGTCTGGGCGATACACACCTAAAACAGCTGACAGTAATCCGTGGATATTCCTAACGGTTTTTGGAGATTTTCCGGAAGCCTCCTCATTTATTGCAATTTGGATCATGTCACAGGTGATATCTTTTAGTTTTAATGGCATAAGTGTAGGGAGATTGCGTTCACGCTGCCGTTTATATTCTCTGATTGTAGCAGGAGACAATGTCTTATTTTTGCTCTCGATATATCGGTCGTAGGCAACTCCTAGCGTAATATTTTCCACGGTGACTCCGGCATCTTTATTAGCCGCCCATTCAGCCGCTATCTGCTCACATTTTCGCTTTCCTCTAGCTGTTGGGTCGTCACAGGTAAAAGATTCGTATATGCGCTTTTTCTTCACAGTACCATCTTTCTGACGAATATTCTCCGTATGGGAATAGACTAGGCATCTCCATGACCCTGATGGTAATTTTTTTGCTGTTGCCATAAAATCATCTTCCTTTCTTTTTTTTGGTATAAAAATAACAGCCATCGAAAATATGTTCCGATTGCAAGCTGCTCCCGAAGATGATACAATATTTCTGACCAAAGTATTGCATATCCCCGGATATGTATTTCCGTCCTGGTGTTGGCGCACCGGGGCGGTTTTTTAATTTTCAAGCGACAAACTTTTTTCGCTTGAATTCTTATTACTGAACTGGCAACTCAAATGTTGCAGTGTGTTCTGTATAATTGTTATCATACAAAGAGACTATTATTTTAATGTTGCCACTCGCATTGTTCAGAGCAATACACTCTTGCGCGCCAACGCATTTTGCACCTACAGGAATCTGCTGCGGGTAAGTCGTTGAAGTTAATGGATAGGTTTCAGCAATCTCTCCGGCACTGTCTATAATTTGGAACGAAGTAGAGCCAATGAATAAGTCTTGAAGGTCATTCTGATAACCGATATTTTCATAATCGTAATTTAGATAAATAACTTGAGCTGGCGTTTTATCTGAATATTGATTACGTTCTTCTGTTTGAGTAACGGAAGTAAAAGTTAAAGACCATAAACCATCAACAGTCCATGTTTCATTCAAACCATATACTTTGTTTTGCTCTTCTTGTTTGCTCTCAAGGTCGGAATCGGAGAAATCCGAAGTTTCTTCTTGCTGCGCTTTTTTCTCTAATTCTGCTATTTGCGCTTTTAATTCCTTGTTTTCTCTTTTTAACGAATCCATTTCGGAAGAATTATTACTACAAGCTGTCATGGATGCCGCCAGTATTCCAGCAATCATCATTGTTACAATTTTTTTTTTCTTCATATTCTTTTCCTCTCTTTCCCCCGTTCCTTTAACACCACTTTATATAATCGCCGCAGCGGTTATACCTCTTCCATGACTGCCAGATTCGGAATGAAGAAGATAATGTAATTGTCTATCTTCGCATATTCTCCGTATTTTTCCGTGTAGCAGTCGATACATTCCTGTAAAAATTGTTCTGTTACGCCCAAATATTCTGCTGTCTCGTGTCGAGAATGACATCCGGCATGAAAAGCACTTATCAATCCGGTCAGCCCAATCAGTTTGTTATATCCCCAGAGTCTTGCCTGCCGTTCCTGTTTGCGATTTTGGGAATCAGATAAATCTGTTATATCTCCAACAGTTGTATGATAATGCCCGAGCTCTTCCGCAAGGACACAAGCTTTTTCTGCGCCATTATCTACAGACGTATTAATTGCGATATTTCCATCTATATAGATACCTTTTAGGTTTTCTTCTCCGAGATAATAATTATGCACTTTTACCGCATTTTCAAAGGCTTCTTGTTCTAATTGTTCAAGTTTATTCAAATAAATCCCTCCACATGTTTTTATCATAGTATCAGATTTGATGTGCAATAATATGGACTTATTTATTTTCTTGCTTAATAAATTTTGCAAATTCTTTTATACGGTCAAGCTGTTCTTCTGTATATTCATCACCGTCAAAGTGGGCGGCGAGGGTAGTAGGTTCTGATGATGTCATTTCGTACATGTCGTTTACAGTAACACCAAAAATCTTGCATACGCGAAACAATGTGTCAATGTCAATTGAATTTACACCGTTCTCCCATGCAGAGATAGCGTTATGCTTTACGCCAAGTTGCTCTGCCAATGCCTTTTGAGTTATTTTGTTTTTCTTTCTATAATACAGCAAGTTTTTTGCAATTGTTTCTTTTACATTGTCACTCATTACTGCTACCTCCTTTTAATAGGATATTATCACATTATTTTCATAAATACAAGAAAAAAACTTCACAAAACATGAAGAATGTGTTGACATTTCATGTAGTGTGACATATTATATAAATAACTTCACAGAACATGAAGAAATGAGGTGGTTTGAAATTGATAGGAATTAAAGTGAAGCAGTATCTTGATGAGAACGGAATAAAATATTCTTTCTTATCAGAAAAAATCGGAATTCCGATGAATGTGCTCAGTCCGTTATTGAATGGAAAGCGAAAGATGAGCGTAGAGGAATATTTTTTAATTTGTAATGCATTGGAACTTCCAGTTGATACATTCGAGCCAGGAGAGGAGGTGGTGTAGATGTGGATAGCTATAACGCTAGCGTGTTTTTCTACTCTTATGAATAGTATCTCACTAATTTGTATTTGTGTGTCGCTGCTATTAAAAAAGAGGAATGACAATTCCGATGATAGTTCCAATAGCGGCAATTACTGATGAAATTGTACTGATGACTAGCCACTTCTTATCTTTTGATGAAGCTTTTTCCATTTGATTTAGAAGTTTTGCTTGATCTTGTTGAACTGTTTTAATCTCATTTAATAGATCAATCTGCTTTTGTGAATAGTCATTTTGCACACGTTCAAATGAAGGTGGCTCGGGAATGTTGAAAAAATCCATAAATAATCTTCTCCTTTCATAATACTCGGCGCGCCAGCGCCTGTAACTAAAGAATAGGAAAGATAAAGGGAAAAGTCAATAGTCACAGAAAAGAGGAGGAAGTGTGAAAACAAAAGAACTGCAAGGAGGGCCATTCCTTACAGTTTTTCGCCAAATTTGTTTACCCTATGTACTTTGCAGGTTTTCACCGCACTCGATGGCCCCAAGCACTTCTATCAAGTACTTTGCCACTTTCGCAGTTTTGGTTCTGCAATATGCCCGAATGCTGACAAATTATAAGGAATACACGATACGGTGAAGCATTTTAACGAGTGCCGTCTCATGGGTTTTATACTCCTTCTCTGAGTGCGTAACGCCGTATCAGTAATTACATTTGACCAGTTTTAGGTGCTTTGGTGCCACCATTGCGACCTTATATTAAGAGAACAGGCAATTTCAAAAATTCGGTCAAAAGACCAACTCCTTTCATTGCCTCATAGGCATGAAAGAATTTTATCATAATATGAAAAATATTTCAAAGTACAAAACATTAGATTATCTGTTTTAGACAGATCCAAAAGAGGAGGTGGATTAAATGCCGAAAGTAGAATTTCTTACAAGGCAGCAGAAAAGAGAACGTACAGTAGACGAGATTATCGACATATACCGAAAGCGGAAACACATCACAAAAAGTGATCTCGCAAAAAAGATCAATATGCCACGTTCTACTTTTAATGTGAAAGTAAGTAAGAATCAGGGAGAGATGAAATTGGAAGTGTTATGGGGTATCCTGGACGTTTTAGAAGTGCCGGCAGAGGAGCGGGCAAAAATTTTATTGTAAGAGGAAGGACAAGCATGGAAAAACAATTACCTGCGGTACGGAAGCTGGAACTGATCCCGATCGAGCGGAGAAATTTTCCGAAAGCGAATCGTAAGCGGAAGAAGATCCAGCGGAAAAGAAAAGAAAGAGACAATGCTGCAAGAGGACTGGTCACAGTAACAGTCGCCAGCATGATGTTAAACGCGGTGATGGCTGTGATCATTTACATCCTGCAGGCAGGACCGATTTGAAAGGAGGCGAACAAAGAAATGGACGAAGAGGTAAAGAAAGATGCCGAAGAAGAAATGAACTGTATCTTAGATCTGCTTGAAGAATGGTGCTTGAAATACGATCAGGATTATGCGAATGCGGTTGTACTTGTAAAGCATGATCAGATCACATCGTGGGGAAGTATAGGAGATCACGAAGACCTCGTTTGCAGAATAAAAAAGCGCCCATAAATGAGGCGGCAACCTCTAGGACGCATAGTTAAAAAATCATTTTTATTATAACAGAAAGGGTGAAGAAAGTGAAGAAATTTGAATTAACAAATGAATTTATTACAAATATGTTCGGGACAAAGCTGTTCCGCATCCGTGCCCTTGTTGAGTTCGGCGATGTGGAAGCCGGAGAACTTGGCGGGTATGTGGAGAAGGAATCAAACCTTGGTCATGACGACAATGCGTGGGTGTACGACAATGCGTGGGTGTACGGAGATGCACAGGTTTCCGGCGATGCGCTGGTGTACGGCAATGCGCGGGTGTACGGCAATGCGTGGGTGTACGGCAATGCGCTGGTGTGCGGCAATGGGGACTATGCATACGCTCACGGTTTCGGATCTGTCAACCGCACAACGACCTTCTTCCGTCTCAAAGATGGTGGCGTGGGTGTACGGTGCGGATGCTTCTACGGGACGCTTGCACAGTTCCGGGATAAGATCCGGGAGACGCACGGGGAATCTGCGATAGCCGAGGAATACCTCGACCTTGCGGCACTGATGGAAAAAAGATTCAGGAGGACGGGAAATGAACAGAAGACAGAAGAAGAAAGCTGAGACGGATGTTTATCACACAGAATTAAATATCGTCAGTTAGTTTGGGAAAGAACCAAAGCTGGATATTCGTGGGTGGTCCGATGACCACGAGAAGATGACAAAAGGAATCAGCCTCACGGAGGATGAGTTCGTAAAAATTGCCCGTGCAGGGTTAGAAAAATTAGGAGGGAAATAATTATGCAGATTATATTTAATAGTTACGAAGAAATGATGGATTTTATGGAAAAAATTCAGGGGCGTGCGTCGGCAAAGGAAGAGAAGGCAGTTACAACCGCGGAAGAGATGAAACAGCATAGTGTTTCAGAAAGTTGTCAAAGCACTCCTGTATCAGCACCGGTACAGAATGTGCCGTCCGTATCCATGCCGGTTGCTCCGACTGTACCTGTACAGACTGCAGTTCCAACTAGTCGGCACGAGTATACGCGGGATGATTTGGCGCGGGCAGCGATGACTCTGATGGATAAGGGGGGTATGGTTCAACTACAGCAACTGCTTACAAGCTATGGATGTGAGACGTTACAGCAACTTACGGAGGATCAGTTCGGTAGTTTCGCGACATCACTTCGGGGAATGGGGGCGCAGATCTGATGGGACATGATGAAAGAGATCACGCACTCTTAAGTGCATCCAGCGCACATCGATGGCTCAAATGTACGAAGAGTGCTCGATTGGAAGAACAGTTTCCGGATACTACCTCGGAAGCGGCAAAGGAAGGTACACTGGCACATGAACTTGCTGAACTGAAGGTGCGGAATTATTTTAATCCCGGGGACGTTTCCAAACGTAAACTCACCTTTGCAATCAAAAAATTTAAAGAAGATCCTCTGTGGGATGACGAGATGTTGATACATACAGATACTTATATCGATTATATCCGGGATGTATCTATCAAGCTTCCGGCAACTCCGTTTGTAGAAGTGGAGAAACGGGTCGATTTCAGTGATTATGTTCCGGAAGGATTCGGAACTGCAGACTGTATTATGATCCAGGGGAACACTCTGTTCGTAATTGATTTCAAATATGGAAAAGGTGTTCCTGTTTCCGCCGAAGAGAATCCGCAAATGATGTTGTATGCGCTGGGTGCGTATGAAGCATGTAAGATTCTTTATCCGATTGAGCGGATTCGCTTAGGAATTGTACAGCCCCGCCTTCCGGATGGAATTTCGGAATGGGAGTGTACATTGGAAGAGCTCCTGCAATTTGGGGCTTATGCAAAAGAGCGCGCGACACTTGCATTTGCGGGAGAAGGAGAGTTCGCACCTGGAGAAAAGACCTGTAAGTTCTGCCGGGCAAAGAAACAATGCCGCGCACGATCTGACCACAATGTGAAGATGGCGTTCAATTTAGGAGAGCTGCCACCACTGATTACAAAGGAGGAAGCCGGACAACGTCTTTTGGCAATGAGGGACGTAGTTGCATATCAGAAAGACCTGCAGGAGTGGGCGCTGTCTGAATGTCTCGCCGGGAATGAAGTTCCCGGATGGAAGGCAGTGGAAGGAAGACGATCCCGCGACTGGACGGACATGGATGCCGCTTTTGAAAAATTAACTAAGAGCGGTGTTGTGGCAGAAGAAATCCTTTGGGAGAAAAAGCCGCTGACAATGGCACAGGTGGAAAAGACAATCGGAAAGAAAGATTTTGCAGATGCTGTGGGAGAGTTTGTGACCCAGAAACCGGGGAAACCGACACTAGTAGAAGCATCTGATAAGAGACATGCAATTACAAATAAAGTAACCGCACAGGAAGCATTTAAGGAGGAAAATTGAAATGGGAATCGGAGAAGCAACGAACGTAACAACAGAAAAAGCAAGATTAAGTTATGTACATTTATTTAAGCCTTATGCTGCAATGCAGGGGCAGGAAGAAAAATTCAGTGTAACTGTACTGATCCCGAAGACGGATGTGGAAACAATGGCCCGGATCAATGCAGCGATTGAAGCCGCGAAACAAAAGGGGATTACAGAAAAATGGAATGGGGCGTGCCCTCCAATCGTACCGACTCCGGTTTACGATGGAGATGGAGTCCGGCCAAGTGACGGCATGCCGTTCGGAGAAGAATGTAAAGGTCATTGGGTGTTTACCGCAAGTGCGAAGGTAGATTATCCACCGGAAGTAGTGGATAAGATGGGAAATCCGATCATCAATCAGTCAGAAGTGTACAGCGGAATGTACGGACGAGTGAACGTGAATTTCTTCCCTTACTCATTTGGAGGGAAGAAAGGAATTGGATGTGGACTGGGTCCGGTTCAGAAGTTGGAAGATGGGGAAACCCTGTCAGGGGGACACGTATCCGCTGCACAGGCGTTCGGAGCGCCACAGCCGGCATCAGCAACACATCCACAAAATGGGGGAGTTCAGATCAATCCTATCACAGGACTTCCGATGTAATTTTTTGCGGAGTCGAAAGACTCCGCATGTTTAAAAGGAGAAGATACGGATGAGGCATCATCTATCGATAGATATAGAGACAAAAAGCAGCATAGATATTGGAAAAGCTGGATTATATAAATATGCACAGTCTCCGGATTTTGCAATCCTTTTATTTGCCTACAAATGGGATGATGATCCGGTTCAGATTGTGGATCTTGCTACAGGTGAATTGATTCCGGACTGGATACTGGACGAGCTTGTAGATCCGGATACGATCAAACACGCATATAACGCAGCCTTTGAATGGTACTGTTTAAATCGCGCTGGATATATGACTCCTTTGGAGCAGTGGCGATGTACTATGATGCACGGTCTGTACTGCGGATATACAGCAGGTCTGGACGCAACCGGAAAAGCAATCGGACTGCCGCAGGATAAGCGGAAGTTGACAACAGGAAAGGCACTGATCCGATATTTTTGTGTACCATGTAAACCGACAAAGACGAACGGGAACAGAACATGGAACTTGCCAAAACATGCGCCTGAAAAATGGGTGCTTTTTAAAGATTACTGCAAGCAGGACGTAATAACAGAGTACGAGATTTTGAAACGGTTGGAGCAGTATCCAGTTCCGGAAGAGGAAGAGTTCTTATGGCAGATGGATATTCGGATGAATGCGTACGGAGTTCGTGTGGATGAGGAGCTGATCAACGGGGCTCTGGCTATCGACGCGATCAGCAGTGAAAACCTGACGATGGAAGCTATTGATATTACCGGACTTGGAAATCCGAACAGTACCTCGCAGTTGAAAGTGTGGATTGAAAAGCAAATATCCGGAGAAATCTCCGGCTTGACGAAAGAGAACGTAACGGAATTATTGAGCCGTAGTGATATATCAGATGAGGTGAGGAGGGTGCTGGAGATACGTCAGCAGCTCGGAAAGACCTCCATTAAAAAATATGTAGCCATGAAAACCGCAGAGGGAGAAGGAGAACGCGTTCGAGGACTGACCCAGTTCTACGGTGCTAACAGAACCGGCAGATGGGCAGGACGTCTTGTGCAGATGCAAAACCTCCCGAGGAATTATTTGAAGACGCTGGACGAGGCTAGAAAGCTGGTAAAAGCAAAAAACTATGAGGGCGTCCGACTGATCTACGAAAACGTACCGGATACACTTTCCCAGCTGATCCGAACAGCGTTTATCCCTTCCGAGGGGCAGAAGTTTGTAGTGGCGGACTTCTCTGCGATCGAGGCACGTGTGATCGCGTGGCTGGCAGGAGAACAGTGGGTAAATGAAGTGTTTGCTACCCACGGAAAAATCTACGAAGCGACGGCGTCTCAAATGTTCCATGTGCCGATTGAAAAGATTGCAAAGGGGAATCCGGAATACAGCCTCCGACAGAAAGGAAAGGTTGCCACGCTTGCACTTGGGTATCAGGGCGGCTCTAACGCTCTAATCGCAATGGGGGCTTTAAATATGGGACTAACAGAAGAAGAACTTCCGGACATCGTGCAGAGATGGAGGAGCGCAAACCCGAGAATCCGTGACCTGTGGTATGCCGTAGAAGAGGCATCGTTACAAACGATGCTGACAGCACAACCGCATGCGATCAACGGACTGATCTTTGCGCTGGAAAGCGATCTTGTGTATGGGCAACACTTCCTTACAGTACAACTTCCGAGCGGAAGGAAGCTTTTTTACCCGAAACCATTTTTACAGGAGAATCAGTTCGGGAAAGCGGCAATCCATTACTATACTGTAGGTCAGCAGACAAGGAAATGGGAAGTGACGTCCACTTATGGTGGCAAAATGACAGAGAATATCGTGCAGGCAATCGCAAGAGACTGCCTTGCGGAAACATTACGAAGAATTGAGAAAAAAGGGCTGCAGGTGGTATTCCATGTCCACGATGAAGTGATCATCGACGCGCCGATGGATGTGACAGTAGATGAAATTTGTAATCTGATGGCAGAACCGATAACATGGGCGCCAGGGTTAATACTGAAAGGCGCAGGATTTGAAAGTAACTATTATATGAAAGATTAGGGGGATGTCGGATGCAGCATAACAGAAAATTACACATTAGTACCGCCGGCACAAGAAAAACAAAGCACTGGCCGGAAACAGAAATCCTCTGGTCCGAATTTGTAGACAGGGTAAAAACTCCGGTACGAAGTACGGAGACAGTGGAAGAATATCTTGCGATGCCAAAATACCGACAGGATGAATTAAAAGATGTCGGTGGTTTTGTGGGCGGCACATTTGAGAATAATATCCGGAAAGCTGCTTATGTAAAGGGCAGAGATCTTCTGACTCTGGACATGGATAACATCCCCGCAGGCGGTACGGATGAGATTTTGAAACGGGTATCCGGTTTGGGGTGCGCGGCTCTGGTCTACAGCACAAGAAAACACGCTGGGTATGCGCCCAGACTCCGTGTGATCGTACCACTGGATGCGACCGCGTCAGCGGATGAATATGAGCCGGCGTCAAGAAAGCTAGCATCTTTGATCGGAATGGAATTCTGTGACCCGACTACTTTTGATGTGTCGAGGCTGATGTACTGGCCAAGCTGCTGTAAAGACGGGGAATACATCTTTGAAGTATACGATCACCCATTCTGCAGCCTGTCCGGTCTCCTTCAGATGTACGGAGACTGGACAGATATTTCGCAATGGCCACAGGTGCCGGGAACGGACGGCTTGCGAAACAGGAAGACCCGACTACAAAGCGTGGAATCATCGGTGCATTCTGCCGGACATACACGATCTCTCAGGCAATGGAGAAGTTCATTCCGGGGATGTATGATCCTACGGATATTGAGGGACGTTATACCTACACTGGCGGGTCTACGGTGGGCGGTGCAGTTGTGTATGACGGGGATCTGTTCCTTTATTCTCACCACGCAACGGATCCGTGTTCCGGCATGCTCGTTAATGCCTTTGATCTTGTGCGCCTACATATGTACGGTGATAAGGATCGGGACGCGAAAGACGGAACTCCTGTGAATAAACTGCCGTCCTTTGTGGCTATGAGCCATTTGGCAGTTGGCGATAAGGGCGTTTCCGATTTGCTTGCGAAAGAGAAGATGGAACAGGCTCGACAGGCATTCCAAGCAGAGGAGGGAGAGACAGTATCGGAAGATGACCTGTCTTGGATCTCCCGACTTACCCATGACGGAAACGGAAAAATAGAAAAGACGATCAATAACGCGGTGCTCATCTTGCAGAATGACCCTCTTTTAAAAGGGAAGATTGTGACGGATGAATTTGCAAGCTGCGGCTTGATCCTCGGAAAAGTTCCGTGGAGTGCGGGCGAGGAAAAGCGGAGATGGAAAGATGAAGATGATGCGGGCTTCTATAATTATATGGAATTGTTCTACGGGATTACCGGTAGAGAGAAGTTGGATAATGCACTCCTGATCGTGAGTAGTCAGAACCGCATCAACGACGTGAAAGAGTATTTGAAATCCTTAAAATGGGACGGACAGAATCGGCTAGATACACTTCTGAGCGTGTATTTGGGTGCTGAGGATAACGGCTACACAAGGGCCGTCATGCGTAAGTCTCTGTGTGCAGCGGTGGCCCGGGCGGTCACCGGTGGCGTGAAATATGATTATATGCCAATCTTTACCGGTCCGCAGGGAATCGGAAAGAGTACGTTCCTGCGGATACTGGGAAAAGACTGGTTTTCCGATTCCCTGACTAGTTTTGAGGGAAAAGAGGCCGCAGAACTTATACAGGGAACGTGGATCAATGAGGTGGGGGAACTGACTGCTATGACAAAGCAGGAGACCAATGCGGTCAAGCAGTTTTTAAGTAAGACAGACGATATCTACCGTGCCGCCTATGGGCGCAGAACAAACAAATATCCGCGCCGCTGCGTCTTCTTCGGAACGAGCAACGAAGAAGAGTTTTTAAAGGACATGACGGGAAATAGACGGTTCTGGCCAGGGGATGGGGG
>ENA-OPEV01001698-OPEV01001698.1-human-gut-metagenome-genome-assembly--contig:-NODE-1698-length-11780-cov-3.131343_pt1 | contig 11780 bp, 10 predicted proteins | sample MGYA00241637_ERZ501537 | MGnify/ENA primary metagenome ERZ501537 (study PRJEB25962, sample SAMEA1972159) | human gut metagenome | biome: human gut; feature: human-associated habitat; material: faeces...
AACGTATGTCAGATCGTTGAATTCCAGCACGTAAAACCAGGAAAGGGTGCTGCTTTCGTAAGAACAAAATACAAAAACATTATTACAGGAGCAGTTCTTGAGAAGTCTTTCCGTCCAACAGAGAAATTCCCGGCTGCACGTATTGAGCGTGTAGATATGCAGTATCTGTATGATGATGGTGATCTGTACTACTTTATGAACGTAGAGACATACGATCAGGTTGGTCTTACAAAAGATCAGGTTGGAGATTCTCTTAAATTCGTTAAAGAGAACGAGATGGTTAAGATCTGTTCCCACAACGGAAATGTATTTGCTATTGAGCCTCCTCTGTTCGTAGAACTGGAGATCACTGAAACAGAACCTGGATTCAAAGGTGATACCGCTCAGGGTGCTACAAAACCTGCAACTGTTGAAACAGGCGCACAGGTAAACGTACCTCTGTTTGTAAATCAGGGAGATAAAATCAAAATCGATACCAGAACAGGTGAATATCTGTCCAGAGTATAAGATTTAACAGTCGAAATTAATAACAGATCGTAAAACCCCGGAAAATCCTGTATTTTCCGGGGCTTTGTTTTTGAAGCATTGCATAGCAGCAATTGGCAGTGGATCAGTTCAGAGTATGCGGTATGTCTCGGGTTTTCTGTGGCCTTTGCTCACAAAAAACACATCATAGGATATTACCGGTGAACAATAACTGTTGATGGTAACAATGCAGACAGATACAAGAAATTGCTTGCATTTTTAAGAGAAAACATGTATGATATAAAAGTAATTTACATTTCTATTTCAGTGACGTTTCGTCACATTTTCCCCATATGAACATCTGAAATTCATAAAAATCAAAGGAGAACAATTTGAATTATCAGGAATTTCGATGTGAATTTTTAGAACGAATGAAAGAAGTTATGGAAGAGGGGGTGAGTATTACCACCGAAAAAATCAACAAAAATAACGGGGTCGTTATGGAAGGTCTTGTATTAAAAAGTGAGAATGCCCGGGTTGCTTCGATCTTTTATATGGAAGATTATTTTTCTTACTGGGAAAGAGGAGTTCCGCTGGAACAGCTGGTTCGGAAAGTGATGTGGCAATTTGAACATTGCAAACCTCAGATGGATGTGGAAGCGGATTTTTTTCAAAATTATCAGGAAATCAAAGAAAACATCTGTTTTAAACTGATCAATTACGAGAGAAACCGGGAACTGTTAAAAAGGTCCCGCATAAGCGAATCCTGGATCTGGCGATGGTATTTTATTATCGGATCCAGAAAGATGAGACAATGCAGGCAACCATTCTGGTAGAGTATGCTCATCTGAACGCATGGAAAATTACGCAGGAAGAACTGATCGAAAATGCAAAACGATATACATATCTAAAACTGCCGGCAGAATTTATTAATATGAAGGGTCTGCTGGGGCTGGTACAGGGAAAAGAAAAGCAAATGTATGTTTTGACTAATAAAGAACGGTCACTGGGAGCAGGAACATTCTTATATCCGGGCGTGTTAAAACAGGCTGAAGAACTTCTGGGCGAGCGATTCTATGTGTTGCCAAGCAGTATTCATGAATGTATTCTGATCCCGGAGGAGGAAGGAATGTATCAGGAAGCACTGACAGAAATTGTAACGGAAATCAATGAAAGTCAGGTGGATCCGAAGGAGGTTCTGTCGGATCAGGCATATTTTTACAGTGCGGAAGATAAAAGAGTTCATTTGTGAAAGCAGCAGATGACGGATAAGTTTTAGGTTACTGGGAACGGAGTGAACAGTAACAGTTTTAGCGAACAAGGCTCTTTACAAACGAGAGCAGATGTGTTATTATTTATAAATGTGAGTAAGGTAAAAGTCTCACGGATACGCATCTGTAGCTCAGGGGATAGAGCAATGGTTTCCGGTACCATGTGTCGGGGGTTCGAATCCCTCCAGATGCGTTTCTTTTTACATTTTTCCAGAAGAACGGAAGAAAAATCAGGATCGTACCCAGTCATAAGGAGGCATACGATATGGATGATTTCAGAGAATGGCTGTCAGATAATCTTAGATATTTCATGTTGGGATTTGGCATTCTGGCAGTGGTATTGATTTTATTTTTCGGTGTTCGTTTTATTTCCTCAAAATTTGGAAATCAGAAAACAACCGAACCGAAACAGGAGACACAGCAGGAGACGGAAACACCGACTCCGACGCAGGAAGCAGAAGAAACACCGGCAACAACCGCGGAACCGGAAACAACACCGGCAGCAGGAGAGCTGGAACTGAATGCCTATCCGCAGGTCAATGCACTGATAGAAAAATATTATGCAGCACTGACAGGCAAAGACGTGCAGAGTTTAAAAGAACTGGTGGATGAACTGGATCCGTCAGATGAAAGTGCGATCACGAATTCTCAGTATATTGAAGGATACAGTAACGTACAGGTATATACAAAAAAAGGCATGACAGATACCAGTTATGTGGTATTTGCAGCTTATGATCATAAGTATGTGGGTTATGATACACTTCTGCCAGGAATCAGTTATCTATATGTGGATACAAAAGAAGATGGAAGTTTGTATATTGTGGCAGATCCGAACGAGGAACAGCTTGCATATATCAGTGAACAGCTTGAAGATGCCAAGGTACAGGAACTGCTGAACAGTACACAGGCATCTTATGATGAAAAACTGGCTTCTGATGAAGCTTTGTCGAAATATCTGTCAGAGCTTGGAGTGGAAGGATCTGCGGCCATGGAAGCTGCAGAAGGGGCGCAGATTACCGTAAAATCCAATTGCAATATCAGAAAAGAACCATCGCAGGATGCAGAATCCATCGGCAAACTGGTGGGTGGACAGACTGTGACCAAGACCGGTGAGGATGGAGATTGGATTAAAATTGAATTTGAAGGACAAACTGGCTATGTAAGGGGCGATATGTTCCAGTAGACAGGAGAAAAAGGACTGTTGCCTTGATCGATTTCAGAAGGTATTCTGAAAAGGTTAAAGTAACAGCCTTTTGCTTTACAGGGAAAAAGAACCCGAACACCGGAGGAGTAAAAGAATGGAAAGTATTCGGCTGAATAAATATTTGAGTGATGCAGGAATCTGTTCCAGGAGACAGGCAGACCGCTGGATAGAAGAAAAAAGAATAACAGTGAACGGAGAAATTGCCGGAATGGGAATGAAAGTTGCACCGGACAGCGAGGTATGCCTGGATGGAAAACTGATTAAAAAAGAAGAGAAAAAAGTTCTTCTGGCGATGAACAAACCTGCGGGGATTGTCTGTACTGCGGAGAAAAGAGAAAGAAATAATATTGTGGATTACATGAAGTATCCGAAACGAATCTATCCGGTGGGAAGACTGGATAAGGATTCTACCGGGCTGTTACTGCTGACGAATGACGGAGAACTGGTTAACAAGATCATGCGTGCCGGCAATTATCATGAAAAAGAATATCTGGTATCGGTAAATAAACCGGTAACGGAGGAATTCTGCAGAAAAATGAGTCGCGGAGTGGCGATTCTTGATACAGTGACCCGTCCCTGTAAAGTGGAAAAAACAGGAGAAAAAAGTTTTCGGATCATTTTGACACAGGGATTAAACCGGCAGATTCGGCGGATGTGTGAGACACTGGGATATCGGGTGATGACTCTGCAAAGAGTCAGGATCATGAATATTCGACTGGGAAGTTTAAAGGAAGGAACCTGGAGGAACATCGAGGGAGAAGAACGAAAAGAACTGGATGCCCTGTTGTCTGATTCCAGTTCTTTGTCCGTGAAAGAACGAAATGAAAAACAGAGAGAAAGAAGAGGTGGCATATGAACGCAGAAAAAAGACAACAGGCGATCCGACGGATGAAAGAACTGTCGGGAATACTGAAAGAAGCATCCCGCGCATATTATGCTGAGGACAGGGAAATCATGAGCAATCTGGAATATGATGCACTGTATGATGAACTGGTAAAACTGGAAGAAGAGACACAGATGGTCCTGGCAGGAAGTGCTACGACTACAGTGGGATATGAGGCGGTGGATGAACTGCCGAAAGAGGCACATGAAAGTCCGATGCTTTCTCTGGATAAAACAAAAGACAGGGAAGTGTTACGAGGATTCATAGGGGATCACAAAACATTGCTCTCCTGGAAAATGGATGGTCTGACCGTGGTTCTCACTTATTATCAGGGAAAATTGCAAAAAGCAGTAACCCGTGGGAATGGAGTAGTTGGTGAGGTGATCACCAATAATGTACGGGTATTTGATAATATTCCATTAAAGATTCCATATCAGGGAGAACTGACTCTTCGCGGAGAGGCAATTATAACATATTCTGAGTTTGAAAAAATCAACAGTCAAATTGAGGATGTGGATGCAAAATATAAGAATCCAAGAAATCTATGCAGCGGTTCGGTACGCCAGTTAAACAATGAGATCACAGCAAAACGGCATGTACGTTTTTATGCATTTTCGTTGGTAAAAGCAGATGGAGTAGATTTTGAAAATTCCAGACAAAAACAGATGGAATGGTTGAACGATCAGGGGTTTGAAGTGGTGGAGTATCGTGTGGTGACAGGAGCTGAACTGGATGATGCGATGGAATATTTTGCAACACGGATCGAACAAAACGATTTTCCATCGGATGGACTGGTGGCGCTGTATGATGATATTGCCTATGGTGAGTCCCTGGGAAGAACAGCCAAATTTCCACGGAATGCTTTTGCGTTTAAATGGGCAGATGAGATGGTGGAGACTACACTTGAGCAAATCGAATGGAGCCCGTCTAGAACCGGTCTGATCAATCCGGTGGCAATTTTCACGCCGGTGGAGCTGGAAGGATCTACAGTGAGTCGGGCAAGTGTGCATAATATCAGCATTATGCGAAAACTGGAACTTGGCATTGGTGACCGGATCAGAGTTTACAAAGCCAATATGATCATTCCACAGATTGGCGAAAATCTCACGAAAAGCGGTGTGAAAGATATTCCTTCCACCTGCCCGGCATGCGGAGGAAAAACTGTGATCGAAAAGGTGAATGATGTGGAAGCCTTATATTGCAGGAATCCGGAATGTCCGGCAAAGGCAATTAAAGGATTTACATTATTTGTCAGTCGGGATGCGATGAATATCGATGGTCTGTCGGAGGCAACACTGGAGAAATTCATTGCCAGAGGTTTTATCAAGAATTTTGGGGATATTTTTGAAATCGGCAAACATAAAGATGAGATCATCCGGATGGAGGGATTTGGAGAAAAATCATATGAAAATCTGATAGAAAGTCTGAAACGGGCGAAAAAGACAGAACTTCCAAGGGTGCTATATGCTCTGGGTATTCCCAATATCGGTCTTGCCAATGCAAAGATGATCTGCAAAGAACTGAATTATGATATGGAAAAGATTCGTTATGCATCGGAAGAAGAACTGGCGGCGATTGACGGTATTGGCCCTGTTATAGCAAAGAGTTTTGTGAACTACTTTAAAAAAGAAGGAACACAGGAAAAACTGGATCATCTGCTGTCGCATCTCGAAATTGAAGCGGCACCAAAACAGGTAGAAACACAGATTTTTGAGAACATGAATTTTGTGATCACCGGAAGTGTGGAACATTTTGCTAATCGAAAAGAAGTGAAAGAGGAGATTGAGAAGAGGGGCGGAAAAGTAACGGGAAGCGTGACTTCGAAGACTTCATATCTGATCAATAATGATACCCGGTCGGCCTCTTCAAAAAATCGAAAAGCAAAAGAACTGGGAATTCCAATCATTTCGGAAGAGATGTTTCTCAAGATGATGGAAGAGGGAGTATAAGTTCGCTGCATTGACTTTCAGAGGCAGATTGAGTAGAATGTACAGTAACAATGGAGAAAAGAACTACTGAAAATGTGAAAAAAGACAGAAGATACCATAGTGGAACAGAAAGAATCAGGTGCATATAATGGGAAAAATTCAGAGAATTCGGGAATCGAAAACGGGAAAGACAATAGTAAAAAAAGGAAAGAGTGGCATTGGCCGGATTCTGTTTGGGCGGACCGGAATCATCCTTCTGTTACTGCTTTTGCAGCTGGGGATTCTATTTATTGTGTTCAGCAGACTGCAACAGCATATAATTTATGCTTACTGGTCGTTTGTCCTGCTCTCCGCGCTGACAGCGATACTGATTATCAACCGACCGGGAAATCCGGCGTTTAAGCTGGCGTGGATGGTTCCGATTACATTCTTTCCGGTTTTCGGTATGTTGCTGTATCTGTTTGTGGAATTTCAGGCGGGAACAGTGTGGCTGAATCATCGTCTTCAAAATGTGGAACAGCAGATGCGAAAATATGTTTTGCAGGATCCCGATGTTTTTGAAGAACTGGAAAAGACAGATAAACGGGTTGCCAATTTATCCAGATATGTGACAGAAAAAGGTGGTTTTCCGACGTATAAAAATTATCATACGACATATTACCCATGGGGGAAAGACAAATTCGAAGCATTAATTGAAGAACTGAATAAAGCGGAGAAATTCATTTTCATGGAGTACTTCATTGTTGCGGAAGGAAAAATGTGGAACACTGTGCTGGAGATTCTGAAAAAGAAGGTACAGGAGGGCGTGGAAGTCCGGTTTATGTATGACGGTACCTGTAGTATTTCACTGCTCCCGTATAATTATCCGAAAAAACTGGAGGAATACGGAATCAGATGTAAGATATTCAATCCCATCAAACCGGCATTATCTACGGTGCAGAATAACCGTGACCACAGAAAAATTGTAGTGATTGATGGAAAGACAGCTTTTACTGGTGGTGTTAATCTTGCAGACGAATATATCGGAGAACTGGAAAGGTTTGGAACCTGGAAAGATACTGCGATTATGGTTCAGGGGGAGGCGGTAAGAAACTTTACTCTGATGTTTCTGGAAATATGGAACGTAGATGAACCGCAGGAGAATTATGAAAAATATCTGGATGCATCTTATTGTTATGGCATGACGGAAGGGGAAGGCTATGTGATTCCTTACGGTGACAGTCCGCTGGATCATGAGAATGTGGGCGAGCTTGTCTATATGGATATTCTGAACAGTGCAAAAGATTATGTGCATATTATGACGCCATATCTGATTCTGGATCATGAGATGCTCACGGCACTTACATATGCGGCAAAACGTGGTGTGGATGTAAAGATTATTATGCCGGGAATTCCGGATAAAGCGTATGCGTTTGCACTGGCAAAGACTTACTATCCTGAACTTTTGCGGGCAGGTGTGAAGATTTATCAGTATAAACCTGGTTTTGTCCATGCAAAATCTTTCACTTCAGATGACTGTAAAGGGGTAGTGGGAACTATCAATCTGGATTACCGGAGTCTGTTTCTGCATTTTGAATGTGCAGTATATTTGTACCAGGTACCACAGATTGCAGATGTGGAGGCAGATTTTCAGGAGACGTTGAAAGACTGTCGGGAAATCAGCATGGAAGACTGGAAAAATGAGAAATTTATTACGAAATTGACGGGAAGAGTACTTCGACTGATTGCCCCGTTGATGTAAATTAAAAAGTAGACAGGAGATGTGTAACAATGCCGATTAAGATACAAAGCGATTTACCGGTAAAAGAGATTCTGGAACAGGAAAATATATTTGTCATGGATGATACCCGTGCGATGCACCAGGATATTCGTCCGATTCAGATCCTGATTCTGAATCTGATGCCATTAAAGGAAGAGACAGAACTTCAGCTGCTCAGATCTCTGTCCAACACACCGTTGCAGATTGATGTGACCTTTATGGCAGTGGCGAGTCATGAAGCAAAGAATACTTCCCGAAGCCATTTGAATAAGTTTTATATAAGCTTTGAACAGGTGAAAGAACAGAAATTTGACGGTATGATCATTACCGGAGCACCGGTAGAACAGATGGAGTTTGAAGAAGTGGATTATTGGGAAGAACTGACGGAGATCATGGAGTGGAGCAAAAGTCATGTGACATCCACTATTCATCTTTGCTGGGGCGCGCAGGCGGGACTGTATTACCACTACGGACTGAAAAAACGTCAGCTGTCAAAGCAAATGTTCGGTCTGTTCTGGCATGAAGTGCAGAACAGAAAGATTCCCCTGGTGCGTGGATTTGATGATCTGTTTCTGGCACCCCATTCCCGTCATACAGAAGTTTCAGCAGAAGATATTCACAATTGTAAAGCGCTGACCGTACTGGCAGAATCCAGAGAAGCAGGAGTTTTTCTATGTATGGCAATGGGTGGCCGTCAGATTTTTGTTATGGGACATCCGGAATATGACCGGGTGACACTGGACGGAGAATATAAGAGAGATAAAGGTAAAGGACTGGAAATTGAAATTCCGGCTAATTATTACCCGGAGAATGATCCGGAGCTTCGCCCGAGACTTCTGTGGAGAGCACATGCAAATAATCTGTATACCAACTGGTTAAATTACTATGTATATCAGTGTACGCCATATGATCTTGAAGGAACGCCGTTCTAAAGAGAGAAATCTGTCGAACCCTGTCAGAAAATCAGGAACGAATCTTTGGGTTTTCAAAGAAAGTACGTTGCTAAAAAAATATCCGCCATCTATAATAAAAGCATGAAGCACAGAGCACGTTAAAAAAACAATGTGTGGATGTTACAAAAAATAAAAATATGTACGTGACAAAGATGGCGTACAGGAAAGGATGCGGATGTGAGATACGAAAGTGAAGAAAAGAAAAATCTGATTTACGACCTGATGAACGGAAGTCTGGTCCTGGATGAAGTAAAAGATCTGTGGAAAGACCAGGTAGTAGATGAATTCGCCAAAGGGTCTTACTGCAGTGAACTTTACGAAGAAGTGTATCAGGCAAAAGTGTCATTATGTAATCGTCTCGGAGTACAGGAAGACAGTGATATTGAGACAGTTATTTCCAATTTGCTGCTGATCGGAAAACATCTTTCGATGAAGATGTTTGATTACGGAATGGAAGAAGAACGCAAACAAGAGAAAAAACACATTTGATGAAATTTCCTCTTGCAAATCTGGAGATTTCCTGTAAAATAGTATAGGATTATATGGAAAGCCGGTGGTCTGTAAAGATCTCCGGCTTCGTATATGAGCAACCAGAAACTTTCATAGAGGAAAGGAAACGAATATGATTGCAGCAAATAATGTAACATTGCGAATTGGAAAAAAAGCTTTATTTGAAGATGTAAATATTAAATTCACTGAAGGAAACTGTTATGGACTGATTGGTGCCAATGGTGCCGGAAAGTCTACCTTTCTGAAGATTCTCTCCGGACAGTTAGAAACTACGAATGGTGATATCACTATCACACCAGGACAGAGACTTTCTTTCCTGCAGCAGGATCATTTCAAATATGATGCGTATCAGGTGCTGGATACCGTTATTATGGGAAATGCCCGTCTGTATGAAATTATGAAAGAAAAAGAACAAATTTATGCAAAAGAAGACTTTACCGAAGAAGATGGTATCCGTGCCAGTGAACTGGAAGCAGAATTTGCAGAGATGGATGGTTGGAATGCAGAATCCGATGCCGAGCAGCTGTTAAATGGTCTTGGAATTCCGACCGAGCTGCATTATGCACAGATGGCAGACCTGAATGGTTCTGAAAAAGTGAAAGTTCTGCTTGCACAGGCGCTGTTCGGTAATCCGGATATCCTGTTGCTTGATGAGCCGACAAACCATTTGGACCTGGATGCGATCGCATGGCTTGAAGAATTTTTGATTAACTTTGAAAACACGGTTATTGTGGTGTCTCACGACCGTTATTTCCTGAATAAAGTATGTACTCATACTGCAGATATTGATTATGGTAAGATTCAGCTGTATGCAGGTAACTACGATTTCTGGTTTGAGTCCAGTCAGTTGCTGGTAAAACAGATGAAGGAAGCAAACAAGAAGAAAGAAGAAAAGATCAAAGAACTGCAGGAGTTCATCTCCCGGTTCAGTGCGAATGCTTCCAAATCAAAACAGGCGACTTCCCGTAAGAAAGCCCTGGAAAAGATTCAGCTGGATGAGATCCGGCCTTCCAGCAGAAAATATCCATATATTGATTTCCGTCCGAACCGTGAGATCGGTAATGAGGTGCTGATGGTGGAAAATCTTTCCAAGACCATTGACGGCGTGAAGATTCTGGACAATATTTCCTTTACACTGGGAAGAGAAGACAAAGTTGCATTGGTTGGTGGCAATGAGCAGGCAAAAACTGTTCTGTTCAAGATCCTGATGGGTGAGATGGAACCGGATTCCGGTAATTACAAATGGGGTGTGACAACTTCCCAGGCATATTTCCCGAAGGACAATACAAAAGATTTTGATAATGATCTGACGATCGCAGACTGGCTGACGCAGTATTCTGAGATCAAAGATGCCACTTATGTACGTGGATTTCTTGGAAGAATGCTGTTTGCCGGTGAGGATGGTGTGAAGAAAGTGAAAGTACTTTCCGGAGGTGAGAAAGTACGCTGCCTGTTATCTAAGATGATGATTTCCGGTGCGAACATCCTGATTCTGGATGAACCGACCAACCACCTGGATATGGAATCCATCACCGCATTGAACAACGGGCTGATCAAGTTTCCGGGTGTTCTGTTATTTGCATCCCACGATCATCAGTTCGTGCAGACAACAGCAAACCGTATTATGGAAATCATGCCAAACGGATCTATGATCGATAAAATTACAACCTATGATGAATATCTGGCAAGTGATGAGATGGCAAGAAAACGTCAGGTTTATCTGATGCAGGAAGAAGATAATTAAATAATAATAAGAGCGGTTTTATTTATCGAAACAGCTTTATGAGACAAGGAGCACTGCCCGTGAAGTCGGGCAGGCTCCTTGTCTGCGTTTTCGGGAAAATGAAGAAACGTTCATATGTTCAAACGTAATGGTTCCGTACTCTGGTATCCGGACGGAAAGGGAATGCACAGATACATGAAAATCAAAAGAAAAGAGGAGTAATTATGACACATTGTTTAAATACATTAGCAAATTTAATTCAGCAGTATATCTGGCTGGCACCGGTTCTGGCACTGCTGGGAGGTCTTGTGACTTCTTTTACCCCATGCTCGTTATCCAGTGTTCCGATGGTCATTGCCTATATTGGCGGATCAGCAAAAAATGATACAAAAAAGGCGTTTCGCCTGTCCCTGACCATGGCGGGCGGTCTTGCACTGACGTTTTTGATCTTTGGTTCACTGGCATCTGTGCTGGGACATTATCTTCATGAGATAGGAGCCTGGTGGTACGGTATCCTTGGGGCAATCATGGTACTGATGGCATTGCAGATCTGGGGTGTGATAAGAATTTTACCGAATCATCCACATGATCACGGAACAGGAGAAGGCCACGGGGAACATGGCTGTGAATGCCATGATCATCACCATCACCATGAAGAAGAACATCATCATCCGGTGGATTGTCAGGAGGGGTACGGACAATGTCACTGCGGTCCGAAAGTAACAAAAAAAGGGTATCTTGGTGCGCTGCTTGCGGGAATGGTGAGTGGAGCGGTGGCTTCTCATTGTTCTACGCCGGTGATGATCGCGTTGCTTGCGATGGCGGCTCAGGCCGGGAAGACGGTCTGGGGGATTTTCCTGATGGTAATGTTTGCGATTGGGCACAGTGTTTTACTGGTTACGGCGGGAACGAGTTACAGTGTTGTGGAGAGATGGATGTATGATCCGAAGTATGAAAAGATCAGTAAGACTTTGCGGACAGTGATGGGAGTTTTGATTTTGCTGATCGGGGTGGCTATGATTTATTTGGCGATGGTGCATGAAGGGTAGGAACGAAAAACTACTCGTCATGCAACGGACGAAAG
>ENA-OPEV01001720-OPEV01001720.1-human-gut-metagenome-genome-assembly--contig:-NODE-1720-length-11680-cov-2.064086_pt1 | contig 11680 bp, 9 predicted proteins | sample MGYA00241637_ERZ501537 | MGnify/ENA primary metagenome ERZ501537 (study PRJEB25962, sample SAMEA1972159) | human gut metagenome | biome: human gut; feature: human-associated habitat; material: faeces...
GATTGGAATGTATATATTTTGCATTGACTGCTGCCAGTAATATCTTCATTATTCTTTCCTCCAGATCAGAATTTTTCCCTTCAGGCATACACCCGATCAGATAAATTCTCATATATCTAGGTATTATAAATTGGTATCGCCTTTTTTACAACATTTCCATTGACTTTTTGCCCGGAACACGTTAAAATGTTGAGTTGTGCAGCCGGGGTGTTAGCGGTACCTTGCACCTGCAATCCGCTATAGCAGGGGTGATATTGCGCAGAGGGCTTGTTTTTGCAGAGCTGCCCTTGGAAAGTGACGTTGATGTTTGGGTCTTACGCGACGGGACTCCATGAACCGTGTCAGGTCAGGAATGAAGCAGCACTAAGTGGAACCTCTCGGGTGCCGTAAGGGTGCCTGGGCTGAGTTAACTACCAAGGTAACGTCTGTGAAGGCTCGTTCGAAGCGCAATGCACATAAATAATAATATAGTATTCATCTTATCCACTGTGATTTTTCGCATGTGGGTATTTTTTATATACAGAACCTGCCATGGCCGGTTTTCTATAAAAATAGAGACAGAAGAATTTCCAAAATTCCTCTGTCTCCATTTTTTATACTATGCCAAATATTAACGCCAGCAATATCACAATTGCATTTGTTACTGTCTGTACCGGAACTGCCTTCTTACAGAAGTGCTGTACATCTGTCTCTGTCAATGCACATCCAAGATAAGTTGATGAGTTTGTCGGTGTTGAACTCGTTGCCAGTGACAGGTTACATACGAACGGTGCAATGATCGTCACTGCCGGAATTCCAAATCCTGCCCCGATAGAGATGAACACCGGATACATTGCATTGAAGATCTGGAATGGAATAAAGTAAATGATAATCACACATAACAGCAGTAAGATGATATGTATATATTCCAGCATGAACTTCGGACAGATCTTAATCAGTCCGTCTGAGATAGCTCCTACCATTCCCGTATTATTGAATACTGCCTGATATACAGAGATTGCAAGCAGCATTACGATAATGTTCAGATACATCGGTCCGACTTTACCAAATATCTCACCAAAATTCTTTGGATAGTTGATCATTGCCGTTACGACCGTTGCTGCCATAAATACCAGATATGGAGGCAGACTGAATACACCAAGACCGACCATGAATACAATGAATAAGATAAAATTAATCCAGAAAAGCTTTGGCCGTCTGTATGGATTCTCTTCTACTTCTTTTGTCTCCTCTTCTACATTTTCTACAACTACGCCAAATGTTCCCACACGTTTCTTATGCTTGATCCCAAAGTATACCCACTGCAGAACGATGGCCGGGATAAAACATAATGCCCATGGAACCGATGCCTTTGACAGTTCATTGGCAGATAATCCTGCAGAAGATGACGTATATGCCATTCCAATCCCCCACGGAATGAAGCACATCGCAGACATTGCAGTCTGTGCTATGATAAATGCTGCCTCACGGTCAAAATCATATTTCTTATAAAGTGGTACCAAGATCGGGAATGTGATCAGGTACGCCGGTGTAAAGTTTCCTGTCAGAATTGCAAATGCTGCAATTACGGATGTCAGGATCATAATTACGATGACATTCATCTTATCGCCAAGCTTGTTCGTCACTGCTGATACGATAGTATCAAATACTCCTGCTTCTGTAAGCATCTGAAAATACAGAAATGCAAACAATAACATGAATCCCGCAGATTTCATGATCGAACTGAACTGCTCCAGTACAAAGTCACTTGTCTCCTGTAAGCTAAAGCCCAAAAGTAACGAACAAATGATCGGTACAATAAATAATACAAAGTTAAATGGTACTTTCTTCGTGACAACCGTTGCCACAACGATCAATACCAGAATAATGGCCATTACAGTAGCATTCATAGTCTGCACCTCCTTAATTCATGTGTGCTTTCAGGAATTTTTCCACAATATCCATATTCTTCTCTGTCCAGAATGCCGGATCTCCGTGTTTTGCATTCTCTACCAGATAGAATTCTACTTCTTTGTCTTCTTCTCTTAATTTCTTATACAGGCGGATACTCTGCTCCGGTGCTACCAGATCATCGGCAAGTCCGTGCATCATCAGGACCGGTGGTATCTCTGTCTCTTTTTTTACATAATTCATACAGGTAACTGCATTGGAAAGTTCCGGATATTCATATACATTCTTCTTACCGATCAGCATTCCTTCCGGACTGTCCGGTTCTCCCTGGTTCAATGTAGTTGGGAAATCTTCTTTTATCTGTACGCATGTAACTCCGTAGAAATCTACGATTGCATTTACCTTGCAGGAATATTCTCCATATACATCTGTGTCCATCAGCTCCTGATCTGCCGTAACCCCCGCAATAAACGCTGTATTGCCGCCGCTTGAATCTCCCATTATAAAGACCTGGGACGGATCAATACGATATTCCTCTGCATGTTTTCTTAAGAAGCGTACACCTGTCTTTGCATCTTCTACAGGAGCAGGAAATGTAGCAAGATCGCTTTCTCTGTATTGAAGAATCGCTGTCACAAATCCACGTCTTGCAAGATCTGCCATTGCTCCAAGCCGTTTATAGTTGTCCTGTTTTCTCCATGCCGATCCCTGAACATACAAAATTGCCGGATATATCTTTGGTGCTTTGGCATTCGTCTCTGGTACGATCATCTGGAGCGTACGCTCAATCCCGTCTCTGTTTACATAGCATACATCATGCTTATATATACCATATCTCTCCGTTCCGTCTGCTGTGAGTTTCTGAACCTCTTCCATCCCCTCAATCTGTGTCCGGAAATCTTCAAAACTCATATTTTTGATTTCTTCACTTGTCATTATCCGTTTCCTCCTGACCCGTTTTTCTATATTGTTAATTTTATAACTGGATACAGGTATCAGGTCAAGTGTACTCATATTAATACATTTTATAATTTTCAGTCTTTTTAATCATTTTCTATTAATTTTTTCTATTCTTTTCTTTCTAATTTCACCTCTTTAATGGCATTTTACCTCACTAAAGTGCAAAAACCTGAGATTAACTCTCAGGTTTCAGTAATATATATATTTTCAAATAATTCCAATCATTTCCTTCTTCATCATGTGTGATCTTAATCCTTACACAGTAAGCATCTCCCGGTATCTTTGCATCTTGTTGAAACTTTCGGTATATCTTTCGGATTTTCTTCTGCAGCACTCCTTCCGATGCATACGGTCCGGTAATTTTCAGATACAGGACAATGCTCTTCCGCCTTTTATCCTGGTATATCCTTTTTGCCTGCTCCAGACATTTTCATTTTTTTCGATATCTTCTATATACTCTGCCCGTACTGCCTGTCCCCAGGAGAACTGGTTTTCCGTTCCATTCAGACTTTCTCTGCTTATCTTAAGTACCGATTTGCTTTCCGGTGCATAATCCATGAAATTAATCCCGTCCGATTCAAGTTGTGCATTTTTGCCATATTCCAGGTTATTCGTCTGAAATCTGATCCAGAAATCCGGCATTTCTTCTATATACCAGTTTCCCTGTTTCTTTTCTATCTCTTCCGTCTCTGCAAGATAATCCGTCACACGTTTTTTTAATTCCTGCAATTCTGACAGTGAAGCATCTATTTCCTCTAATCTTTTTTTCAACAGATTATCTATCGCTTCTGAATCTGCTTCCTTTATCAGATTCCCGACCTCTTTCAATGCGAACCCAAGATTCTTATACTTCATACATTCGTAAATATCCGTGCATGCCCTTATATCGTAAGACCTGTAATTCGAATGTTCTCTTCTCGTAGAACTCAGAAGACCAATCTTCTCATAATATTTTATTGTATGTACAGACACACCTGTAAACTTTGCAAGCATTCCTACTGTCTTTTCATTCATATGATCACCTGTCTTTTATATTTCCCCGGTCTGTTCTTTTTCCAGCTGCTTTTTCTTCTTCCTTGCTTCTCTCAATTCTTTAAAAAATGATTTCATCATCTGACTGCATTCTTCTTCCATCACTCCTGTCGTCAATTCTACCTGATGATTAAATTCAGGTATATCCAGAAGATTTAAGATAGAGCCTGCACAGCCGGCTTTCGGATTCATACATCCGACTACTACCCGTGTCATCCGGGACTGTACGATCGCACCGGAACACATCTGGCATGGTTCCAGAGTTACATACATCGTACAATCCTCCAGTCTCCAGTCATTCATCTTCTTGCTTGCTTTTTTGATCGCGATCAGTTCTGCATGCGCCAGGGTATTATTATCAATTGTTCTGCGGTTATATCCTCTCCCAATGATCTTATCCTGATATACGATCACACATCCGATCGGCACCTCACCGATCGCATATGCTTTCTTTGCCTGTTTGATCGCTTCTTTCATATATTTTTCATCTGTGCTTTGCATATTCATTCTCCGTCTATTTTCCTGTTTTCTATCTCTTCTGTGGTTCTACACAGTCATGTGATCCTCTTATATCCCTGCACCAGTATCCGAACTTCTCTCTGTCATTCTTCTCTTCATCTGTAAGCTTAAGATCCAGCTCTTCTGCAGGAATGAATTCCGGAAATCCAAAGCTTTCTGCGGCTTTTTCTTCCTGCGGATGATACACTCCCGGTACTCCTAATTTTAACCGGTCATCACGGACTGTCAATATCAGATGGTGATAATTATAATACCCGTGGATCAAAAAACTATTATTTGCATGTCTCCATTCACACCTCGGAAGACACACCATATCTTTACGCTGGATCTTGCGGACTTTACCCCCCAGGCAGGCCTCTTTTTCCAAATCATCTTCAAGTTTCCCACTCTCTGATTCTTCATCCTGCACGGTTTCCTTCTTACATTCCGGTTCTTCGTCCTGCGCTAATCCCTTCTTACATTCCGTTTCTTCGTCCTGCGCTAATCCCTTCTTACATTCCGGTTCTTCGCCCTGCGCTAATCCCTTCTTACATTCCGGTTCTTCACCCTGCACGGAATCTTCTTCCATCTTCCACATTTCCATCCTGCAGACGTTTACTACATCGTCATTCCAGACTGCCGCATACCAGTGTCCATTTACGTCCTTTAATATAATTCCGTTGACAAGATCATAATTTTCTTTCTTACCGACATCCTCCGGTGTATAGCATAGCTGCCAGTTCACCGCCGGGCCGGGAACCTCTGTCACTCCCTGCGGGATTCCAATACATTTATCTTCTGTATTCCAGAACAGATACGCCCTAAGTCCCTGCGCATTTTCTTCCATCCGGAATCCTTTTCCGTGCACATGGATCACGCACTGATCCACATCCTGTTCTACTTTTACGAAGCCTACATTCCGCATCTTTTTCTCTTGTTCGTATTCATACAGATATCGAATAAACCGTCTCAAAATATCCTCTCCTGTTTCCGGCTATTTATCACAATCTATTCTGAAATATTTTCTTTTATGCCATAATCGCATTCAATTCCTGATACAGCCTCTTCGCATAGCTGTCTGTCATACCACAGATATAATCCGTAACCAGCAGAAGTCTCAGATAAAGACGATAAACCTCTGATTTTTCTTCTGCATGATAACGATATGCTTTTTTATAATTATTGGAAATAAATGAAATCAGTCTTTCTTCTATTGAGTTCAGTTTCTGCGTTGGATCATCATATTTTATTGCTGCACCGACAAACCTGTCCAGCAGATTATCCAGCATCACCGCCTCTTTCACTTCCATACGATAGATCGTCTCTGTTTTAAATACACATTTGCACGCTATCTCTCCAAGCAGTTTTACCAATCCTTCAGCCAAAGTACCTGCAAACAGATCTTTTTTATACGTGCCTTCCATAATCTCTTCATAATGAGAAGTAAATCCGGAAGTTGCGCAGCCAATCAAAAATCCCTGTGCTTTTACGATCCAGTTCTTCACTGCATAATCACCGGGATCATCTACCCCGTTCTTCTTTGCACGGTCGTATAATTCTACCAGTTTATCTGCCGGGCAGAACCAGTTCTGATCTTTCTCTTCTGGGTCTGCATACTTTTTCTCCCTGTTCTGTAGTTTTCTGAGTTCATCTCTGAGACTATGATATGTAAGAAATCTTTTTACAAATGCATCTTCAATATCTGCGGTCTTATATGCAATATCATCTGCTGCCTCAAGTATAAAGGTAAGTGGATGTCTGTGATTTCCCGCACCCGTCTCTGATACAATATCCTCGAACAGTTCCCGGTCTGCATAATAATAGCCCATCTTCTTCTCTCTGATATCTCCTGATTCCGGATGGATCTTTGTAGATGCTACCGGATATTTTATAATTGTATTCAAAAGCGCATACGTCAGATTCATTCCATTTTCATCTACCAGAAAATGTAATTTGCTGACCAGCCTAAGTGCCTGTGCATTTCCTTCAAAATGATAAAAATCCTCCCTCATCTGAGGTTCGAGCAACTCCTCAAGTGACGTTCCATGATATGTCAGAAGCGGAAGATTTCTTTCAAACCATTCCCTGATCGCCGCTTCTCCATAATGACCAAACGGTGGATTGCCGATATCATGAATCAGTCCTGCACACTGAAGAATATTGCAGATATCCTCTTTCATCTGTACAGTGAAACTGGAATCTTTCTTGTGTACCAATATGCTTTCTCCTATATTCTGACCCAGAGATTTTGCCAGCGAAGAGACTTCCATGGAATGGGTCAGTCTCGTACGGATAAAATCACTTTTATCCAGTGGAAATACCTGTGTCTTATCCTGAAGTCTCCTAAATGACGCACTGCCGATGATTCTGTGATAATCTTTTTCGAATTCACTTCTAAGGTCTGCATCACCATATTTTTGACTCTTGTATCTGTTCTGTCTTTGACGTTTTGTTGATAAAAGCCTTGTCCATTCCATTTTCTGCTCCTCCTTCATATTTTAATCTACAAAATTTGCCACCGGAAGTTCCTGTAGGCGGCAGCTTCTCTTGCATCCCCTTGTACAAAAAGTGTCCAGCCGGAGATCCGGCTGAACACCTTATTCATAACATTTTCTTTCTATGTTCATTCAACACTAATCCAGATAGATCGGCGGCTCATAATCTTTTCCGAGAAGTGCCTTTTTACGTTCCTGATATCCAAGGAATGCCCACTCCGTCATATCTGTCCACTGATGTTTTCCTCTGTCATATACCTGTACATAGCCGATTCTCTTCGGATGCATTCTTACGCTGTTTGATTCATATTCATGTCCTGTGTAAGGATTAAGTTCACCTTTACTGAGATCCTCTTCATCGGATGTGAATAAGTCTTCTTCATTTTCCTGCGCATACCGGCTCTGATATCCGTTATTCTCATAACCGGAGGTCTCATCAGCTGCTGCATATGTTTCCTCCTGTTCCGGTTCCTCCGGCATAAATTCTTCTGCAAGTTTCTCTGACTCACCGTCTCCCGAATAATCAAACTCATGATACTGGATTTCCGGCTTTTCTTCTTTTGCCGGTTCTTCATGCGCTGATTCTTCTTCATGCTTTTTACGTATTCCGAAGAGCGCTCTCCATCCATGCGCTTTCTTCTCCGGTTCAACTTTCTTCGGCTCCGGTTTTTCCGGTTCCTCTGGCTCTTCTACTTCCGGTTCTGACTCATGAGCTGACTCCTCTGTATATTTCGGTTCCGACTCATAAGCCGGCTCCTCTGCATATTCCAGCTCACTTTCATAGGCTGGTTCTTCTGCATATTCTGGCTCTGCTTCATACACTGGTTCTTCTGCATACTCTGGCTCTGCTTCATACGCCGATTCTTCTGCGTATTCTGGCTCTGCTTCATACACCGGTTCTTCTGCATATTCTGGCTCTGCTTCATACACTGGTTCTTCTGCATATTCCGATTCTGACTCATACACCGGCTCGTCTTCATATACAGGTTTCTCAGCATGCTCCTCTACACCCGCTGCAGGTTCTTCTTCACTTACAGTCACCGACTCTTCTGCTTCCGGTGTCACAGCTTCCGAACTTCCGGTTTCTTCCACCGGCTCCTGTATCTCTTCTTCCTGCTCTTCTATTTCTGTGGCAGGTTCTGCTGTCGCTTCTTTCTCTCTTACAAAATCAAATATTGTTTCCTGAACATATTCCGGATCTGGCTCTACAACCTTTTTAGACTTCTTCTTTTTCTTCTTTTCTATTGCATCTAATTCTTTATGAATATCTACAAGCTCACCTATCGTAATATCTCTTTCTTCTGCTTTGGCAGGTGTTTTCTTCTTTTCAGGCTCTGCAATTTTCTGGGCCTTTGAAAGCTTCTCTTCATGCTCCTCATGTTCTTCTAATATATCCAGATAAAACGGACAATCAAGAATCTTTGCGATCATTCGCATATCCTGCTCCTGGAAATTATCTCTGCCAAGACGCTGGGTCAGATTCTGACGCGACATCTTCTTTCCTGTCTGTTTTTCTATCTTCTCTGCAAGTTCTTTGATCGTCATCCCTTTACGGCTCAGAATGATCTTGACCTGTTCTCCAAACGTTAATTCCAACATTCTTTTCCTCCTTATTATTCTTACTCTCCCATACTCTCCTCGTGTGCTTTTTTATGGTTTTGTAAACATTTTTCTATCTTGATAAATCTTTATTTTTCCCTTTTATATTCTAACAAATCACAGAAAACACGTCAACTCTGCTTACGTTACATTTCCCCGAAAATAAAGGCTAAAAATGAAGTTTTTCATTCAGTTTTTTAACGGTCTTTTCATCCATTTTGACTATTTTTCTATCATAAGAAATGATTCCATTTACCTCTTCTTCTATATCCGATAATTGTGTGTAAACAGTTGCACTTAATCCACGGCTGATATTCGGAATAATGAGCTTTTTTATCAATTTCTCATAGCCCGCCGTAAGTTCTCTTTTTCTCTTGAACTTTTTATAACCGTAGACCTTTTTCTCGTACATACTATGCTTCGGGATCTGCAGCGAATACCCGCCAAACTCAGTAAGTGCCGTTACCCTCTTTTCCGGTGTTACATGCAAAGGGAAGAAATAATCATGGATGCTTCGTATATCCCCGCACCCCTGATCAAACCAGCCACTCGCAGAATCTGTCAGCCTGTAAGGATCTTCTGCCCTTACTATATCTGTCATCTTCTTCGTCTGAAACTGTCCCCATCCTTCATTAAAAATAACCCATGTAACAATGGATGGATGATTATAAAGCAATCGAACCGTCTCCTTCATCTCTTTTTCAAACTGTCTCTGCCCGGCCGGATCCTGACGTCCCATCAGATGAATCCTGGTATCTTTTGCCCGGATATGCATTCCCTCCATGGCCGTCGCCATATACGTTACATACCAGCTCTTATAATCCCGTCCTCCGTTCACCATATCCTGCCAGACCAGCATACCGATACGGTCGCAGTGATAATACCATCTCTGCGGTTCTATCTTAATATGCTTGCGGATCATATTGAACCCCAGGTCCTTCATCTTCTGGATATCATAGATCATCGCTTCATCACACGGCGGTGTGTATAGACCATCCGGCCAATATCCCTGATCCAGTACTCCCTTTTCAAAATACGGCTCATTGTTCAAAAATATCCTCGGTATTCCCTCTTTGTCATTTTTAACTTCTACCTTACGCATGGCAAAGTAACTTTCTACCGAATCCTCTCCCATCCTCACATGAAGATCATACAGAAATGGATCTTCCGGACTCCAGCTTCTCATATGTGGTATCATGATCACACACGGCTTTCCCGTCTTTCCGGATGCTTTCACCGGCCACATCTTTCTTGCCGTTATCGTAACTTCGTAATCAATATCTTTTATGCCATGTTCTTCTTCCATCTGGATCATTATAGAAGACTGGTCATAAAGAGGTGTGATCTTAAGATGTCCGATATAACACTCTGGAACTTTTTCAATCCATACGGTCTGCCAGATTCCACTCTGTGCCGTATAGAACATCCCTCCGTTTTTAAGTTTCTGTTTTCCTCTGCTATAATAACAAGTCTCCGAATAATCTCTTACTTTTACGGTCAACAGATTCTTTTCTTCTTTTAATGCTTCCGTAATATCATATGAAAATGGAAGATAGCCTCCCACATGCTTTCCCTGTTTCTTTCCATTTATATATACGACCGCACACTGATCTACCGCTCCAAAATGAAGGATCCATCTGCTTCCCTTCTCCGGCTTTACTTCATCCGGAAGCCTTCTCTTATACCATAGATATTCTTCTGGTTTTAACTGTCTGTTTACCCCCGACAATACAGCTTCCGGCGAAAACGGAACCAGGATATCCCCATCCATTTTCTTTGGAAATCCTTTTGTTTCTCTTATTGCATATTTCCATATTCCGTTCAGATTTACATAGCTTTTTCTGCGCATGAGCGGTCTTGGGTACTCCCCTAGTACATTCTTTTCATTTATATTGTCTGCCCATTTTGTCATTAACTGTTTCATGTTCATACACCCCTTTATTAAGCAAGTCTGACTTCGTGTAATCTCCCCTCGATCTCATTATCTGTCGTAATTACCGCGACCCTTGCGTCCCCCTGCTCCAGTTCGTACTCCCTGCACAGATATTTCTCCGGATATTCCTCAGGCTGCTTTTTCAGATATGGTATGCCGTCCTGTCCCCAGGCAAATTCATATGTGCGCATGTCCAGGCCCATTCCTCTTCTGGTTGCTTTCATAAAGCTTTCTTTTAATACCCAGAAGCGGTAAAACCACTCCGCCTGTTCTTTTTCATCCTTCCCATTGCGGATGATCTCACATTCTTCCCGGCAAAAATACCGTTCTGCCACCGGCATCCGCAGCTTTCCCTTCATCTCCACATCACAGCCTGTCTGAACATCTCCACGGTCACTACAGGCACACAATACATATTTTCCCGAATGTGACAGATTGAAAACTGCCGATTCCGGAAGTCTCAGAACCTTCTTCATCTTTTCCCACAATATCCAGGCACCGACACTCCTTGCTTTGTCATCCACATTTTTAAGTTTATCCGCTTTATCTTTTCTCCACTCAGGCACTTTATCATAATATGCCTGATACGTCTCTTCTATTAGTAATGGTGTAATATCTGCTGCCCAAACACTTACCATTTTCCCACTCCTTTTTTACTATACAATTTTAGTCTAACACACTTTTTTAAAAATGAAAGAATTTATCGAATAAAAGTGTTGACAATCAAATCCCATTGCGTTAATATATCATTAGTTTTACGCTTTAAGTAATTAAAGTTTTGCAGTGCGAATATTTTACAGTGCGACTATACTAGACTCACACGGGAAAAGAAATATCACACAGGCACAATTATCATACATGTTGGAGGATATTTATTATGATTATCGTATTAAAACCAAGAACAAGTGATGAAAACGTAAAACGAGTTGAGAATATGGTCCGTGCAAAGGGACTGGAAGTACATACTGTAAAAGGTGAGGATCTTACAATTATCGGCTGTATCGGCGATACGGTCCGTGTGGATCCAAAGCTTTTCGAAGTAGACTCTTCTGTTGAGAAAGTTATGCATGTACAGGAACCTTATAAACTTGTAAACCGTGCATTCCATCCGGACGATACCATCGTAGATGTATCTGGTGTCAAAGTTGGTGGCGGACATCTGGCACTGATCGCCGGACCTTGTTCTGTGGAGTCAGAAGAGCAGGTGATCGAGATCGCAAAGGCTGTTAAGGCATCCGGTGCAAATATGCTCCGTGGTGGGGCATTCAAGCCG
>ENA-OPEV01001724-OPEV01001724.1-human-gut-metagenome-genome-assembly--contig:-NODE-1724-length-11669-cov-4.340193_pt1 | contig 11669 bp, 10 predicted proteins | sample MGYA00241637_ERZ501537 | MGnify/ENA primary metagenome ERZ501537 (study PRJEB25962, sample SAMEA1972159) | human gut metagenome | biome: human gut; feature: human-associated habitat; material: faeces...
CTTAAGCAAACAGCCAGCCGGTTTGAAGCTAACTTCCATGTCAGGGGAACAGACTTAGTATGAAGAAACCATTACTGGTTCAACAGGAGTGAAAAGAACTATTACCTGATTGACACTGGGACAATTATATCATGGGCTTTACTAAGCCTATTGAACAAATATTTATTTAGTAACTTATTAACCAAAATATATGTATTTATGTATCTAAAAGATATTATACGAGGAGTGAAAGATATGATAAAGATCGATCTGATCACCGGATTTTTAGGTGCCGGGAAGACAACTTTTATAAAAAAGTATGCTTTTTATCTGATGAAACAGGGAAAGAAGATCGGAATACTGGAAAATGATTTTGGCGCCATCAATGTGGATATGCTCCTTTTACAGGATTTAGAAGGGGATAACTGCACATTGGAAATGATCGCCGGAGGCTGTGACGCAGACTGCCACAGACGCAGATTTAAAACCAAGCTGATCGCAATGGCTATGGAAGGCTATGACCGGGTGATCGTAGAGCCGTCTGGCATTTATGATGTGGATGAATTTTTTGACACCCTTTATGAAGAGCCGTTAGACCGCTTTTATGAGCCGGGAAATGTGATCGCACTGGTGGATGCAGGCCTGGAAGAGGATCTTTCAAAAGAGGCAAAATATCTGCTGGCATCAGAAGTAGCAGATGCAGGCTGCGTGCTTTTCAGTAAATGCGATGAAGTGTCTCAAGAACAGTTGAAAGCCACCCTTTCTTATCTGAACCAGGCAATGGAACAGGTACATTGTAAACGAAGGTTTACCCTGGATCAGATCCTGTGCAAAAACTGGGAAGATCTGGAAGAGGCTGATTATAAGCGTCTGCTCAACTGTGAATATCGCATGGAAGATTATGAAAAAATGCATTTAGAACAGGGGAAAATGTTTGATTCTCTGTACTATCTGAATTTTTCCATGGATCCGGATCAGCTAAAAACAGCAGTAGAAAATATGTTTAGGGATCCTTCCTGCGGAAAGATCTTTCGCATCAAAGGCTATATAAAAAAGGGAGAAAACGGCTGGTTGGAGTTAAATGCCACCAGCAGGGAATTTTCTCTGAAACCGGCGCCAAAAGGCCAGGAAGTGCTGATCGTTATTGGCGAAAACCTTTCAAAAGAGGCAGCAGCTCTTTATTTAGGCCGTAAACCGGATGTTTAAGCCAGGTTTTAAACAAAAAACAGTTTACAAAAGATAAGGGACAGGTTATAATATTTCCCGTTGGACAAGGACAGATATGGCAGAGTTGCAGATGCTCTGTGCATAAATAAAATGTTCTCACAAAATCAGGCACAGAAAGATTTTGAGAGGACATTAAGAAAAAGCTGATGGCTTCTGTGAGACAGATGGATTGCAGATGACATCAGCTTTTTTACGGTGACTTTCATCTGATCATGAAAGGAAATTATTATGGAACCATATTACTATACAAAGATGAGCAAGCCCCAACAGGCTGTCTACTATGCCATTTACCAGGGGCTCATGGCACTTTCCGACAGCTTCCAGGTGCCGAAATTAGAAGGACGGGAACTAAGCGACGTATTTTTCCAGCTGCGTTTGGACCATCCGGAGATCTTCTGGGCAGAGGGATTTCATTACCGGTATTATCAGGACTCGGCCAATATCACTTTTTTGCCGGAGTATATTTTTGAAAAAGGAAAGATCAAAGAACACCAGAAAGCATTAAAAGCCAGAGTGGAAAAGCTGGTCCGCCCTGCTATGAAGCTTTCGGAATGGGAAAAAGAAAAGTATGTACATGATTTTATCTGTGAAAATGTACATTATGATAAGTTAAAGAAATCTTATTCTCATGAGATCATCGGTCCTTTAGGACAGGGTGTAGGGGTATGTGAAGGGATCGCCAAATCTGTAAAAGTGCTTTGTGACGCCTTAGGTATCTGGTGTATGATCGCTATCTGCGGAAATAATCCTGAAAAAGGGATCAAATACCGTCATACCTGGAATATTGTAAAAATTGGCGGCACGTATTATCACCTGGATGCTACCTTTGACAATACGTTAGGTAAGCACAGCTTTGGTGCAAAGGAGATCCGCTACGATTACTTTAATCTGGATGATAAAAATATTTTCCGGGACCATGAGCCGCTGATCGCGCCGGCGCCGGCCTGTACGGACGGGGATCATTTTTATTACAAAGAGAAGAAAATGTCCTTTACAAAGACAGAAGATGTGTATAAACGTTCCCTCCAGGCAGCAAAAAAGGGAAAAATGCTTACCTTTCACTGGAGAGGCGGCTATCTTACAAGGGCAGTCCTGGACGAATTGCTGGATCTGATCAAAAAAGCAGGAGCAGAAAAGGGAAAAGTAGCCCGTATTGCTTTAAACTGGCCTCAGGCAGTGCTGCGTCTGGAGTATGTGGAAGATGGCCAGGAAAATGTTACTATGGAAGAGGCAAATGAAGGAGAGCAGGAGTGAGATTAGACTGTTCGGGAATGGAATTTGAAAAGCTGGCAGATCTGTTGGAACAGGGGCAGTTTGAACTTTTGAATCTGCCGGTTGGTGATGAGAGGAAAAAGCCATCGGATATCCGTCTGGTGTATATGATGAATGACACAGCGGAAAGCTTTCTGGTATTCCATGAGGCAGTGCTTACAGGAAATTACCTGCCGGATTACGAGGGAGAACTAAGCGCTTCCCTGGATAAAGAAGAAACAGATAACACGGACGCGGAAGGTGAAGAAAAGGGGCGGTATATCCTGGCGGTCCATCAGGGAGATACAGTCTGCACCCTGTTTTTTAAAGATATCAGCCTGGAATGTGAGCTGTATGATTATGGTGAGATCGGTCATTTCTGGGTGAAGGGATATGAGTATCTGCGCCAGTTAGAATATAAGATCGCTATTTTAGGGGATAAATGGGAATATCTGGGAGAAGATTGCTGCAGTGAAGAAGAGAAAAAACTGGCATCTTTAAGAGAATTTCCGCCTTTAAGTTATCTGTTTTATCCGGCAGCTTCACTGGCCTATGTAAGAGAAAAAGAAGAACCGTGGAAATGTTCGCCGCTGGCAGCAAAACTGGTGGAAGAGGCTGCAAAACAGGAGAAAGATACCTGGTTTGCAAAAATGGTATCCCTGTATAAAAGATACCCCGTCAGGGTACTTGCCAGATACATTGCCTGGATGTTTCACAGAGAAGCCCATAAGAGAGTAACCGATCATCTGATCCGGCAGATGGATCAGGCAGCGGTCATTTATCCAAGACGTTATTTTGGAGAAGAGAACGAAAAAAAGCATAAAATTCTGTTTGAAAAAGCCAACAAACGTAAAAGAGATCTTGAAAAACAGGGGATACAGGCGGAAATCTTTAGAGAAGAACCTTTTGCAAAAGGCGACGATGGACCCTTTAAAGTGTATGTAATGCAGTTTACAGTTAAGAAGGGAAATCACATATCTGCAGTTGAAGAAATCCGATAATTGCAAATGATCATAACCACATACTGCTATGCATCAGCCCCGTGCGGCTGTTGGCAGGTTTTGCAGACAATATCTATTATATAAAAACAGCAGAGGAATTTACCCCTCTGCTGTTTTCGTTTCTAATAATTTCGTTAATTTTTCCAGTAAAACTTTCGCTTCCTCGCCCTGTTCCCGGATATAAGAAGCTTCCGGTACTTCAATATCATGGATCAGGGAATTTCGCATTTTTCGTAAAAAGGCGATCTGGTTAATACATTCTTTATCAAGCACTCCCAGTCGTTTTAAAGCGTTGATATTAAATACGCTTACGGAACGGGAACTGCGCTTGGTCACACGGTTTAAGAGATTTTCAAGAGGCACCCATTGGCCAAAGAAGTAGTTGATGGCTTCCTGATGTTCCACCGTTAAATTGGAGTCATCGGAGCGCAGCTTCTGGTATGCCTGGTATCTCTTTTCATTTCCGCTGATGATCTGGTCAATGATCTGCTGGGAAATGGTACGTTTGTCTTTTTCAAATTTTACAGACTTTACGATAGGTCCGATATCTTTTGCCCGTAATATCTTTAAGCTGCTTAAAAAGCGGAACAGCAGCTCAATATTTCCCATACGAAGCTTGATATCTTCCGGAAGGAAATTATTGCTTAAATAATTATATAAATAAGAGGCAAGCTCAAACTGATTGGCAAAAGTAGCTTTACTGTTCTGAATCCTTTCATTTCCAGCAGCCTGAAGCCGTTCCAGGGCGATTTCACCGGTAAGCACCAGACCATTTAATTCATCTAAGATAGCCAGTTCTTCCTCAGAAAGTGTTCCCTGCATAGGCTTATACACCAGGTCATGTTCCACCTCAGACCAGGCATGCATCAGGACAGAAGCTACCTGGATCTCGATCCTGGCAGCGCAGTAGCGTTTTTCGGAAGGCTGTACTATTTCCTCTTTCATATGCACCCGGTAATGATTGGCCCAGTAGCCGGAAAAACGTTTGTTATAGGTAGGCGGTTTGGACTGTTCCGGGAACTGTTTGCGCTCGATCACCTGAAAAAGATCGCTGATCAGGGAGTCTACTTTTATGCGGTCACCTGGGAAATACAGGGACACACGGATGCCGCAAAGGTCAGCAATATCCTCGTAGATCTCTTTCATGTTCTTATAGGGAACCGTGCGCTTGACATTTCTGCGCAGTATCTTACTTTTTAAACGGCCGGGGTTTTTGATCCTGTAAGTGACCATAGCCCGGATACCGGCTGACTGTAAGGCATCTTCCAGTTGAGAAGAGGAAATACGTCCCAGATTTTCATAAAAAGTAAGTTTCTTTTTATAGTTTTCAATAAACTGGTTGATCAGATCCATAAATCCTCCTTTGCAGTCGGATATCTGTAAAAATACAGATATAGTAATTTTCAGAATTTTCTGTCACTATTATAGCACAGGAGCAATCGCTCTGCAAGAAAGAGAGCAGTATCCGGGGGGAAAATGATCATGGTCCAGCCAAAATATCTTAATGAGAAAAATTATGGGAACAGCCTACTTGACAATATACCCTGGTGGGGTATATAATGCGTATATTCCCAGGGGAATGGTGGGAAAATAAAGGAGAAAGACAGGAACGTTTATGGAAGAAGAAAAATGCTGCTGTTGCCACCATAAAACAAAAGAGCGTTCAGAAAAGGAATACAAAGACCTGATCCACCGCTTAAACCGCATTGAAGGCCAGATACGGGGAATTAAAGGGATGGTGGAAAAGGACGCTTATTGTCCGGACATATTAATACAGGTGGCTGCAGCCAATGCAGCGTTAAACAGTTTTAATAAGGTCCTTCTTGCAAATCATATCAGGACCTGTGTAGCAGAAGATATAAGAGCGGGAAAAGATGAGGTGATCGATGAACTGGTGACCACCTTGCAGAAACTTATGAAATAAGTGGAGAGGAAAATGAAGGTTCCGCCTGCGTCAGCAGGCAGTGGAGCACGACCGTGTGTGGAACCTAAACAGGTATGAACAGGTATAAGAAAGGAGCCAGTAATACAATGAAGCAGTATACAGTAACGGGAATGAGCTGTGCAGCCTGCAGCACCCGTGTAGAAAAGGCGGTTTCCAAGGTGCCGGGAGTAACTTCCTGCTCTGTCAGCCTTTTAACCAACTCCATGGGCGTGGAAGGAAGTGCCACAGACCAGGAGATCATAAAAGCAGTAGCAGATGCAGGCTATGGCGCGTCTGCAAAAGATGCCGAAGGAGAAAAAAACGGTGGAGCAAACAGCGCTGCAGCTTCTGAAGAGGCCCTTGCAGACCATGAAACTCCTATTTTAAAGAAACGTTTATTATATTCCGTAGGTTTTTTACTTGTCCTTATGTATTTCTCCATGGGACATATGATGTGGAACTGGCCGCTGCCGGCATTTATGGACGGCAACCATGTGATGATGGGTCTGGTACAGCTGTATCTGACAGTGATCATTATGGTCATCAACCAGAAGTTCTTTATTAACGGTTTTAAGAGCCTGTTCCATGGTGCTCCAAACATGGACACCTTAGTAGCCTTAGGTTCCTTTGCCTCCTTCGGCTACAGCTCCTATGCACTGTTTGCCATGACTTATGCTGAACATCAGGGAGATGCAGAGGCAGTGATGGGCTACATGCATGAATTCTACTTTGAGTCCGCTGCCATGATCCTGACACTGATCACAGTCGGAAAAATGTTAGAGGCCCGTTCCAAAGGAAAGACTACAGATGCCTTAAAGAGCCTGATGAAGCTGTCACCAAAGACTGCCGTAGTGGAAAAAGAGGGAAAAGAAACAGAAGTACCTGTTGAACAGGTACGCATCGGTGATGTATTTGTTGTCCGCCCTGGTGAAAATATACCGGTAGATGGTGTCGTATTAGAAGGAAACAGCGCTGTAAACGAAGCTGCTCTTACAGGTGAAAGTATTCCTGTAGACAAGCAGGCAGGAGACCGTGTTTCCGCAGCCACCATTAACCAGTCCGGTTTTATCCGCTGTGAAGCTACCCGCGTAGGAGAAGATACTACACTCTCCCAGATCATCCGTATGGTCAGTGACGCGGCAGCTACCAAGGCACCCATCGCAAAAGTGGCAGATAAAGTTTCCGGTATTTTCGTTCCTGCTGTTATTTCCATTGCAGTGCTGACGGTTATTGTATGGCTGATCGCAGGTGAAAGCGTTGGTTTTGCCCTTGCAAGAGGTATTTCTGTTCTGGTTATCAGCTGCCCTTGTGCTTTGGGACTTGCAACACCGGTTGCAATCATGGTAGGAAATGGTATGGGTGCAAAGAACGGTATCCTCTTTAAGACTGCCGTTTCCCTGGAAGAAACAGGAAAAGTTGAGATCGTTGCATTAGATAAAACAGGAACCATTACAAGTGGTGAGCCAAAAGTAACAGATGTACTGGCGGCAGATGGAACTTCAGAAGAAGAGCTGTTAAAATTAGCATATTCACTGGAAAGCAGGAGCGAGCATCCGTTAGCAAAGGCGATCGTAGCCTATGGGGCAGAAAAACAGGCAGAACAGATCCCGGTTAGTGAATTTAAGGCACTTCCGGGAAATGGCCTGGAAGGAAAAGTGGGAGATGCGGATGTAAAAGGCGGCAGCCTGAAATTTGCACAGAGCCAGACGGAGATATCCGAAAAGATAAAAAGCCAGGCAGAAAAACTGGCAGAAGAGGGAAAAACACCTCTTATGTTCTTAAAAAATGGTATACTTGCAGGTATGATCGCAGTTGCCGATGTGATCAGAGAAGACAGCCCACAGGCAGTAAAAGAGCTGCAGAATATGGGTATTGAAGTAGTTATGCTGACCGGTGATAATGAACGCACAGCCAAGGCCATTGGCCGCCAGGCCGGCGTAGACCGTGTCATCGCAGGCGTTCTTCCGGATGGTAAGGAAGAAGTGATCCGCAGGTTAAAAGAACAGGGAAAAGTTGCCATGGTTGGTGACGGTATCAATGATGCCCCTGCTCTCACAAGAGCGGATATGGGTATTGCCATTGGAGCCGGTGCAGACGTTGCCATTGACGCAGCAGATGTCGTTCTGGTAAAGAGCCGCTTAAGTGATGTGCCCGCAGCCATCCGTTTAAGCCGCGGAACCCTTAGAAACATCCATGAAAACCTGTTCTGGGCCTTCTTCTACAATGTGATCGGTATCCCCCTTGCAGCAGGTATCTGGATCCCCATCTTTGGATGGAAGTTAAACCCGATGTTTGGTGCAGCAGCCATGAGCTTATCCAGCTTCTGTGTTGTTACAAATGCACTGAGACTGAATCTCTTTAAGGTACATGATGCTTCCAGAGACAAAAAAATAAAACAGAATGTGGAAGAAATCCATTATATTTCAGCTAATGCAGAAATGAAAAACGTAACAGAAAACAAAAGTCTAAAGGCAGAGAATCCAGACTTTTGCAACAGTGAAATTCATGATCCAAAAGATCAGGAAAATATAAAAGAAAACAAGGAGAACAAAGAAATGACAACAATCACAGTAAACGTAACAGGAATGATGTGTGGACATTGTGAAGCACATGTGACAAAGGCAGTAAAAGAGGCATTTGGAGTGGAAGATGTAGTTTCCTCCCATGAAAAAGGAACCACAGTGATCCATGCTCCGGAGAAACTGGACGAGGATAAGATCCGCGAAGTGATCAAAGAAGCCGGCTATGAAGTAACTGGTATCACACAGGAATAAAAAACAAAAAGGGGATTTTATGGAAAACCAGAACCAGACACCACATAAAAGACGTGTCCGTTATAAAGGAAAATATCCGAAGAAATTCGAAGAGAAATACAAGGAATTACAGCCTGAGAAATATAAAGATACCATTGAACACGTGATTCAGAAAGGAAATACCCCGGCGGGAATGCATATCTCCATTATGGTTAAGGAAATCCTTGATTTTCTTAATATCCAGCCGGGCGAAACCGGATTTGATGCCACATTGGGCTATGGCGGCCATACGAAAGCGATGCTTCAGTGTCTGAATGGCAAGGGCCATATTTATGCAACAGATGTAGACCCTGAGGAATCCGCCAAAACAAAGAAACGTCTGTCAGAGCAGGGATTCGGGGAAGAACTGCTGACAGTAAAGCTTCAGAACTTCTGCACCATTGATGAGATTGCCAAAGAGGTTGGAGGATTTGACTTTATTCTGGCAGATCTCGGTGTTTCATCCATGCAGATTGATAACCCCAAAAGAGGTTTCTCTTTTAAAACAGACGGACCTCTGGATCTGCGCCTGAATCAGGAAACCGGCATCAGTGCAGCCCAGCGTCTGGATACCATTTCCAGAGAGGAGCTTGCGGGAATGCTCTGTGAAAATTCCGATGAACCATACTGTGAGGAACTCGCCAAAGCCATTACCGATGAGATCCGCAGGGGAAATCATATTGATACTACCACAAAACTGCGTCAGGTAATCGAAAAAACTCTTGATTTCCTTCCTGAAAAAGAAAAGAAAGAGACAATTAAGAAGACCTGTCAGCGAACCTTCCAGGCATTGCGTATTGATGTTAACCATGAGTTCGAAGTACTGTATGAATTTATGGAGAAGCTTCCGGATGCTTTGCGTCCGGGCGGACGTGTGGCAATCCTTACCTTTCATTCCGGTGAAGACAAGCTGGTAAAGAAAGCGCTTAAAGCAGGATACAAGGAGGGAATCTACTCAGACTATGCAAAAGATGTGATCCGCCCCTCTGCCAAAGAGTGCACACAGAACCCAAGAGCCCGTTCCACAAAGATGCGCTGGGCTATAAAGGCTGAATAAAGTTCTAATAAATGTTTGTGAATTACTCGGTAACTGAGTTACCAGAGCATCTGAAAAAAGGCGGGATACCGCCTTTTTTCATGGTGCATCCATGGCGCCACTACTGTTTGCTCTTTAGAGCTATACAGCTGCTTTTATTATTTCCGGTGTTTTCAGTCCGGTTACGGACAGTTCTTTTGCACTGTCCACTGTAAGAAATCAGATAACACAGGAAAGTATACAAAGTTGCATTATTTTGTAGAATTGCTATGAACTATGAACAATTGACGTATTTTGTAAACAAAAGTATACTATGCTTATTAAAAGAACGAAGGAAAGAAGCCCGGAGATTACACCTGACAACAGAGGAGTAATATGGGGAAAGGAATTGAACGGTATGGCTACTGATGAAGAGCTTTATGGGCAATATCTGAGCGGTGACGAGACAGGACTTGAACTATTGATAAAAAAATACGGCGACCCATTGACCTTATACATCGATGGTTATCTGCATGATGTCCATGAAGCGGAGGACTTAATGATGGAAACCTTTTCCTGGCTGTTTACGAAAAAGCCCCGCATCCGGGATGGATGTTTTAAGGCTTACCTCTATAAAGCAGCGCGTCACATGGCATTACGCCACAAAAGCAGACGGCGGATTATCTTCAGTCTTGACGACCTGACCAGAGAACCGGAGGCACAAACGCTGGTGGAGGAGATCGTCCGCACAAAAGAACGGAATCAGATCCTGCATCTCTGCATGGACGAGTTAAATCCAGGTTATCGGGAGGCTCTTTATCTGACCTATTTTGAGGGTATGAGCTATCAACAGGCAGCTGAGGTTATGGGGAAAAGTGTAAAGCAGATCACAAATATGGTGTACCGGGGGAAAGAGCGTTTACGCGGATTATTGCAACGGGAGGGTATTACAGATGTTGAAAAATGAGGAACGGATTGCTGAGGTAAAACGGCGTATTGCAAAAAAAGAACAACAGCAGAGAATGCGGCGCAGACGGATTATCTCTGCTGTCTGTATAGCGGCATGCTTTGCAGTGATCGTTGGGGTTTCCTTTGCCATGCCCGGTATTGTCGGACAGATCGAACCCGGTACTTCTTCAGGCTTTGAAACTGCGGCAACGATTTTGGGTGGCAGCACCGCACTGGGATATATGGTGATCGGACTGCTGGCTTTTATTCTCGGCGTGTGCGTGACTGTTCTGTGCTTCCGCATCCGTCAGCTGAACAAAGAGGAGCAGACAGAGATGAAAAAGGAGGACAATGGGGATGGAACTGTTCAGTAACTTTTTTCAAATTGCTGTTACCCTGCTGGGCTTTTGTATGAGTGGCATTCGGTATCTGAAAGATCGAAAACAGGCATATTTCCTGCTGACCTGTTTTTACGGATGCTTTGCCCTTGGCTCTCTTTACTGGACGCTGTATCTGCTTTTGTTTTCTGAAACACCACAGGTCTTTTATGTGTCAGAGTTCGGCTGGGTAGCCAGTGTGGTTTTCCTTTATCTTCTGCAATACACCCTTTCTTCTGATGAGGAAAGAAGATTTTCGACAGGAAAAGCCCTGATTGCTCCTTTGATCGGTGTTCCGCTTTGTGTGTTTTACTGTACCTTTGGGGATGTTCTCTCCAATCTGCTCTGGTGTGGCATGATGATCGTTGTTTCTTATCATTCCATTCGGGGTCTTGCTTATGCACAGATACAGACGGGAACAGCGTGTAAGATGCGGTATTTCCACATTGGGGTACTGTGCTATGTGGCGGTGGAGTATGTCCTTTGGATCTCCGGCTGCCTGTGGCCGGGCTATTCCATTTCCGCTCCCTATTGCTGGTTTGATCTTCTGCTTACAGGAAGCCTGTTTGCGCTGCTGCCAGCCACAAGAAAGGCGGTGCAGGCATGACATATATTGAAAATGTATTTCTTTGCATGGCTTCGCCCCTGCTGATTGCCGCGCTGTGTATGGGAAAGCGGCAGAGAAAATTCTTTCTGTTCTGCTTTGCCGGGATGGGTGCCTGTCTGCTTTCCGCTTACATCAACACCTTTTTCGTTGCACTTTATAAAGCGGACACCTTTGCAGCTACCACAGAGATCGCCCCGGTGGTGGAGGAAGTGATGAAACTTCTGCCATTGCTCTTTTATCTGCTGATATTTGAGCCGAAAGCGGAGCAGATCAAAAATGCAGCCGTGATCACAGCTCTTTCTTTTGCCACATTTGAAAACGTCTGCTATCTGATCCAAAACGGAGCCGGTCATTTTTCTTTTATTTTCTTCCGGGGTATTGGGACAGGAGCCATGCACGTGATCTGTGGAGCCATTGTCGGCGGCGGCCTTGCATATGTGTGGCAGAGAACATGGCTGAAGATTGCCGGAACCTGCGGCCTGCTGGGAGCGGCAATCACCTTTCATGCAATTTATAATCTTCTGATCGCCTATGGCGGTGCGATACAG
>ENA-OPEV01001732-OPEV01001732.1-human-gut-metagenome-genome-assembly--contig:-NODE-1732-length-11628-cov-1.862957_pt1 | contig 11628 bp, 6 predicted proteins | sample MGYA00241637_ERZ501537 | MGnify/ENA primary metagenome ERZ501537 (study PRJEB25962, sample SAMEA1972159) | human gut metagenome | biome: human gut; feature: human-associated habitat; material: faeces...
TGATGAGAAACAAATGACGCCAATAAAATGGAATGGAAGTAGTTGGGTAGAAACAAAAGGAAGTGACCCAGATTGGTATGATTACACAGCGAAGAAATGGGCAAATGCAAAGACAAGTGATGGAAGTATGTGGGTATGGATACCAAGATATGCGTATAGTATAACAAGTGGATATCATAGCAGTATTGCAGGAAATATAGATGTAGAGTTTATGAAAGGAACAAGTAACGAAACAAGCACAGGAAGAACAACATTCCAAAATGCAAGTGGACAAGGAAATTGGAGTATACACCCAGCATTTAACTATGGACAAACAGTAAGTGGAATATGGGTAGCAAAATTTGAAGCAAGTAGAAGTAATGCAACAAGTAGTAGTTCAGGAGGTAATAATACAATAAAAATACAACCAGGGGTATCAAGTTGGACTGATATTGCAGTAAATGATATTTTCAAAACATGCAGAAACTATAATACATTACTAAATAGTCATATGATGAAAAATACCGAATGGGGTGCGGTAGCATATTTGAGTAAGAGCAAGTATGGTATTAATGGAGAAGTAGCAATTAATAGCTTTAATAACTATACTGGTGGAGGAAGTGATAACTCATATGTAGATAATACAGATCAAAGTACAACGGGAAATGTATGGGGAATTTATGATATGAGTGGAGGAAAATACGAATATGTGGCAGCTTATGTAAATAATGGAAGTAGTAGTCTGAATACATATGGAAGTAGTTTGGTAAGTGCATCGAGTTATATGAAAGATATATATACAGCAAGTAAAGATACTTCTTCCGAAAATTACAATGAATCATCAAGCAAATATGGGGATGCTTTATATGAAACTTCATCAGATAATAGCGGATATAATTCATGGTATGACGACTATTCATTATTTCCTAGCAAAGATGAACCATTTTTTCGTCGCGGAGGAGCAAAAGATGATAGAACCCATGCAGGAGTATTCTCTTTTGATTATTCAGATGGAGATGAATATTATGCTAGTACCTTCAGACCGGTTCTTATTTAATAGTGCAGACTAAGGAACAGTAAATATGGTGTGGGACTGTAAAAAAATTTGTGTAATTTGAAAAGGGTATGAAAAAAATCTTCCTTATGATAATAAAATATCATAAGAAAGATTTTTTCTTTTGCTCTAATATTGAATTGAAAAAAAATATGTTATATAATCATAAAAAGTCAAAAGAGGAGAAGTAAATATATGGATAATTATGCTGTAAAATTATTTGAAAGTTTGCAAAAGTTAAAAGTAACAGATGAAAACAAAGCAGAAGTGGAAAAAATTAAACAAGATATACGTAAAAAGGATTTTAAAAAGGCTTTAGATAGAATTGAAAAAATTAAAAATAGTAATGTAGAAAAGAAAAATAAAGATAGTAATACAGTATATAAAAATGCAGCAGATGTACCAGATGATGACTTTTTTACAAATGACGAAGTGAAAGAAGAAGCAAATACAGAAAGCCAAAAAGAAGATAATAAAGAAGACGGGTATAATAATGATGAAAATTATGACAAAAATTATGGTGACGATTATGATGATTATGACGAATTTTCAGAAGATCCTTTATTTAATAAGTTAAAAGCATATAATGATGAAGAGGATGATTATTCAGAAGAAACTGAAAGATATGATACAGATAATTTTATTGATGATGACGAAAGTAGTGAAGTAAGCGTAAAAGATACAGAAGATAACTCAAAGAACAAAAAAGGAAGAAAGAAAAATAAGTCGGATATTCAAAATAATAATGAAAAAAGCGAAAACGAAGCTAATGAAATAAACGATGACGAAGAAAGTAGCAATGTGGCTGAAAACGAAGATAAAGATGTAGACACAGAAGAAAGTGAAGAAGAAAAAGACGAAGAAGAAAATGAAAACTCAAACAATGCAGATGAAATAAATAATATAGAGGATAATGAGGAGGAAATTCAAGAGGAAGAAGATACTACTGGAATATATCCTAAACAACTAAAAAATGAAACACTAGAACATATATATTTAGGATTATTACTAACAAATCCTAAGTTAATAGCAAAATATTATGTAACAAAAAAACAATGTTATTTTGAAGACGATAAATGTACAGAGATTTATAAAAGTGTTTTATTTACAGAAGGAAGTAAGTACACTCCAGAAATTGCTAAAGATGGATTTAATTTGCCAAAATACAATAACGAGATACGAGAGCTTAAAGATGACTTAATGGCAGAATATATGGATAGTAATTATAGTATAGAAGAAACTTATATAGAACTTAAAAAATTATTTACATTAAGAAAGAGCTATTTGGAAAATCCAATAAAGGAAAATCAAGACAAAATAGTAGAAATAATAAATTATGTTTTATATAAATCTATGTCTGTAGAAGAGGTAGAAAGTGCAGTAAATCAAGTAACAGTTACAGGAAAATTTAAACAGGCTGTTTTAAATAAAGATTTAACAAGCTTTTTAGAGATGGGGGACAATACTTTAACAAATGGATTAGACTTTCCATTTCCTATTCTTTCAGGTGTATTTAAAGGATTAAGAAAGGGAGAAACTATGGCATTTGCAATGCCTTCTAACTCTGGTAAAAGTAGATTTACAATAAACTTAGCAGCATATACTGCGTTTGTCCATAAGAAAAAGGTTTTAATTATATCAAATGAAATGTCAGAAGACAAAATGAAACTATGTTTAATTACAACAATAATAAATAATCCAGAAATACAAAAACTTCATGGTCAAGAAATATCAAAAACAGAAGGAGAACTTTTAGAATTTAAGTTTAGACCAGATGACATTAAAAAAGTAAAAGAAGATAATGAAGAAAAAGAAAGTCAAGAAGATTTTGTTAAAAGATTAACAGAAATTTCGACAGAATTTAACAAGACAATAAAAGCTGTAGAATGGGCAAATAAAGAAATTGACAATTCTATTTATTTTATAAACATTACAGACCATACAAATGACGAACTTAAAAAAGTTATAATGAATTTTTATTACAAAGAAAAAATAGAGTATGTATTTTATGACACATTAAAAACAGACACTGCAAATATTGGTAAAGGAGAAGAAATAAAGAAAACGGCTACAATACTTTCAAATTTGGCTCAAAATTTTAATATGTTTATTTATTCTACATTACAATTAACAGAAAGTACAACATTACCAATAAACTTAGATGTTAACGATTTAGCAGTTAGCAGGACTGTAAAAGAAGTTTTAGATACACTTTGTTTAATTAAACAAATTAATAAAGAAACATATGATGATTATGAGTATTCACTAAAAGAAGTAGATACAAAATATTTCAATTTAAAGAAATACACAGATCCAGATGTTAGGTATTATGCATGTGTAGTTGACAAAAACAGAGCAGGTGCTAAGCCTAAGGTTTTATTTAGGCTAAATTTAGCATATAACAGATGGGAAGAGTTAGGATATTTAAGAATGAAACAGCAAGTAAAATAGGAGAGCATATGGTAAAAAAGTGGGAAGTAAACAAAGTTAATAATGAAGAAGTAGAACAATTTGCCAAAAAATATAAAATAAGTAATTTATTAGCTAGTATTTTAGTACGCAAAGGAATAAAAACAGACGAAGAAGTAGCTAAATTTCTACATCCAACAAGAATGGATTTTTACAATCCATTTCTTTTGCCAGATATGGAAAAGGCGGTAAAAAGAATAAATAAAGCAATAGAAAATAAAGAAAAGATAACAATTTATGGAGATTATGATGTAGATGGAATTACAAGTATTACATTGCTTAAAAACTTTTTTTCAAATTCTAATATAGATGTTAACACTTATATTCCAAATAGACTTGAAGAAGGGTATGGACTAAACAAAAATGCAATAAGGGAAATTTCATATTCTGATACTACACTAATTATAACAGTAGATTGTGGAATTACAGGAATAGAAGAAATTGAGTATGCTAAAGAAATAGGAATAGATGTTATAGTAACAGATCATCATGAACCAGGTGAGGAAATTCCAAAATGTATTGCAGTAATAGATGCAAAAAGAAAGGATAATAAATATCCTTTTAACCAGTTAGCAGGTTGTGGAGTAGCTTTTAAATTAATGCAAGCTTTAGCAACAGATTGGAAATTGCCAGAAAAAGAATATTTAAAATTTTTAGACATAGCAGCGATTGGAACAATTTCGGATATTGTACCACTTGTAGACGAAAATAGAGTAATTGCAAAACTTGGGCTTATGTTAGTAGAAAGGACAAACAATATTGGTTTAAAAACTTTAATAGATTTGTGTGGATTCAAGAAAATAGACTCTACAACAGTTTCTTTTGGACTATCTCCAAGAATAAATGCATGTGGTAGGTTAGGACATGCAGATGAAGCTTTAGAACTATTTTTGGCTAATAATAGGGAAACTACAAAAAAGCTTGCAGAAAAAATGAACGAATATAATTCAGCAAGACAGCAAGTAGAAAGAAAAATATATGACGAAGCAGTACAAGAAATTATAATGGAAAAAGATAAACCTGCTATAGTAATTGGTAAAGAAGGGTGGCATCACGGAGTGGCAGGAATTGTTTCTTCAAAAATTACAGACGAGTATTTTAAACCAAGTATATTAATATGTTTTGACGGAGATGAAGGAAAAGGTTCTGGAAGAAGTATACCAGGTTTTGATTTACACGAAGCATTAATGGAATGTTCAGAGTATTTAGAAAAATTTGGTGGACATTCAATGGCGGTTGGAATTACAATAAAAAAAGATAAATTTGAAAATTTCAAGAAAGCTTTTATAGAATATACAGAAAGAAAAGATATATCTGAGATAGTTCCAGTAATTAATATAGAAAGAAAGGTAGAATTAAAAGATATTAGCATAGAAAATGTAAAAGAACTGCATCAATTAGAGCCATTTGGAGAGCAAAATAAAATGCCACTGTTTTTAATAGAAAACTTAAAAATAGTCTCAATTAGATCTCTATCAGAAGGAAAGCATTTGAAAATTTTACTAAAACAAGATAATTTTTTTATAGATTCAATAGGATTTAATATGGGGGACTTGACAGAGCAGTATAAAATAGAAGATAGAGTAGATATTGTAGGAACAATAGATGTTAATGCATTTAATGGAAATGAGAATGTTCAAATTACAATAAAAGATATAAGAAAAGCTATATAAATAAGTAGATAAAAGTAAAAGCTATAGCATAAGGAAGTGATTTTATGTCAGAAGTAAAAGAATATACGTTGGATGACGTAATAAAAGAAATGAAAAAGCATAATAGAAAAATAGACACAAAACTTATTAGCAGAGCATATGATTTGGCTAAATCTCAACATGAAGGACAACTTAGAAAGTCTGGTGAACCATACATAATTCACCCTGTTCAAGTTGCTTATATATTAGCAACACTTGGATTAGACGACAGTACAATTTGTGCTGCACTTCTTCATGATGTTGTGGAGGACACAAATATTACCAAAAAGGACATTATAGAAAAATTTGGCGAAGAAATTGCAAATATGGTTGATGGGGTAACAAAATTAAGTAAATTAGAGTATGCAACAATAGAAGAACAGCAAGTAGAAAATTATAGAAAAATGTTTTTGGCTATGGGAAAAGATATAAGAGTAATTTTAATAAAACTTTCAGATAGACTTCATAATATGAGAACTCTTAAATTTCTTTCAAGAGATAGACAAATAGCAAATGCAAGAGAGACTATGGTTTTATATGCTCCGCTTGCAAATCGTTTGGGTATGTATTCTTTAAAGTGGGAGCTTGAAGACTTATCTTTTAAATATTTATATCCAGAGGAGTATAGAGAATTAGTTGAAGGTATAAATAAAAAAAGAGAAGAAAGATTAAAATTTATTGACCAGATAATGGAACAAATAAAGACAGCATTAAAAAAGCAAAAAATCGAAGGAGAAGTAACAGGAAGAGCAAAACACTTATACAGTATTTACAACAAAATGAAAAGGGATAACATTACACTTGACCAAGTATATGACTTATTTGCTTTAAGAATTATTGTAAATTCTGTTAAAGACTGTTATGCAGCATTAGGAGTCGTACATGAATTGTATAACCCAATGCCAGGTAGATTTAAAGACTATATTTCTGTACCAAAACCTAATATGTACCAATCTTTACATACAACATTAATTGGACCAAAAGGAACACCATTTGAAGTGCAAATTCGTACATGGGATATGCATAGAGTTGCAGAATTTGGTATTGCTGCACATTGGGCTTATAAAGAAGCAAGCTTTAGAACACATAAAAAAGCAAATGTTGTAGTAACAGATGATAAATTATCTTGGCTAAGAGAAACTTTAGAATGGCAAAAAGATTTACAAGACCCAGACGAGTTTATGAAAACTTTAAAAACAGAACTTTTTGAAGATGAGGTTTATGTGTTTACTCCAAAGGGACAAATAAAAGCACTACCAAAAGGAAGTACACCAATTGATTTCGCTTATACAATACATGAAGCAATAGGAAATAAAATGATTGGTTGTAAAGTAAATAGTAAAATGATGCCTATTGTAACAAAACTAAAGAGTGGTGATATTGTAGAGATATTAACATCAGACCAATCTAAAGGCCCAAGTAGGGATTGGCTTAAATTTGTGGCAAGTTCTACTGCTAAAAATAAAATACTTTCTTGGTTTAAGAAAAACCAAAGAGAGGAAAATATAGAAAAAGGAAAAGATGCAGTAGATAAAGAATTTAAGAAATTAGGATTAAGTCATACTGAAATATTTAAGCCGGAGTTTGTTCAAGCTGCATTAAATAGGTACAAATTTAATAATACAGACGATATGTATGCAAGTATTGGATTTGGAGGAATAACAGCAGGTAAAGTTGTTACAAGAATATTAGAAGAGTATAAAAAAGAACATAACGAGGCAAACATAGAAAAGAAAATAGAAGAGCTTACAAGTCAAAAACCACATGAAGATAAAAAATATAATGCAGGAGTTATAGTAAAAGGTATAGACAATTGCTTAGTTAAATTATCTAAATGTTGCAATCCAGTGCCTGGAGATGATATAGTAGGGTATATTACAAAAGGTAGAGGAGTTTCTATACATAGAAAAGACTGTACAAATATAAAATCACTTATTTCAGAAGAAAACAGAATGATAGATGTTGAATGGAGCAAGAGCGAAGAGAAAGCATATGATGTTACAATAGAAATTTATGCAAATGACAGGACTGGTATTCTTGCAGATATTATTACAGCTGTAAATAGCATAAAAACAAAGCTAATTGCAATTAACGCAAGAACTACAAAGGAAAAAATAGTTATTGCAGAAGTTACTGTTGAGGTTGAAAATATAGAAGAATTAAACAAAGTTTTAAAAACTTTAAGAAAAGTAGATAGCGTGTATGAAGTTAAGAGAAAAAAATAAAGAATAGAAAATAAATAATAATGATTACTTATTTTTAATAAAAGATTACGAAGGAAGTTATTAAAATGATACTAAAAATAATAAGAGTAAATGGTGGAATACCAGAAAAAACAAATTGCTATATAATTCAAGATGAAAATACAAAAGAAACTATGGTTATAGACCCAGGTGGAAATCCAGAAAAAGTAATAGAGATGTTGGATATTTTAGAGGCAAAAGTAAAATATTTATATTTAACACATTGCCATGGAGACCATATAAGTGCATTAAAACAAGTAAGAGATGCAAAAGGTGGAACCATATTAATTCATAGATATGATGTAGAAGGTTTATATAACCAAAATATTAGTTTAACAGATTATATTGGAATAAATCATATACAAATAGAAGCAGATTCTAGGGTAGATGATGGAGATTTATTACATGTTGGAGACATAGAGCTTAAAGTAATTCATACACCTGGGCATACAAAAGGTGGAAGCTCACTATATTGTGAAAAAGAAAAGTGCATATTTACAGGAGATACAATATTTAGAGGTACTTGGGGAAGAACAGATTTGCCAACAAGTAGTTTAGAAGATATAATGAATTCTATTACTAAAAAAATATTAGTATTACCAGATGATACAATAATTTATCCAGGACATGGAAAGTCTACTATTGTATATGAAGAAAAACCTATATACTTTGACTTAAAACCTAGGATTGATTAGATAATGGTTTGACACTTAAAAAAATGAAGAAGCAATGTTTTTTAGTCATTTTTATCTATATAAATGTGTAATATTTTTATTCTATAATCGTTGTTATAAGCAGGCTTGAAAACATTTTTTATAAAAAACATTATCTAGTAACAAAAAAATAGATGTAATATAATAATTCTTGACAAACATTATTTTAGAATATAAAGCTAAATAGAAAGGGATGAAGATTATGATAGAACCAAGAACATTACCAGGATTTATGGAATTGCTACCAAACGAACAAATATTATTTGAGCAAATGAAACAAAAAATAGAAAAAACATATCAAAAATTTGGATTTTTACCATTAGATACACCTATATTAGAACTATCAGAAATATTACTTGCAAAGGCGGGAGGAGAAACAGAAAAGCAGATTTATCAATTTCAAAAGGGAGATACAGACATTGCAATGAGGTTTGACTTAACAGTGCCTCTTTCTAAATATGTTGCTAAGAATTATGGAAATTTAAGTTTTCCTTTTAGAAGATATCAAATTGGAAAAGTATATAGGGGAGAAAAAGCTCAAAAAGGAAGATTTCGTGAGTTTTATCAATGTGATATAGACATTATTGGAGATGGAGAGCTAAGTACTATAAATGATGCAGAAATTCCAAGTGTTATATATAACTTAATAAAAGAACTTGGATTTGAAGAATTTACAATTAGAATTAATAATAGAAAAATATTAAATGGATTATTTGAATATATAAATCAAAAGGATAATTCGGTAGAAATTTTAAGAATAATTGATAAAATCGAAAAAATAGGAAAAGATGCAGTAATAGAAGATTTAGAAAAAATAGGTGTAAGCAAAGAAGCAATAGAAAAAATTATTAATTTTATAGAAATAGATGGAACAACAGATGAAAAATTACAAAAACTACAAGACTTAAATATAGAAAATGAAACATTTAAATTGGGATTAGAAGAATTAATAAGTGTTGTAAAATATATTAGAATATTTGGAGTTCCAGATACACATTTTAAAGTGGATTTAACAATTGCAAGAGGACTAGACTATTACACAGGAACAGTTTATGAAACATTTTTGAATGATTATAGAGAACTTGGAAGTGTATGTTCTGGAGGAAGGTACGAAAACTTAGCAGAATATTACACAGACAAAAAGCTTCCAGGAGTAGGAATTTCTATAGGTTTAACAAGACTATTTTATAAATTAAATGAATTAGGACTTATAAAAGCAGAAAAGGCTTCTATGTCAGATGTATTAGTAATTCCAATGGTAGATGATTTATCAAAACCAATAATACTAGCTAATTCTTTAAGAGAAAAAAATATAAACACAGAAATATATTTAAATGATAAAAAACTAAAAGCAAAATTAAAATATGCAGATAAATTACAAATTCCATATGTAATAATAGTAGGAGAAGATGAGATAAACTCTGGTGTAATTAGCGTAAAAAATATGATTACAGGAGAAGAGAAAAAAGCTAATATATTAGAAAATGGTAAAAACATAAATGTAGAAGAAATTGTAAGTATAATAAACCAATAAAAATATTACTTTATATATTTCAAAATAAACGAAATAGAAATTTTATGAAACCTGAACAATAATATTATGTTAATGTATTACAACAATAAATGTAGTATTTTTAATTCGACTGCGGACGCACCGCTACTTTAAATTTGTATGCACAAATTTAAAAATCTTGTCTCACTAAAAATATTACATTTATTGTTTTTGTATTGTTAATAATAATTAAAACAGATTATTTATAAAATTAAATTTATTAGTTTGTCATAATTTAAAATGTACTGGCATATATTAGTATATAAGAACTTGGACAAAGGAGAAATATATTAATATGATTAATATGGCAGTAATTAGTTTAAAAGACATTATAAAATATCTAGTAAAAATAACTATAATAATTACTATTGTAGTAGGACTTACTAGATATTTTTTAAGTGTAAAAAATAATAAAGAAAACAATAGCAGTATAGAAAAAAGTAGTGAAGCGGAAGTTATTAGTGAAAATAACAGTAAAGATATAAATAAAAGTTCAAGTGAAGTGAAAAGAGAAAATCAAAGCGAAAGCAAAGGTACAAATGAAGATCAAAATGAAAATAATAAACAATTAGGATTAGAAAATAATTGGCAAAATTTTTTGTCATGTTTAGATATAAGTATACCTGCAATATCACAGATAAATAATAAAGAAAATAGTAGTAGTCCAAAAGAAAATAAAACAATAGAAGATATTTTAAGTGTAAATTTAGGAGTAATAGATAATTTAAATTCAGATAAAAATAATAAGCAAATGGCAGAAAAAGATGCAGAAGATGAAAACACAAATAATGTAGGAAATAATGGGGAAAATAGTAATGAAATTAACAATAAGCCTTCTGAAAATATAGAACATGCAGAAACAGGATTAAAAACAGAAGTATTAGAATCAAATGTAAGTCCAAGATATTCACAAGAATATTATGGAGTGAAAATAAGAAATGAAACAGATTATAAATTAACAAATGAAGTATTAGATCCAAGCAAATTAGAAATAAATAAAGATAATATTATAATTTATCAAACACATTCATGTGAAAGCTATACAGCAAGTGAAAAATATCAATATAAACAAACAGGAAATTTTAGAACAACAGACAAAAATTTTAGTGTAATACGTGTAGGAAGGGAATTAACAGAACAATTAAAATCATATGGATATAATATAATACATGACGAAAACTATCATGATTATCCATCATATACAGGCTCATATACAAGTTCTTTAAATACAGTAACAAAATTACTTGAGGAAAATAAAAACACAGACATAGTTATAGATGTACATAGAGATGCTGTAGGAGACAATAAATATGCGCCTACAGTAAAAATAGGAGATGAATATGCAGCACAAATAATGTTTGTTGTAGGGGGAAATGGAAGTAGTATACCACACCCTAAGTGGCAACAAAATCTGAAATTTGCTATAAAAGTACAACAAAAAGCAAATGAGATGTATCCAGGTTTGTTTAAGCCAATAATATTACGTGAGTCTGGATATAATCAACAAGTATCAAAAGCAGCAAGTTTAATAGAAGTAGGTGCAACAGGAAATACACTAGACCAATGCTTAATTAGTATGAAGTATTTAGCAAAGGTGTTAGATGAGGTACTTAGCAATTAGAAAAATTTGTCTAAATTTTTTAAAATATATAAGCTGTAGTAACTATAAGTAAAAGATATGTGTTTATTTCAATAAAAATTATATTAAAGAGATTACGAATTTTTTATAAGTAATTAAAATGTAATATAAATGTAATGCAAAAGAAATATACAATCTCATAATGAGATGATATAATTGTTCTGCACAAGAAAATATAAAGTAACAAATTGTTCCACATTTATTTATTAATTATATAGAATAAATTAATAAGATAAAACAGTAAAATATAAAAAGAAAAAATAAATAAAACAATAAAACTAGTAAACA
>ENA-OPEV01001734-OPEV01001734.1-human-gut-metagenome-genome-assembly--contig:-NODE-1734-length-11623-cov-3.778959_pt1 | contig 11623 bp, 14 predicted proteins | sample MGYA00241637_ERZ501537 | MGnify/ENA primary metagenome ERZ501537 (study PRJEB25962, sample SAMEA1972159) | human gut metagenome | biome: human gut; feature: human-associated habitat; material: faeces...
CCGCTTAATTATCATAGAAGATCTCAATTTACAGAAAAAATTTCACACCGTCGCTCAATACAAAAGAGCATAGGCAAGATATTTTTACTGCCATAGGATATTCCCATTCCAATATGCGTAATAACTAATGCCGGTATGTCATTCCACTTCACAATCAAAAGAATACCCGTTAGCGCCACAATTACCCAAGAAATACTGTTAATGATTTTTTTCACTTTTTCCATTAAATTTCCCTCCTTTTTTCAACTCGATAACTTCAAATTTACGGAATAACTGAAATTTGTCAATGTGATTATTTTCTGCCTGTTTATTACCCCTTGGGAAATTATTTTAGTGCAAACAGAAATAATTATTCAATACGAACATTAACTGGTCTTATTGTAAGTTCTCCAGCACCTTCTACGCTATACCACTTTCCTTTTTCGAGTTGAATTGTTTCTGACATGCCATGTGTAATGTAACCTATAGTATATTGTTTTCGACTTTCAATATCCGTAAAAATAACATCCGTATCAGCATTTCCAGAAACTTTAATCTTATTATTGATAGGCTGTATCAGCTCATTTTTCACAACTCCCCCAGAAAGCGTAAAAGTGTGCGTTCTGATATATCCGTTATAGCTAATACCGGTGATAATAAGAGCCCTAGGAATTGCTATTCCAATCATTCGCTTCATCCGCTTTTTGTCCATATAAACCTCTCTACAAACTAATCAAATCATATTTTGTAGCTCGACAGACTGAGATTTACAATGCTACCCTTTTCCATTTTCTAATCTTAGTTCTAAAAGTTCCGAAAGGAGCAACAGTATTAATGTGAATAAACTTGTAAACTTCCCATATCGCTGTTTTTGTAGCATCATCAGCCCACTTTCTCATATGTGGTTGAAATAATTCTTCATCACTCATTGAATCAATCATTGTATGGATAGATGTAATATTTTCTTTTAGTCTATCTTTCAGTTCTGCTAACGATAAATATGAGTAAGTATCTGTAAACCATTGATATAATTCACCTAGTTGATTCCACTTAAACATATCCGATGGTGTTTTCACTTCAATTCCTTGTTTCTCATCGTCTTCCCATTTCAAAACTAATGTCGTCCATCCAACTTGATAAGCAAGATTTTCTGCTGGTGTTCTATCTACTTCGATTATTCTCTTATCTTTTAAAGATTCAGGAATATTATCAAATTCAGAAATATACTTTTCAAAACTTTTATTTATCTCATTTTTTAATTCTTCTTTGTCCTTGTATGTTCTCAAAATATCTACCCCACAACTTACAATTTTACTTAAACTTTTTTATCTTAACAACCTAAGATTGATCGATATACTTGTCCATCTTTTTCATCTTAATCTTTCTTGATTTTAAATATCGAAACGAGAATTGCAATAAGAATTCCCACCCCTTGTATTTTTATTGCAATAGGTAAGAAATCCGATGCTAATATCAACGAAACATCAGATGTCGGAAAATATGTAATTATAAAGCTTATTATGATACAAATGATAATCGGTACAACAATGAATAACAATGCAACAATGCGCCATGCTTTATTGGACATTTTAATTACCTCCTCTCCTTTCCCTTAAAATGTATTGAAAATAAGAGCGAAATTTTTCATCTGTAAAATTCAATGTTTTCATCTCTCAAAATTCTAGTTGAATTTCTCTCAATCTCTATGTCCTATTAGCTTACAAATCATTCTTTTAATTCTTACAACAATTCCTCCAACTCCTCCCAGCCTTGATAATAAAATGCCGAGAGCAAAAAATATCACTATAACAGGAACCATGTCCAAATAATTTTCTCCCATAGTCGATCTCCTTTACAGATTCTAATGTGTTTTTTCAGTATACTATAATTATAATCATTCTATCAGACAAAAGCTTTTATTTCTACGGAATTTTCTGCAAAGCATATATCTACGTATTGTTAAACTGTATCATAGAATATAACTAAAAGGTAACCTGCCTCAGCAAGTTACCTTTTTTCAACGCCTTACAAAAAATTTTCTCTTTTCTCATAAAATCCTGATATGCTTTCTCATTTACTATACCGGGACTTTGAGAAAAACATCCGGGAATTAGTGGGGCACAAAGTGAACCATCTTTCAAAAACTTATCGAAATCTAATCTCTCGTCTCCATCAAGATCACCTTACCGTACACGAACGATATTTCCACTTCATCTTCAACAAATTCATTACTTACGCACAGGCTGTCGCTCGGCTTAAGGAAATGATTTGTCAGCGGATATTTTGCCCCTGTAATGTTGAACGCATCTACAGGCTGTTCTAATGGAAACAATGAAAAGTACGGTCCGAATGCCTCTTCTTTTTTCAATGTAACAGTTTTATCGAGAAGCCGTATCTTATTGTGAGCGTCCATAATGCAAGCGTCCGCTCCTGCTTCCAGCGCAATTTGTAAACATTGCACATTTGCCCACAGGTGATCGATCCGGTTGCCGGTTGCCCCCAGGATGACGATCTTTTTGCGATTCAGACCAAGGCAAAGGCGCAAAGCGATCTCTGTGTCTGATGCATCTTTTACCGGATTAAATTCTCTCACGGGCACATCAAGTTCTTCTCTGTAATATTCAACGAGCTTCCTCGGAACGCTGTCAAAATCTCCCACGATATAATCGGGTTTTATCTCGTTGTCATACAAAAACACAAGACCTCTGTCTACCCCGATAACAAATTCAGTTTCTTCGCTTTTTAAAATCGAGAGAGCAAAATCTTTTTCCACCATCCCGCCGCTCACGATCACAGTCTGCTTACTCATGACGTTTCAATATCTCCATAAATCTCTTTGTATTTTCTGTAATATTGCCTTTGAAAACTCCCGAACCGGAAACAATAATATTCGCTCCCGCATCCAATACCGCTTCCACATTTTCACAATAAATTCCGCCGTCAACTTCGATATCCGTCTTAAGACCTCTCTCGTCAAGCAGGGTGCGAAGTTCTTTTATCTTGTCAAGCGATTCCGGAATGAACGCCTGTCCGCCGAATCCCGGCTCAACGCTCATGATGAGAAACATATCCGCAAGCTCCAGATACGGGATCAATTCTTTCACAGGAGTTGCCGGTTTGATCGTGATGCCTGCTTTCACTCCGCTTGCCTTTATTTCATCCACTGTCGCCTTTACATCTTCACACGCCTCTAAGTGAACAGTAATGATATCCGCTCCGCATTTTGCGAACTCTTTCACATACCTGATCGGCTCAGTCACCATAAGATGTACGTCAAGCGCCTGTTTTACCGCGCCTTTTAACGCGGACAATACCGGCATGCCAAACGAAATGCTCGGTACGAAAATTCCGTCCATCACATCAAAATGTATATATTTTGCGCCTGCTTTTTCTGTCTGTTCGATCTGTTCTCCCAGAATTTTAAAATCAGCCGAAAGAATCGACGGGGCAAGAATATTTTCCATCTTCAATATCTCCTTTTTTCCTGTAATTCACGGTACATCGCAACATAATCGTTGTACCGGATCTCATGTATCTTTCCTTCTTCTGCCGCCTGCTTCACCGCACAGTCCGGCTCATGCACATGATCGCACCCCGAAAAACGGCACAATCCTTCATACGGACCGAATTCCGGGAAATAATATTTTAATTGTTCTTTTTCAAAATCATTGACATAAAGGGAACTAAATCCCGGAGTATCTACAATATATGAGCCGCAGTCTTCCACCTTTTCATCTTCTTCCAAAACTAAAAGTTCGGAATGTCTCGTCGTATGCTTTCCTCTGTCGATCTTCCTGCTGATACTCCCTGTTTCCATCATTACTTCCGACTGCAGAAGATTGATAAGCGACGACTTCCCACCCTCCGTGCCTGCAAGAACAGTCGTTTTCCCGTGCAGAATCTTTTTCACTTCTTCGATCTTCCATCCTTCTTTCGCACTCGTAAAAAAGACCGGATACCCGCATGATCTGTATATTTCTTCCATCTTGGAAATATCGCTTTCTTTTGCAATGTCAGATTTGTTAAAACATAAGATTACCGGGATCTTCTTTTGCTCCATCATCACAAGAAAACGATCAAGAAGATTAAAATGAGGTTTAGGCTTCGTCACCGCAAATACAACGAGCGCCTGATCGATATTCGCCACCGCCGGACGGATCAGTTCGTTCTTTCTCGTAAGGATTTCCCTGATATTTCCCTTTTTTTCCTCTTCATCTAAAACTTCTATCTCTACATTATCTCCTACAAGAGGCTTCACACCGTCTTTTCGGAAGATCCCTTTTGCTTTACATTCATAAACACCGGATTCTACTACATGAACGTAGTAGAATCCGGCAATCCCTTTTACAATTTTACCTTGCATATTTTATAAATTCCCTGTCGGTACCGCCTATTCATTGTCTCCGCCGTTTTCCGGATCGGTCTGTCCTGACGATGATCCTTTGCTGACAAAATAATATACTTGTGTCCCTTTTTCCACTTTTGTACCTGCCGACGGAGTCACACTGTAAATCGTTCCGACCGGAGTATCACTGTAGTCTTCACCGCCGTATACCGGAACAAACCCTGCCTCAGTCAGCACTTTAACCGCCGTGTTTTTCTCCATTCCGATCACATCACTCGGAATAGTAGACCATTCTGTTTTTGATCCAAGCGTTACCGTATATTTTATTGTTGTGCCTTTCTTTACTTTAGTTCCCGCTTCTGTTTCCTGTGTGACAACCGTTCCTGCCGTTCCGCCGGCATATTCTTCCTTAGGACTTCCTTTCAGTCCAAGTTCTTCTAAGGCGGCGGCAGCCTGATCCGCCGTCATATTCAGAAGCGACGGCACTTCTACTTTATCTTTTTCGGGATCTTTTCCTTTACTGATAATAAGCTGAACGCTTGTGCCCTCGTCTACCTGCTCTCCCGAACCTGGAGTAGAGCTGACTACATTTCCCATCTCGATCGTATCATCATAAACTGCCTCGCCTTTTGTCACTTTCAGACCGGCATCCTGAAGCATTCTCTCTGCTTCCGCCTCCGATCTGTTCACAACATTCGGCACAGTTACTTTTTTCGCAGCTTCTCCGCTGCTGATCACAACCGTAACCGTAGAATTTTTCTTTACTTTCTTTCCTTTTCCCGGATTCTGGCTCTTAATCTCGCCTTTTTCGTATTCATTGGAAGCTTCTTCTTTATCCGCTTTTTTAATACCGAGATCTTTTTTCTTAAGTTCTGCCTGTGCGTCTTCAAATGTCATTCCGCGCACATCCGGTACTGTTACCATCTTTTCTGTCTTTGAAGAAAGACCGGCTCCTTTGAAAAATCCCGCCGCATTTCCGACAAGAAACAGAATCAGCAGCGCGATCACGACTCCCGACACGATCATCAGTATTTTCATGATCCGCTTCGTATCGGGATTTACATCATTCTTCTTCCGCCTGTCTTTTTGACTGCGCCTTCTGTTATCATAATCATTATCGTCGTCGTAGTCATAATCGTCGTCATCATCGTACTCATCATCGTCATCGTACTCATCATCATCATAACGACTGCCCTGAATCCGTTCCAGTTCTTCTGTCGACATAACCATCGTGCGGTCTGTCTCCGCTCCTGTTCCCGCTCCCAAAACAACAAAATCGCCGTCCGGCTCTACAAGCGATCTTTTCAGATCCATAAGAAGAGACGCACAGTCCGGATAACGGCGTCCCGGATTTTTCTGTGTACACTTCATGATAATGCACTCAAGACTGTACGGGATATTCGGAACTTCTTCTGCCGGAGACGTAATCTCTTCCTGGAGATGCTTCAACGCGACCGACACCGTGGAATCTCCGTCGAACGGTACGTGCCCGGTGATCATCTCGTACATCGTAATACCGATGGAATAAAGATCGCTCTTCTGATCTACGACTCCGCCCCTCGCCTGCTCCGGAGATGTGTAATGAACCGATCCCATAACGCTTGTGCTGATCGTCTGTGTAGACGTGGTCGCACGGGCAATGCCGAAATCCGTCACTTTTACTTTTCCGTCTTTTGAAATGATAATATTCTGAGGCTTAATATCTCTGTGGATAATATGATGATTGTGCGCCGCCTGAAGCCCTGTCACCATCTGAATGGAAATACTGATCGTCTCTTTTGCCGAAAGTCTTCCCTTTTTCTTTATATAATCTTTCAGAGTGATCCCTTCGACAAGCTCCATTACCATATAGTACAGACCTCTGTCCTGACCGACGTCATACACATTGACAACGTTCGGATGCATCAGTCCTGCCGCAGCCTGCGCCTCACTCAAAAATTTCTTTATAAATACCTGATCCGAACGATAATCGCTTTTTAATACTTTGATCGCGACATAGCGGTTTAATTTACGATCCTTTCCCTTGTAAACATCCGCCATACCACCCGATCCGATCCGTCCGAGTATCTCATATCTTTTTCCTAAGCAAACTCCCTCTTTAATCATAATACACTCACCTCATCTGCAAACGGTTCTATAAGGACAACCCCTATATTATCTGTACCGCCGTTTTCTTTTGCCGCTTCTATAAGAGCCTGACCGGACTCTACGATATCTCTTCCTCCCTGAACAATATGAAAAAGTTCCTCATCTTCTACCATATTGCTCAAACCGTCCGTACACATCAATATGATGTCTCCCCTTTTCAGACGGTGCTCGTAAAAGTCTACCTCTACATCCGCTTTCGCGCCGATCGCTCTCGTAATAATATTTTTATCCGGATGATGTTTTGCTTCTTCCGGTTTTATCCCGCCAAGCCTTACCATCTCTTCTACCAGGGAATGATCTTTCGTAAGCTGCTGAATGCCCTGATTGATCAAATACAAACGGCTGTCTCCTACATTCGCGAAATACATCATCTGATTTGAGATCGTCGCCGCAACAACCGTCGTTCCCATTCCTTTGAGATGTTCGTCTCTTGAAGCTTCTTTTATGATCTCCCTGTTTGCCGTTTTTATAGCGCCTACAAGACATCTTTCAATATCTTCGCCTTCGCTTAGCGCCAATTCCCTGTTGAGCACTTCAACCGTATACTTGGAAGCATAATCTCCCGCCTGGTGACCTCCCATACCGTCTGCCACCACAAAGAGGTTCTGAAGAATTCCGAGAGGTCTGTCAGTCACATAAACATAATCCTGATTTACTTGTCTTACCATTCCTACATCTGTTATCGAAAATGTTCTCATATGCTTCTCCTTAATTCTCATTCATTGTCTCTTCCTCGTAGCGCCGTCTAAGCTGACCGCACGCCCCGTCGATATCCGAGCCCATTTCTCTTCTTATAGTAACATTAATTCCGCTTTTTTCAAGTTTATTTTTGAAATTCAAAGCACTTTTGCGGCTTGGACGCTGAAAAGAACGCTCCTTTACCGGATTTACCGGAATCAGGTTCAGATGACAGTTACGCGGCGCGAGAAGCTCGGAAAGCTCCTTTGCATCCTCGTCCGTATCGTTCACCTCATGTACAAGACTATACTCAAACGTCACTCTGCGTCCTGTCTTTTTAAAATAAGTATCGCAGGCGGAAAGTACCTCGCCTAATTCGTACTTATTTGCGACAGGCATCAGTTTCCTTCTCTTTTCCTGCGTAGATCCGTGAAGAGAAAGCGCCAGTGTGATCTGCAGACGTTCCTCTGCCAGTTCCAGTATTTTCGGTACGATCCCGCATGTAGAAACAGTCACGTTCCGCTGACTGATATTCAGTCCGTGTTCATCTGTCAGTATGTGAATGAATTTCAGAAAATTATTATAATTATCAAGCGGCTCTCCTGTTCCCATGATAACGACGTTGGAAACCCTCTCTCCGATAATTTTCTGGATCTGGTAGATCTGACCGAGCATTTCGGATGCAGACAGATTCCGTTTTAATCCCCCGATCGTCGAAGCGCAGAATACACATCCCATGCGGCATCCCGCCTGCGAGGAAATACATACCGAATTACCGTGCTTATACCGCATAAGAACGCTTTCCACCATGTTTCCGTCATACAGACGGAACAAAAACTTGTTCGTTCCGTCCAGTTTCGACTGCTGCCGCTCTGCCATCTGTACCGGAAAGATATCATATTCTTCCGCAAGCTTTTCCCGAAGTTTCACAGACAGGTTCGTCATCTCGTCGAAACGATCTGCAAGCTTCACATGCAGCCATTCATATATCTGTTTTGCCCGAAACGGTTTTTCTCCGAGACGTTCCAGCTCTTTTTGTAATTCTTCATATTCATATGCCCGAATATCTTTCTTCATTCTCATACTTTCCTTTTTCATTTTTCGTATCCTGCCATTTCACCCTTTTGCGCGTCCTGCCATTTCATCCTTTTTCGGCGTTCCGGCATTTTCAGACTTCTTTTTTCCGCAATCGCGCAATAAAAAATCCGTCGCTTTTATGAACTCCCGGAAGAAGCTGGATACAGCCGTTCTCTGTCACGCTTTCCCTCAATTCAAGGCAAAGATCTTCCCTTATATCGTCTGCGTAAAATTCAGGAAATTCTTTCAAAAACCAATGTACGTTTTCGATATTTTCTTTCGGGTTCACAGTACACGTACTGTACAGAAGTTCTCCTCCCGGCTTCACATAAGAAGCCGCGCAGGAAAGGATTTTTCGCTGAAGCTTTACGAGACTTACGATTCCTTCCGGCGACGCTTTATATTTCAGATCTGTTTTCTTCCCAAGCACTCCCAGACCGGAACAAGGCAGATCGGCGATCACAATATCCGCTTTACCCGCTGATTTTTCATCATACACAGACGCATCCTGACAAACCGCAGTTACATTGCAAAGTCCCATACGTTCTATATTTTCCTCGATCAAAGACACTTTATATTCTGTCAGATCACGGGCTTCCACATGACCGGAACATCCGGCTTGACCTTCCATCAAAATGCGTTCCGCCACATCAAGCGCCTTTCCGCCCGGCGCCGCACACAGATCGATCACCTGCGCTCCCGCCTGCACATGCGCCAGTTCTCCTACAAGCATCGAACTGATATCCTGCACGACGAACAGACCTTCCCGAAATGTTTCCAGAGACTCTAAATAATCATATTTTGAAATGAGAAGCGCATCCTTTAAATACGGATGATTTTCCACTAAAACATGTTCTTCCTCAAGCCGCTTTTTCAGCTGCTCCGTCGTAATCCGGCTTCTGCAGCATCTGATCGTTGTCGGCTTTTCTGTCTGGAAATCTTTCAGCATCGTTTCGATCAAAGAAAGATCATACGTTTCTTTCCATAATCGGATGATCCATTCCGGACAGGAATATCGTACCGAAAGCCGTTTGATCGGATCTGACGGATACTCCACCTCATCGATTCCTTTGACAACACTTCTCAGCACGCCGTTGACATAGCCTCTCAGACCGGAAAACCCTTTCTTCACTGCCAGTTTTACCGATTCACTGCAAACTGCATGATCGGGAATACTATCCATATATTTTATCTGATAGACCGCGCTTCTTAAAATTGCCCGAATTAACGGCTTCATCTTTTTTACTTTTACTTTGGAGAAACAATCCAGAATATAATCGATCTCTGTCATATGTTCCAGCGTTCCTTCCGTAACGCGGGTGATAAATGCTCTTTCCCTTTTCTCAAGATATTGATATTTTGTCAAAACTTCTCTTAATACAATATGACTGTATCTGCCGTTTTCCGTTACTTCCATAAGGATTGCGGCTACGATTTCTCTTTCATTGATCGCCTTTGCCATTATTCTCTCCCAAACACCATTCCTTCTTCCACTTTATATCCGCGCAGAAACGAGCCTGTATCCATTCGTTTCTTGCCGGGCATCTGTACTTCTAAAATACGAAGCACGCCGTCTCCCGTCTGTATGCAAAACGAATCTTTTGCTACGGACACTACCGTTCCCGGCATGGCGTTCTTCCCGGTTTTCTGCGCTGTATGTTCCTCGCTTCCCAGTTCGGTTTGCTCTGCACATTCTTCCTGTGGCTTTGCCAACGCTTTCCATATCTTCATCACTTTTCCGTCCCGGTGTGTATATGCGCTTGGCCATGAATTCAATCCACGCACGAGACGCTCGATCTGCACTGCCGATTTCGCCCAGTCGATATTGCCAAGATCTTTCGTGAGCATTTTCGCATAAGCAGTCGGGCTTTCCGGCTGCTTTTCAAACACTGCTGTTTTATTTTCTATTGCATGCAATGTTTTTACGCAGAGAGCGGCGCCTGCTTCTGCCAGTTTGTCATGAAGCGACTCTCCTGTCTCGTCTTCTGCGATCGGGATCTCGGTCTTTAAAATCATATCTCCTGTATCAAGTCCTTCATCCATCTGCATCGTTGTAACGCCCGTCACGCTCTCTCCTTCTATGATCGCCCACTGGATCGGTGCAGCCCCACGATATTTCGGAAGAAGAGATGCATGGACATTAATACATCCGTAAGGCGTCATCTCAAGAATCTCCTTCGGAAGGATCTGACCGAAAGCAACAACGACCATCACGTCGGCATTGTATTTTCTCAATTCTTCCACACACTCAGGATCGCGCACTCTTTTCGGCTGATACACCAAAATCCCATGCTTAACCGCCGCTTCCTTTACAGGCGTAAACTGCATTTCTTTTCCTCTGCCTTTTGGCTTATCAGGCTGTGTGACGGCGAGACACACATCATGCCCCGCTTCCACAAGCGCTTCCAGTGTTCCGACTGAAAAATCGGGTGTTCCCATAAATATGATTCTCATTCTTCCCCTCCTTGCGCATCGTCTTGATCTTCTTCATCATAAGACACTTCATGAAGTCCGTCTTCTGCCAGTTCAACATACAGTTTTCCGTCCAAATGATCAAGTTCATGACAAAACGCCCTTGCAAGCAAGCCTTCGCCTTCCATTTCGAACTCGTTCATATTTTCATCAAACGCCCGCACTTTTACACGGTCCGGTCTTGTAACGATTCCGAATTTTCCCGGTACGCTTAGACATCCTTCTTCTCCTGTCTGTTCGCCTGAAGATTCGATGATCTGCGGATTGATCAAAACAATCGGACCTTCCCCTACATCGATCACTACGATTCTTTTCAAAACGCCGACCTGCGGAGCCGCAAGACCGACACCGTTGCTTTCATACATTGTCTCAAGCATATCTCCGATCAGTATTTTCGTGCGAAGCGTCATCTTCGGCACTGCTTTACACTGTTTTTCTAATATATCGTCTCCTATTTCTCTAATTACTCTGATTGCCATTTTTCTCCTTCTTTCTATCCGCTACATCGGATTAAAATCAAATTGTATTCTCATTTTATCAAATCCCGAATTAATCTCAATATATTTTTCCGTCCGGTCTTTCAGCACGACAAGATCATGATAGTCCGCGGTTTTTACATAGATCACTTTCCGATAAACATCGTTGATCTTTTCGATCCCCGGACTTGCCGGGCCGATCACGGACGCTTCGATATCCTTCTTCGCTTTTATCATATATTCTTTCAAATAACGGCAGCCTGTTTCCAATAACGCCTCATCGGCGCTTGATATAAACACTGCCAGAAGATTTTCTGCCGGGGGATACCCCATCATCGTTCTGTATCGGATCTCTTCCTCATAGAACGCCTCATAATCCTGCGCCGCAGACGTTGCGATCGCATAATGATCGGGACTGTATGTCTGAATCACCGCTTCTCCTTTTTTA
>ENA-OPEV01001739-OPEV01001739.1-human-gut-metagenome-genome-assembly--contig:-NODE-1739-length-11604-cov-2.621439_pt1 | contig 11604 bp, 11 predicted proteins | sample MGYA00241637_ERZ501537 | MGnify/ENA primary metagenome ERZ501537 (study PRJEB25962, sample SAMEA1972159) | human gut metagenome | biome: human gut; feature: human-associated habitat; material: faeces...
GGGAGAGCGGATCTGTGAAGAGCGCCCCGGGGTTCGCCGCATGAGAAAAAAAGCTCTGGAAGATATCCTGGATCAGGAATATGAAACCCTGCCTTCCTACGATAAGTTGTTAGACAGGCTGAAAATTGCAGTATTCCGTGATGTACTTACAGGAAGCGTACAGCCTCTGGAGAAAAAACTGTCTGCATTCCGGGATCAGATCTATGCCTGCGCAGAAAGCAGAGACACCATGGAACTGATTCGTATCATCGACAGCCTCTATAATGCGGTCATCGATCCGGACTTTGAGAAGAAAAACGGTTCCCTTGAACGGGTAATGGCGGTGACGCTGGAAGAACTGACGGAATTTGGCTGGGAAGACTACCTTAATGAAGAGATGTATGAGGAAGCTCTGGAAAATTATGTGGAAAAGCTCACAGACCGGATGACAGATATTGAAGATTCCTCGCTGACACAGGATATGGAAGAAAAACGTAAGGTGAAAAACAAGATCACGGTGATTTCAGAGGAAGCTCTTCAGAAAGCTCATACCTATGTGGAAATGAATTTTGGAAAAACCTATCTCACACCTGCGGAAGAAAAAAGAATGAACCATCTTATGTGCCGGGGAATACACGGAGACTGCAGCCTGTATTTTACAGAAGGAATCCTGAAAAATCCGGTTCGTGATAATTATCAGTATCAGTATGCAAAGCGTCTGCGTAATAAGAACATATGGATCTATCATGACAAGCACAGAATTGCAAAACGAAATATTGCCATATTGACTGAACTCCTGAAAAAAGCACTGGTGATCCGAAGTGAAAACCAGGAAGTCCTATCAGACCGGGGAACTATCGTTCCTTCCAGGCTGTGGCGTATAGGCAGAAGCGGTGAGGCAAATCTTTTTAAGAGGATTCTTCGTGGAGACAATACGGATTTTGTGGTGGATATACTGATCGATGCCAGTGGTTCACAGATGAGCCGACAGGGAGATGTGGCACTGCAGGCTTATATGATCAGCTCTGCCCTGAGTAATGTGGACATTCCTCATCGGGTTATGAGCTACTGCACATTCTGGGATCATACGATCCTGCACAGGTTCCGGGAATATGATGATCCGGTTTCGGCGGATGAGGATATTTTCAATTATGTGACTTCCTCCAATAATCGGGACGGGCTTGCCATAAAAGCAGCGGGATACAGTCTTTTGCAGAGGGAAGAGGAAAAAAAGATCCTGATCATCTTAAGTGACGGACGCCCCTACGATGTGATCATAAACCGCCCCAATGCAAAAAATCCGGCCCCTTATCAGGGAAAATATGCCATTTCAGATACTGCAACAGAGGTGCGGCGTCTTCGGAGCCAGGGCGTCAGTGTTCTGGGGGTATTTGCAGGTGAAGAGAAGGATCTTCCGGCGGAAAAGAAGATTTTTGGAAAGGATTTTGCCTATATCCGGGATATCGGAAATTTCTCGAAGATCGTAGGGCGATATCTGACAAAACAGCTGGAAACGGACAACTGAAAAAAAAAAGTATTTTATTTTAAATGTATAATATTCAATTGTAAGGAATAAGGTCACTATGTTAGCATAAAAGCTGCATAGTGACCAATTATTTGCTTATAATTATACAGAAAATTGTAAATAATATATAATATCTCAGATATAATTTCTTGCAAAATACTGCGAAATTTGCTATACTATATAACGTTACTAATTTACTAGATAAAGGGAGAGGAAATATGAACAAAAACACAGAGTTCAAACCTTACATTCCTGCGGAGAAAATCACTCCGGAGCTCACAGTTACATCTGTGATCATGGGATGTATTCTTGCTGTCATCTTCGGCGCAGCCAATGCTTACCTTGGTCTTCGTGTTGGTATGACAGTATCTGCCTCCATTCCGGCGGCAGTTATCTCCATGGGTGTTATCCGCGTGATTCTTCGCAGAAACTCCATTCTGGAGAGCAATATGGTCCAGACTATCGGTTCAGCCGGTGAGTCTCTTGCAGCAGGTGCTATCTTCACCATGCCTGCACTGTTCCTCTGGGCAGAGGAAGGACTTACAAGCAAACCAGGCATCGTTGAGATCACTCTGATCGCACTTTGCGGTGGTATCCTTGGTGTACTTTTCATGGTACCCCTTCGTAATGCCCTCATTGTTAAAGAGCATGCAACTCTTCTCTATCCGGAAGGAACTGCCTGCGCAGACGTTCTTCTTGCCGGTGAGGAAGGCGGAGCAAATGCTTCCACAGTATTCTCCGGTATGGGACTTGCAGCTGTCTTCAAATTTGTTGTTGATGGACTGAAGCTTCTTCCGGCAGATGTTTCTGCAGCATTTAAATCCTTCAAGGGTGAGATCGGTATGGAGGTTTATCCGGCACTTCTCGGTGTTGGTTATATCGTAGGACCGAAGATCGCATCCTACATGTTTACCGGTTCTCTTATCGGCTGGAGGAATAGAAATAGGTGTCCAGTTCGAAGAAGTGCCTGTTCGGACCTGATACATGGATGTATCCGGCAGCAGAGGGAACGACCATTGCCCAGCTTTACGCAAACGGCGGAGCATCAGCGATCTGGTCTACTTATGTTAAATATATCGGCGCAGGTGCTATCGCAACAGGTGGTATCATTTCCCTGATCAAATCCCTGCCGCTGATCGTTACAACCTTCCGTGACTCCATGAAGAGCATGAAGGGAAGCAAGAACACAAGCACAGAGAGAACCGCACAGGATCTTCCGATGCAGTTCATCCTTCTCGGTGTTATAGCAATGGTATTTATCATCTGGATCGTTCCGGCAATCCCGGTAACTCTTCTTGGTGCATGTATCATCGTAGTTTTTGGATTCTTCTTTGCAACAGTATCTTCCCGTATGGTAGGTCTTGTAGGAAGCTCCAACAACCCGGTTTCCGGTATGGCTATCGCTACTCTTCTGATTGCTACATTTGCGATCAAGAGCTCCGGTAAAACAGGTATCGACGGAATGACAGCAGCGATCGCTGTTGTTTTTGTTGGCTGTATCTGCGCGGCTCTCGCCGGTGATACCTCTCAGGACCTTAAGACAGGATACCTTCTCGGTGCTACACCTAAGAAGCAGCAGATGGGCGAGATGCTCGGTGTTGTTGTTTCCGGGCTTGCAATCGGCGGCGTTCTTTATCTTCTTGACGCTGCATGGGGATACGGTACTGCAGAGGTTCCGGCTCCTCAGGCTGGTCTTATGAAGATGATCGTTGAGGGAATCATGGGCGGAAACCTTCCATGGGGACTTGTATTTGTAGGTGTATTCCTTGCAATCTGCCTTGAGATCCTCCGTATCCCGGTAATGCCTTTCGCAATCGGTCTTTCCCTTCCAATCTACCTGAACGCAACCATCATGATCGGTGGTATCGTTCGTGGATTACTTGACAGCAGAAAAGGTGTTGACGAAAAAACCAAGACAGCTCAGTCCACAGATGGTACCCTGTACTGTGCTGGTATGATCGCCGGCGAGGGTCTTGTTGGAATTCTTCTTGCGATCTTTGCAGTTGTCGGTATCAGCCTTGATATGTCCGGCGTTGTAAACCTTGGAAATATCGGCGGCGTTGTGCTGATGATCATCATGATCCTGTCACTGCTTAAATTCTCTATCTGGAGAAAGAAGAAAGCCTGATGAGAAAAAACAAAAAGGATAAGAAACAGGATATCAACTATCTTGATCTGATCCCGGAAACAAACCAGTCGATCCGGTGGCACCGGGACCTGAAGCAGCGGATCATTCTTGAGATAGAGAATAAGGGTATGTTCAATACCATCGCGCAGAAGGTTTTTGGCAAGCCAAGGTTTTCCAAGGTTCATCTTGATGAAATGGGAACTTTTATCTGGCCTGAGATCGATGGAGCCAAAACCGTGCAGGAGCTTGCCCTGCTGGTGAAAGAGCATTTCGGAGATAAGGCAGAACCGCTTTATCCGAGAATCGTAAAATACTTTCAGATAATGGAAAGCTATGAATTTGTTCATTTTATAAATAAAAAGACAGAAAAATAGCATGGAGAACGGGAACGGACGCAGAATAGTGTACGGTCCCGTTCTTTTTATGACACGTCAGTGCGGGAAACTGATGCAGTTGTCATATGATACTATAGCATTTCCGGGATTTTCACAGCGGAATAGAAATATTGAGGACACTTCAAGACAGAAATTCCGGGAATTGCTGTAAAAAATGAAAGGAGCACTTTATGAGTCTTGTGAAAAAAAAGGACTGGTATCTGGATTATCTTCTGATCATAGTAGGAACCGGGCTGATGGCACTTGCCATCAATTCCGTTTTTGATGCAACCGGGCTGGTAACAGGCGGCTTTTCCGGTATAGCGATCCTGGTGAAGCACTGGACCGGTGAGATCATAGATGGCGGGGTTCCGCTGTGGCTTACCAATATCACGCTGAACATTCCGCTGTTTTTTCTGGGATGGCGGATCAAAGGCTTTTCCTTTGTAAAAAAAGCTCTGATCGGTGAGATCTCCCTCTCAACCTGGCTTGCCATTCAGCCGGTGTGGAATATTGCGGGAGATGATCTCCTTCTGGCTGCTGTATACGGTGGTGTGATCCTGGGAATCGGCATTGGAATGGTTTTCCTTGGACAGGGAACCACAGGCGGAACGGATATGATGGCAGCACTGATCCAGAAGTATATGCGTCATTATTCCATCGCACAGATCATGCAGTTTATTGATGGACTTATTGTGATCGTAGGAATGTATGTGTTCGGTATCCAGCGGGCCCTGTATGCCATCATTGCGGTTTATCTGGTAACAAAAGTATCCGACAGTCTGATCGAAGGTCTGAAGTTTTCCAAACAGACATTTATCATCACGGAGAAGCCGGATGAGGTTGCCAGAGTCATTATGGAAGACCTGGATCGCGGAGCGACAGGGATCTGTGGCAAGGGGATGTATTCCGGTCAGGAGAAGACGATCATCTTCTGTGTGGTAAACAAAAAGGAAATTGTGAAGCTGAAAGAGCTGGTAGATGATATTGATCCCAACGCTTTTGTGATCGTTTCCGATGCAAGAGAAGTTCATGGAGAAGGTTTTATAGAGAAAAATTAGGCGGATTTCAACAAAAATTTGTAAATTTTTTCAGTTTTACTCTTTCATTTTTGGTGATTTTGTATTAAAATAGCCATAGATAGAGAGGGAAAGACAGAAGATAAGCATACACATAAGTGAGAAGGGATTGAACGGAATGATATCGAATCAGGTGTTACAGAATACGCTCGAGGGACTTAAAGAAATATCAAGGACGGAATTTTGTGTCATTGACACAGACGGCAAGGTACTTGCGTCTACCTTTTCTGATTTTGAGATCCAGCCGGCAGATATCCAGGCTTTTGTAGAATCCCAGGCGGACAGCCAGCTTGTCAAGGGATTTCAGTACTTTAAGGTCTGTGATGATTATCAGTTGGAATATGTCCTGGTAGCCCACGGAGATGATGAGGATACTTATATGGTAGGCAAGCTTGCAGCCTTCCAGATCCAGAATCTGATCGTTGCGTACAAGGAGCGTTTTGACAAAGACAGCTTTATCAAGAATCTTCTTCTTGATAATCTTCTTCTGGTGGATATTTACAACAGAGCGAAGAAGCTTCATATTGAAGCAGATGTCCGTCGGGTAGTTATGATCCTGGAACTGAACCAGGAGAAAGATCACAGCTCTGTAGAGAGCGTGAAAAGCCTTTTTGGCGGAAAGAGCAGAGATTTTATCACTGCTGTTGATGAGAAGAGCATCATTATAGTCAAGGAACTGGAAGAGGGAGAGGGCTATCCGGAGATGGATAAGCTGGCTCATACGATTATGGATACTCTGGATCTGAATAAAGATGGTGAGGATGTCCACATGGCATACGGTACCATTGTCAATGAGTTGAAAGAAGTTTCACGTTCCTACAAGGAAGCGCGTATGGCCCTTGATGTAGGTAAGATCTTCTTCGGAGACAGGGAAGTTATCGCATACAGCTCACTTGGAATCGGACGTCTGATCTATCAGCTGCCTATTCCTCTGTGTAAGATGTTTATCCGCGAGATCTTTGACAACAAATCTCCGGATGATTTCGATGAGGAGACACTTGTCACCATCGATAAATTCTTTGAGAACAGTCTGAACGTATCTGAAACTTCACGTCAGCTGTATATCCACAGAAATACGCTGGTATATCGTCTGGATAAACTCCAGAAGAGTACAGGCCTTGATTTGAGAGTGTTTGAGGATGCCATTACATTTAAGATCGCGCTGATGGTTGTTCGATATATGAAATATATGGAGACATTAGAGTATTAATAGCATTCGGAATGCAGGATGATAGTTTGATACATTAAGGCAACATATTAAAACTTTTAAACTGCCGCCTATTCCGGGAAGGAATAAGCGGCAGTTTTTGTATGAGCGTTTTTCATCATGGAATATTGTTGTAAATGTCCCTCCTGTTTGGAAGCATTCACGAAGTGTGTTACTGAGAACGGAGTGAGCAGTAACGAATTCACATGAACTTCACAGAATAACATCCATGACTCTATTGTAATTTTGGTATTTTTACGTTAAAATAAATAATTTGGAGAGGGCTGTTGATTACTGTTCACTGGTAATATTCCGCGAAGCGCATTACTGAGAATGGAGTGAACAGGTTACTGTTCACTGGTAATGTCCCGCGAGGTGTTTTTTGTGAGCGAAGGTCACAGAAAACCCGAGACATATCGCGCGAATTTATGCGATTAGCATAAATTCTGTGCATCGCGCAGCGTGTTGCTGGGCACGGAGTGAACAGTAACCTGTTCACCTCCTGCATCAAATGAATATACGAAAATCGTCTTGACACATCTCCCCTTTTCGGTATATGATTAAGTCCAATATAAGGGAGTAACCTACGTAAGAATTAGCGTTTGTGATGTCGTCAGTACGATGGAAACATCCGGTGTCACAAGAAAATGGTGAGACTTTTATTGCATTTTTTGTTATGCAATAAAGGTTTCTTTTTTTTCCGAAAAGTCCTTCATTGCATACAATATAGTCCTTGAACAGGTAGAAAGAGGAGGAAAACGTTATGAAGGAATTTTACCGGCAAACTGTAAAAGAAGTTCTGGATCGTGTAGAAAGCAGCGAAGCAGGACTTACAAGCGAACAGGCAGACCATTCCCGGGAAAAATGTGGCTGGAATGAGCTTACCGAAGGAAAGAAAAAAAGTATCTCTCAGATTTTCTTTGAACAGTACAAAGATTTTCTGGTACTTATTCTTATTGCATCGGCACTTATCTCTGGGATTCTTGGTGATGTGGAGAGTGCTGCAGTTATCGTGATCGTGATTACGATCAACGCAATTTTAGGAACGATCCAAACAGTAAAAGCGGAACAATCGCTGCAAAGCTTAAAGAAGCTTTCCGGTCCGGAAGCAAAGGTATTGCGTGATGGCACAACCGTTCAGCTTCCGGCAAGAGAACTGGTGGTTGGAGATATCATCCTGTTAGAGGCCGGTGACATGATTCCGGCGGATGGCAGACTGATCGAGAATGCAAGTCTTAAGGTCGATGAAAGTGCTCTCACCGGAGAAAGTCTTGCAGTTGAAAAGGACCTGGAGACCCTGTCAGCAGAAGTTCCCCTGGGTGATCGAACCAATATGGTATTTTCCGGCAGTTTTGTGACATATGGACGAGGCAAAGCAGTTATAACAGACACAGGAATGCAGACGGAAGTCGGGAAAATTGCAGGGCTTTTGAAATCGACCTCCGAAAAACAGACTCCGTTGCAGGTGAATCTGGAGGAATTTGGCAAAAAGCTTTCCATTTTGATTCTGATATTCTGCGGAATCCTGTTTGCAATCAGTGTATTTCGCGGGGAAAAGATCGGTAGCGCATTTATGTTCGCAGTTGCCCTTGCAGTTGCAGCTATCCCGGAAGCCTTAAGTTCTATCGTGACAATTGTTCTTTCTTTTGGCACACAGAAGATGGCAAGAGAACATGCTATCATTCGCAAGCTTCAGGCTGTGGAAGGTCTGGGAAGCGTTTCCATCATCTGCTCTGATAAGACAGGAACACTTACACAGAATAAAATGACAGTTGAAGATTACTATGTAGCAGGAAAAAGAATCCCCGTATCGGAACTCGATCTGGATGATCCGGCGCAGAGATTTCTTATGGATTACAGTATCTTATGCAACGATTCGACCAATGAAAATGGTGTGGAAATCGGAGATCCGACAGAGACAGCATTGATTAATCTGGCAAGCCAACATGGACTTGCTGCCGCAAGCATAAGAAATCTCTATCCAAGAGAAGGCGAACTTCCATTTGACAGTGATCGTAAGATGATGTCAACGCTCCACCGAATCGATGGTAAAAATCGAATGATTGTAAAAGGCGCTGTTGACCGGCTTCTGGAACTTACAGAACAGATTTGGACACATGATGGCATTCGCGAAATAACAGAGGCAGATAAGATAAAGATCCAGCAGCAGAATCAAAGTTTTTCCATGGAAGGGTTGCGTGTTCTGGCATTTACCTATCGGGAAGTCTCGGAAAAGCATACGTTGTCAATGGATGATGAAAATCATCTGATATTCCTTGGACTTATTGCCATGATGGATCCACCGAGAGAAGAATCAAAAGCCGCAGTTGCAGAATGTATCAAAGCAGGAATTCGACCGGTTATGATCACCGGAGATCATAAGATCACAGCAGCCGCCATCGCTAAAAGAATTGGGATTTTACAGGACTTATCGGAAGCCTGTGAGGGTGCTGATATTGAGAATATGAGCGATGCTGAACTAAAGGATTTTGTTCCGAAAATTTCTGTATATGCAAGAGTTTCACCTGAACACAAGATCCGTATTGTCCGCGCCTGGCAGGAAAAGGGCATGATCGTTGCGATGACCGGGGACGGTGTCAATGATGCTCCGGCATTGAAACAGGCAGACATCGGTGTTGCAATGGGAATAACCGGAACGGAAGTAGCAAAAGATGCGGCTGCTATGGTCCTTACAGACGATAATTTTGCTACAATTGTAAAAGCAGTAGAAAATGGGCGAAATCTGTATCAAAACATCAAATATGCAATCCGGTTTCTTTTGTCCGGAAACTTTGGAGCTATTCTGGCTGTTTTATGTGCATCGATCGCCGGACTTCCTGTTCCGTTTGCACCGGTACATTTGTTGTTCATTAATCTTCTGACAGACAGTCTTCCGGCAATCGCACTTGGTGTGGAGCCACATAGCAGTGAAGTGATGAACGAGAAGCCACGTTCTGCTGACGAATCCATACTGACAAAAGACTTTCTTGGAAAAATCGGCCTGGAAGGCTTTGTGATCGGCACGATGACAATGCTCTCATTTTTGACAGGTTATCACATGAATGGCGCGCTTCTCGGCAGCACATTTGCTTTTGGTACACTTTGTCTGGCACGTTTATTTCATGGATTTAACTGTAAATCGGATCACCCGGTTATCTTTACAAAACGATTCTTTAACAACAAGTGGCTGCAGGGAGCATTTGTACTTGGTGCAGTGCTTATTACCACTGTACTGACAGTTCCCGGACTCCACCGGGTGTTTAAAGTGGAAACTCTGAATCTGATGCAGCTTGGATGTGTATATCTGTATGCATTTGCCAGTCTTCTGATTATTCAATTGCTGAAATGGATTCGTATGAAGTTCAGATAGCGGTAAAATTCTGCGATATGGAAGCAGAACCGGATCACAACCTGTCGACCCGTCATAAGGGATTTTATATCATCGGTGATGGCATTTTTGCTTGTATGTCCCGGGATTTTGGAATATTCATGCCAAAACGCCTCGCGGGATAGTGGTTACTGAATAGTTACTCCAATTCTTATATATAACTCTATAACAATGTATTCGATGGAGGTGTCTGTGACAGAAAGAGAGAAAATGTTAGCAGGAGAACTGTATGATTACGGAGATCCTGAACTCCTGACACAGCGGCACAAACCAAAAGATCTGACAAGAGATTATAACCAGACAGATTCTGCAGATTCTGATGAAAAAGAACGTATTTTAAATGAGCTTCTCGGCGGAAAAGGTAAGAACTTATAGATTACTGCTCCATTTTATGTTGATTATGGTAACAATATTTATTTCGGGAATAACTGCGAAGTAAATATGAATTGCACGTTTCTTGATGATAATATAATAAACCTGCATTATCACACGGCTTTTTCGTGAATAATGCAGGTTTATTTTTAAGTGCATATCTAAAACACCATCTCGAATCAGCCGATCACTCCCTACACATAAATATAATCACTCATCACCGGCTGCAAATTGTTAGAAAGCAGTGCATTATAGACTTCTTCTACATTTCTTCCATCTGAGATCTCGAACTGGTCGTCGCCCTTATCCTCGATGTCATCCACATGGCTTCCGATTCCGGTGCTGACTCCGGCGGAGATTTTGGTTGCCGCGATACCTACAAGGTTGTCACGTACCCGCGCGCACTCTCTCGTTGACACTGTGATACTTGCAAATGGCATGAATAACCGATATGCGCACACAACCTGCAAAAGCTGTTTCTCGTGAACATCCATAGGATTGATGCGATCGTTATTGATGATCGGGCGCAGACGCGGACAGGAAAATGCGATTTCTGCATGCGGATATTTTCTCTGCAGAAGATATGCATGGTATCCGGTCGCAAATGCATCCTTTCTGAAATCATCCAGACCCAGCAGTGCACCAAATCCTACTCCGCGCATGCCTCCTCTTATGGCACGCTCCTGGGCGTTGACACGATACGGATAGATACGTTTGTGGCCTGCCAGATGAAGTGTTTCATATTTATCGGAATTATAGGTCTCCTGGAAGACAGTTACATAATCAGCGCCACATGCATGCAGATACGCATACTCATCAGAGTTCACCGGATAGATTTCAAGTCCGATCACTTTGAAATATTTTCTTGCGATCTTGCAGGCATTTCCGATGTATTCCACTGTGGATTTGTTTCTGCTTTCTCCGGTCAGGATCAGAATCTCCTGCAAGCCTGTCTCAGCGATCGCCTGCATTTCTTTTTCAATCTCGCTTTCATTTAACTGGGCACGTTTGATCTTATTATGACAGTTGAATCCACAGTAAATGCAATAATTTTCACAATAATTCGCAATATAGATCGGTGTGAACATATAGACGCTGTTTCCAAAATGTTTTCTTGTCTCAATCTGTGCTGCCTGGGCGATCTCTTCGATGAAAGGCAGTGCTGCCGGTGATAAAAGCGCCGCAAAATCTTCCGGTGTTCTGGAACTGTGTGCAATGGCCTGTTTTACATCAGCCGCTGTGTATTTGTCATAATCATACGCATGCATGGCATCTACGACCTGATCCAGGATCTCAGACCCGATATCTTCCATACCCGGCATATATTTCATATGATCGATTCTGTTTTTCTTCTGATCTTCCAGAATCTCTTCGCTTAAGATACTTTCATTGATATGCTGATTTTCCATGGTCTAGTCCTCCAGAAATCCGGTCAGCGGTGATGATGCACTTGCTCCTCTTTCGATCTGTCTTCCCAGACCGGAAAGGTAGGCGCTTCGTCCTGCTTCGATTGCCTTTTTAAATGCCTCTGCCATAACCGGCACGTCTCCGG
>ENA-OPEV01001749-OPEV01001749.1-human-gut-metagenome-genome-assembly--contig:-NODE-1749-length-11568-cov-2.536524_pt1 | contig 11568 bp, 9 predicted proteins | sample MGYA00241637_ERZ501537 | MGnify/ENA primary metagenome ERZ501537 (study PRJEB25962, sample SAMEA1972159) | human gut metagenome | biome: human gut; feature: human-associated habitat; material: faeces...
ATATAGCCGCCATTAGCCCTTATATCAACGCCTTCATAAAGCCCTGTCTTGCACTTAAAGGCCTCTGAGGCTCCGTATATTAAGTGATACCCACCCCGGCCTGTGATGCTCTGCCAGGAATCGGGGAGAGCCCCATGGTTCTGCTGCCAGGATTTTAAAACCTCATAGCCATTTACCCCTTTTTCATCGTCAATATCTAAGTCAATTGCGAGTAAGCCAGAGGGCTGCCCCGTGGCAATGCCAATATTAAAATCTGGCGTATTTTCCCACCAGCTTTTTATTTGTTTGGGGTCTGTTGTTGCCCTATGAAAGCCGTTATTGATTGCCGGGGCTTTACCTTTCGGTTTAAGTGGAAACACTGCAAGCCCTAAACTGGCATAGTATAACGCCCATTCTTTTAAACTGTTGTTGTTGGGTTCAACCATTAGTATTTCTCCTTTGCTTCTTTCAGCAGGGACTGTATTTTAAGAATCAGCGCGCCGTTTACGCTGCTGGGATTCCGGCGCATATTGCCCACAGTACGGGCAGATACGCCCAGGCGCTTACCCAGTTCCTCATCAGTCCAGCCTTTGTACTCTTTGAGAGCGTATAAATCCACTTTGAAATCAATCTCCCATGATGGTGCTTTCATGTTCTCAGCTCCTCTCTATAGTTTCTTCCTCTCATCCATGCGCCCCGCCCGGCACATTATTCGATGATTTCAGTTACGTCAACGCCCAGAGCCGCTGCAATTCTTCCGGCAGTTTCCGGTCTAATGCTTTTTCCTGCAAGGGCACCACTTACGGTAGCGCATGGCATCTCAGATTTTCTTACAAGTTCCGCTCTCCCGATGCAGGCCCTCGCCATTGCAAGGGTTACTTTGTTTTTATCTAGCTTCATGTTATCACCTCTCAATCATTGATACTTATGTATCTGTTAGTCAATAATATACGATACAAAAGTACAAGTCAATACTTTTTTTTTACAGAAGTATCTTCACAAATACTAAAAAGCATGGTATTTTGTATCTATACAAGAAAAGGAGAAAACAATGGATACGGCAAATAAAATCAAAGAATATCGGAAAAATAAGGGGATGACACAGGCGGAGGTGGCCAAAAAAGCTGGAATTTCAGAAATATCAATCAGAAAGTATGAAAGTGGAGAAAGGAAGCCAAAACTAGAAACTATACGGAAAATTGCTGCTGCATTAGATGTTCACATTGGAAGCCTAACAGAAAACTGGGCAGAATTTTCTCAAGAAGAAATAAAAAAGGATCTTATTTTGAATAATAAGTCTCGCCCACTTAACGCCCTCATTCCTGAACCGATACAAACTCAGTCGGCGACTGAAAAAATTTTACTTAAAATGATACGGGAACTAAACGACAATGGACAGTATGAGGCGTTTAAACTTATTGATTCGTTGAGGCAGTTAGACCAGTATACAAACAAAGACACAGATTTTAAGCCTTATGAAGATATGCTGCAATCGCAACATAGCAGCCAGGAATCCGATGCCACCACGGAGAAAACTGCCACCACCTCCACCTCAGAAACAGCAACAGACATCTCTGAAATTATTACAGACAATCAATAATATTTCAGCATCGCTTCTTTCCCTCATCCATGCGCCCCGCCCGGCCAGAAAGGGAAGGAACTTGCATGAGACATATTAAAACGCATACAAGGGGCTTTTCTGCCCTTTTGTATAGATTCTTTCATAAAATGCTGGCTTGTGTCCTTCCTGGTAAAGAAAGGAGCGCATGACACATGACCAGAAAGAAAAACACTCTTCCATCCGGCAATGTCCGGATTCAGGTCTACGACTATACCGACCTGGAAGGGAAAAAGCATTATAAGAGCTTTACGGCTCCCACAAAGAAACTTGCTAAAATGGCAGCAGCAGAATGGAAAGCGGCCAAAGAGGACAAGAGGATTATTCCTCAGAATATGACCGTATACGAGGCAGCAGAGCGCTATATTGCAATCAAAAAGCCTTCTATTTCCCCTTCTACTGTCGTAGGGTATGAGAAGATAAAGCGGAACTATTTAAACGGCAAATTCGGCAGTTTACGGCTTCCAGATATTGACAGCTTCACTGTTCAAGTATGGGTCAGTGACCTGGCTGCAAGATTAAGCCCTAAAAGCGTAAGAAATGCCTATGGGCTGCTGTCTGCTGTCCTGGATATGTTTGCCCCCGGCTTGCAGCTGAAAGTCACTCTTCCTGCTGCCCGGCGGCCTGATCTGTATTGTCCCAACGATGAGGACATAAAGAAGCTGCTGCAGAGCATTCAGGGAACAGAGCTGGAAAAAGCCGTGTTGCTGGCTGCCTTTGCACCACTCCGGCGCGGGGAGATATCCGCCCTGGATGCAACGTGCATAAAAGGAAATACAGTGACAGTCAAGGCCTCCATGGTCTTAGATGAAAATAAGATCTGGGTAATTAAGCAGCCAAAAACAGGAAGCAGTTATCGTACTGTCGAAATGCCCACTTTTGTGATGGAGAAAATAGCCACAAAAAAGGGGCGAGTTGTAAACCTCACCCCCAACCAGATAACGCAGCAGTTCGGCCGGAAATTAAAGCAGCTTGACGTTCCGCATTTTCGCTTTCATGATTTACGCCATTATGCAGCATCCATTATGCACGCTATCGGAATACCTGACCAGTATATTTTACAGCGTGGCGGATGGGCTTCTGACAACATCATGAAATCTGTTTATCGGAATGTTATCGACCTAGAATCTGCCAGACAAAACAAGGCTATCAACAGCCATTTTGAAAAGTTAAAAGTCGAATAATATCACACGATATCACACAAAGTATCACACGAACCCTATAAAAACCTTGTAAATATAAGATTTTTATAGGGGTTCGATTCCCCTCAGCTCCACTAAAAAGCCTTGAAGCTACGGTTTCCTTTAAAACCGTAGCTTCAAGGCTTTTTTATTCCATTCCAAACTCAGTCTTCTCCCAGCAGAATTTCCACCTTCTCCCTGTCAAATTCCACTGAGGACACACCGTCCACCTCAATCTGATACAGGGCATTGGCTGCAAGATGCTCTGCTGCCTGCTCCAAATCCCGGATACCACTGGTATTTTCAAATCTATGGATGACTGCATCCAGTCCGCTTTCTGTCATCACACATTCCTCCGGCCTTAAGCTCATGCGTCGGAGTACCTTAGGAAGCGCAAATCGAGAAAAAATAATCTTTTTCTCCTCTGCTGTATAGTCAGGAATATCAATCACAGCAAACCGCGACATGAGAGGCGCGCTGATTCGTGATTTATCATTTGCTGTTGCTATGGGATACACGCCCATGGTAGGCACCATACACTCCATATAATTGTCAGTAAAGCCCAGGTTGTCCAGAAGTGTCAGAAGCACGTCCGCCGGGTTTCCACTTCCTCTGGCAGATGTAGCCTTATCCAATTCATTAATAATAAACACCAGATTGGATTCTCCTGCCATAGAAAATGCCTCCATAATTATGCCCGGTTTGGCATTGGCATAAACTCTGGAGCTTCCAGTCAGCTGCTCTGGATCGCTGATAGAGCTCATATCAAGAGTAGTCCAGGGAAGCTTCAAAATCCTGGCAACCGCATATGCAATCTGAGATTTTCCTGTTCCCGCAGGCCCCACCAGCAAAAGCCCGTAGGCTGGCAGCGTATGAGTTCTGTTGATCTGAATAATCGTCTCCATGATCCTCTGCTTCACCCGCTCCAGTCCGTAAAGCTCCTCATCTAAAATCCTGCGGGCCTCTTTCGGATCAATAGACTCAAAATAGTGGTTCTTCCACTGAATATTCATCATAATAGAAAGAGCTCTCTGGGCGTGGCGCCGCTCTTCTGGAGAAACCTCGCTGGAACGGGCAACCGCAAGATTCCGTCTTGCCCAAAGACGGATATGGTCCGGCAGAGTCTTTCCAGCGCAGGTCATAAAGTCTGTAATGCTCTGCAGACTGGTCAGCTTCATGTCATCTCCTGCCTCCCCTGCTTCCTCTGCAGGCGCAGGGCTGGCAAACAGCCTTTCAATCATAAACTGCAGAAATCCGTCCTCTGCAGACAGCTTGGTTCCGCCGCCAAAAGCAATCTCCCGGATCCGGTAGACACAGTATCCTTCCTCCCTGTTTTCTCCAGAAAGGCGCACCGGAATATGGTTTTCTCCCAGCCACTTCAAAAGGCTTACAAAACGGGCATCCAGCTTCCGGATATCTGCTGCAGCCACACCGTCCTCCTCCTTAAATTCAAACGAAGTTCTCTTTACAGGATTGGTAAAGATCCCGCAAGAATGATGCGCCCACTTTCTCTCCCGGTTATCCAGAATCAAAATCGGCTGCTCTGGTGACGCCTCTGATTCACTGGACAGAAAGGTTGTATAGGTACACACTGCCTGGTCATTTTTTTCATCTGGCATGTGGTTAAAATCAAATACTGGCATAGCTTCTTCTCCCCTGTATGTTATGTTTTTATTGAATTTTCTCTCAGTTTACCATGATTTATTGTTCTCTACAACCCTATTTTCCGCCTTCCCTCAGCTTCCGAAGTATCCTATTTTAAGCACCTCTCCTGCATTCTATAATATAAGGCACTTTTCCATCCCGCTGTGGTTCATTTTTTCTTCAGTTTTTCCGCACTTAAAAGCCGCCTTGCCGCCTCCCTGGTATCTTCCGGAGAGCCAAAGGTGGAAAATCGAAAATACCCTTCCCCACAGGCTCCAAATCCCGCTCCCGGAGTCCCTACAATCTGAAGCTCCCGAAGAAGATAATCAAAAAACTCCCAGCTTCCCATAGAATCCGGGCATTTCATCCAGATATAAGGAGCATTTTTTCCACCGCAGTACCAGATTCCCAGCCGATCCAGGGCATCCATCAGACAGGCTGCATTTTCCTTGTAAATCCTGATATTTTCCCGGATCTGCTTTTGTCCTTCTTCCGAAAACACTGCCTCCGCCCCCTTTTGAATCACATAAGAAACGCCATTGGTCTTGGTTGTACGGTTTCTCACCCACATCTGGTTCAGATTCATTCCTCCCCGGATCAATTCCCGAGGAATCACGGTATATCCACACCTTGTTCCTGTAAATCCTGCTGTTTTGGAAAGAGAACAGATTTCAATTGCACACTCCCTTGCGCCATCAATTTCAAAAATACTGTGAGGCAAGCTATCATCCTCAATAAAGGCTTCATAGGCTCCGTCAAAAAGAATCACTGCATCTGTGCTTCGCGCATAGTCCACCCAGACCTTCAGCTTTTCACAGTCAAAAACAGCACCAGTGGGATTATTTGGGGAACAGAGATAAATAATGTCAGCCTGAAGCGAAGGATCCGGAACCGGCAAAAATCCGTTTTCCTTTCCCGACGGAAGATGGAGAATCCTGTTTCCTGCCATAACATTGGCATCCACATATGCAGGATAGGCCGGCTCCATAATTAAAACCGTCTTGTCCCTGCCAAACAGATCCAAAATATCCCCCAGCTCATCACTTGCTCCGCTGGATACAAAAACCTCCTCCGGCAGAAGGCTGACGCCCCTGTTCCGATAATATTCTGCAATTCTGCGGCGCAGAGCCGGATCTCCGCACTCTGGCATATAGCCGTGAAAAGTCGCTGCCTTTGCCTGATCCTCCACAGCCTCGTGAAGTGCACGGATCACCGCACCACACAGGGGGCGGGAAACGTCGCCGATTCCCATACGATACAGGCGCGCACCCGGATGCTCCTCCAGATAAGCTCCTGTTTTCTGGGCGATATGATAAAATAAATAAGAATCTTTTAAATTGTTATAATTTGTATTGGGTATCATTCCGCTTTCCTCTCGCTTTCTTTTTCTTTCTGTCACAAATCCCTCTGGGATAATCTCCGCTCAAACCGGTCTTTTCTGGTATCCTCTGGCACAGCTGTAGGATATTCTCCGTTAAAGCAGGCTGCACAGTAGTTTTCACCGCCTGTCAGACGATCAAGTGATTCCATGGGCAGATACCCCAGGGAATCCGCTCCGATTATCTCTGCAATCTCCTCCATGCTATGATGGCAGGCAATCAGGTTCTCCTCAGAATCAATATCCGTTCCATAATAACAGGGATGAAGAAATGGAGGCGCAGAAATTCTCATGTGGATTTCCGTGGCACCCGAATCCCGCAGTAGGTTCACAATCCTTTTGCTTGTCGTTCCCCGAACAATGGAATCATCAATAATAATGACCCTCCGCCCACGGATTACACTTTCCACCGGACTTAATTTGATCCGCACCTGATCCAGACGGTTGTTCTGCCCCGGAGAAATAAAAGTTCTTCCAATGTATTTGTTTTTGATCAGTCCGATTCCATAAGGAATTCCCGATGCCTCTGCATATCCCAAAGCTGCATCCAGTCCGCTGTCCGGAACGCCGATTACAATATCTGCGTCAACCGGATATGACTCTGCCAGCAGTTTTCCCGCTCTTTTTCTTGATTCATGGACGGAAATTCCATCGATAACTGAATCCGGCCTTGCAAAATAGATATATTCAAAAATACAGGTTTTTCGCCCCTGTTTTCCACAGTGTTCTCTGCGGGATACTACCTTTCCATCCTGAAAAACAAGAATTTCTCCCGGCTCCAGATCCCGGACCAGCTGCGCCCCTATCGCTGACAGCGCGCAGCTTTCCGAAGCAACCACCCACGAGCCATCCGGCATTTTCCCATAGCACAGAGGACGAAAGCCAAAGGGATCCCGCACTGCAATCATTTTTGCAGAAGACATTAAAACTATGGAATAAGCCCCCTCCAAAGCATTCATTGCATTGCTGACAGCCTCCTCAATACTGGTTGTGCGAAGCCTCTCTCTTGTAATGATGTAGGCAATGGTTTCTGTATCACTGGTTGTATGAAAAATCGCACCGGAAAGCTCCAGCTGATCCCGCAGCTTCAGCGCATTGCTTAAATTGCCGTTATGTGCCAGCGCCATTTTTCCTTTCTGATGATTTACTTCAATGGGCTGACAATTATTTCGTGTATTTCCTCCTGTAGTTCCATATCTCACATGGCCAACCGCCATGGTTCCCTCCGGCAGATGAGACAGGATATCCTTCGAAAATACTTCGTTAACAAGTCCCAAATCCTTATAAGATGAAAATATGCCGTCATCATTGACTACAATCCCACAGCTCTCCTGCCCCCGGTGCTGAAGCGCATACAAACCATAGTAGACAATTTCCGCCACCGCTTCCCGCCTCGGACTTATGATCCCAAACACACCGCATTCCTCATGAACAGCCATAATCCGATTCCCTCCTGAATCTTATTTCCTAATGTCCTGTTTTAAGGCAGCACCTATGAAACCGCAAAACAAGGGATGCGGTTCATTGGGACGGCTCTTAAACTCCGGATGAAACTGAACGCCCACATAAAACGGATGATCAGAAAGTTCCACTGTCTCCACCAGCCGTCCCTCAGGAGAGGTTCCGCTGATTCTCAGACCTGCCTGCTCCAGTTTCTCCCTGTACGTATTATTAAACTCATACCTGTGGCGATGGCGTTCATAAATCAGATCGGCGCCATAACATTCTTCCATTTTTGTATTCTCCTGAATCAGACAGGGATAGCTTCCCAGGCGAAGGGTTCCTCCCTTATCCAGATCCTCACTCTGACCAGGCATAAAATCAATGACCTTATTGGCGCACTGCTCATCAAACTCTCCAGAGTGGGCATCCAGAAGTCCTGCTTTATTCCGCGCATACTCAATTACAGCAATCTGCATTCCCAGACAGATACCAAGATAAGGAATCTTATGCTCTCTGGCATACTCTGCTGCCAGAATCATTCCTTCAATTCCACGGCTTCCAAAACCACCGGGAATGAGAATTCCCTGTAGCCCTGCCAGGATTTCCCCGACATTTTCCCTGGTAATGGATTCAGAATCAATCCAGTGGATCCTTACATGAGAATGATAAGCATAGCCTGCATGGTTCAGCGCCTCTGCCACAGATAGATAAGCATCATGAAGCTTCACATATTTTCCCACCAGACCAATGGAAACCTCCTGATCCCGATTACAAATTCTCTCCACCAGCTGCTCCCACTCCCGCAGATCCGCCTTTGGCGGATCCAGATGAAGTTTTCTGCACACTGCATCAGAAAAATTCTGCTTTTCCAGCATCAGAGGAGCTTCATACAGATTAGGCAGTGTTCTGTTTTCAATAACGCAGTCCTGGCCGACATTGCAAAACAGAGAAATTTTCTGAAAAATAGATTCCTCCAGCGGTTCATCGCAGCGCAGAACAATAATGTCAGGATTGATCCCCATTCCCTGCAGTTCCTTCACAGAATGCTGGGTTGGCTTTGACTTGTGTTCCTCGGATCCCTTTAAATACGGCACAAGGGTCACATGAATAAATATGCTGTTTTCCCGTCCAACCTCAAGAGAAATCTGGCGCACTGCTTCCAGAAACGGCTGGGACTCTATATCGCCGATGGTTCCTCCTATCTCTGTAATTACCACATCTGCGTCTGTCTGTTTTCCCACCCGGTATACAAACTCCTTAATCTCATCTGTAATATGGGGAATCACCTGCACCGTAGAGCCCAGATACTCTCCCCGGCGCTCTTTGTTCAATACATTCCAATAGACCTTTCCTGTAGTCAGATTAGAATACCGGTTCAGATCCTCATCAATAAACCGCTCATAATGTCCCAGATCCAGATCGGTTTCTGCCCCATCCTCTGTGACAAATACTTCACCGTGCTGATAGGGGCTCATGGTTCCCGGATCTACATTGATATAGGGATCCAGCTTCTGTGCCGCCACCTTCAGTCCTCTCGCCTTTAAAAGTCTTCCCAGAGACGCTGCTGTAATTCCCTTTCCCAGACCGGATACCACGCCTCCTGTTACAAAAATATACTTTGTCATTGCTGTTTCCTTTCTTTTACTCTCATTCCCGCATCACTGCTATTTCCCGCTGGCTCCGTAGTTAGAAAGCACACGGGCCGAGGGATCGTTGACATCACAGCCCTCCCATTCCTTGTTTGGCATCCAGAAGCCGGCAATCATTTCCGCCTGACCAGGATAATAAGATTCGAAAATTTCCCGGTACAGCAGTGACTCCTTGGTAAAAGGCCGGGCATAGGAATACTCTGCCGCTTTCTTCTCAAACTCCTCCTGCGTGTATTTCTTCTCTGCATATTCCTTCAGATAATCAACCATGGAGTGTCCGACTGCATCGGAAAACGCTGCCTTTTCTCTCCATAAAATCTCCTCTGGCAGATATCCATCCTCCTGAAAAGCACGGCGAAGAAGATATTTTCCCTTTCCGTAGTGATTCATCTTCAATTCCGGCTCTACTGACATCACATATTTTACAAAGTCCAAATCCCCAAAGGGAACCCGCGCCTCCAGGGAATTGACGGAAATGCACCGATCTGCCCGAAGAACATCATACATATGAAGCTCGTGAATTCTCTTTTCCGACTCTCTCTGGAATGCCTCTGCATCCGGAGCAAAATCTGTATATTTATACCCGAACAGTTCGTCAGAAATCTCTCCTGTAAGAAGGACGCGGATATCCGTTTCCTGATGAATGGCTCTGCACACCAGATACATTCCCATAGATGCCCGGATCGTAGTAATATCATAGGTTCCTAACAGGTAAATCACATGCTCCAGTTCCGAAATCACCTGCTGCGGAGTCATAAATACCTCTCTGTGATCACTTCCAATATAATCAGCCACCTGCCGCGCATATTTCAAATCAATGGCGTCCTCGCTCATGCCAATCGCAAAGGTTCGAATTGGCTCCTTGCTTTTTCTGGCTGCAATGGCGCAGACCAGGGAGGAATCCAGTCCGCCTGAAAGGAGGAAGCCTACCTTTGCGTCCGCTACCAGACGCTTTTCCACACCTGCAGTCAGTTTATCATGAATTTTTTTGCAAACAGTTTCCAAATCATCCCGGCATGCAGACTCCGGATGAGAAATATCGCAGTAGCAGACAAACTCTCCGTCCTTATAATAATATCCTGGAGGAAACGGCATAATCCGCTCCACCAGCGATGTCAGATTTTTTGCTTCACTGGCAAAAACAATCACTCCATCCTCATCATATCCATAATACAGAGGACGGATTCCAATAGGATCTCTGGCCGCCAGATAGGTATTTGTCTCCCCATCGTAGAGGATACAGGCAAACTCTGCATCCAGCATGGCAAACATGTCTGTTCCGTATTCCCGGTACATGGGTAGGAGCACTTCGCAGTCAGACTCACTCACAAAGGTGTATTTATCAGAAAGTTCTTTTTTCAGCTTCTCAAAGCCATAGATTTCACCATTGCAGACCACATAGCTACTGCCCAGGCTAAAAGGCTGCATTCCCGATGGAGTAAGTCCCATAATCGCCAGACGGTGAAACCCCAGGTAGCCGTTTCCCGTATCCACAACACGGCTGTCATCCGGTCCTCTGGATATCGTTTTTTCAAAGCCCTCCATAAATCGCTCATAGTCTGCGCTGGCGCCGCAGTATCCCATAATTGAACACATAGATAGTTTCCTCCAAAATCAATGTAATTCATACAGGCAATCACCTGCAGCTTCTGCAAGTGGTTGCCTGTATGTGCTTCTTTTCTTATTTGGCTTTTATCGCCGTATTTTCTCTATCCTGTTATTCTGTTTTTAATCTCAGCGGACGCTGAATAAAATATCTCCATAGGTGGGGAATGGCCAGTATGCCTTTGCCGTCAGGATTTCTGCCTGATCGCAGACAGCCCGCAGCTCTTCCATCTTTGCAAGCACTTCATCCCGAATCATAGCTGACTCCTGAATCACATTTTCCGCCTGCTGAACCTCTGACAAAGCCTGAATCAACTCCTCCCTTTTAACCGCCATCTCATCTGTCAGACCAGACAGACGGCTTACCAGGTCTTTTTCGTAGCTGCAGGCAATTTTAGCATCCAACGCTTTTTTCGCCGCTGCCGTTTTGGAAAGTTCCAGGGAATAAGCGGAAACTGCGGGAGCTATCTCTGTCTGTACCATCTCAGTCATGGTATTTGCTTCGATGATTATTGTTTTGCAATAGTTTTCCAGCATAATCTCACACCTTGATCTTAACTCAGCTTCAGAAAATACCTTATGGGAAGTCAGCATCTCTACATTTTTCTTGTCCAGAAGATGGGGCATGCAGTCTGCCGTTGTCCGGTAATTCAGAAGACCTCTCTTCTGGGTTGCCTCCTGAATCCAGGACTCGTCATAGCCATTTCCATTAAAGATAATATTTTTATGATCCTGAATGGTTTTCCGAATCATGGCATGAAGAGCTGTCTCAAAATCCTCTGCTTTTTCCAGACGATCCGCATAAATTCTCAGGCTTTCAGCCACAGCGCTGTTTAACATAATATTGGCACAGGCGATACTGTTGGAGGATCCCAGCATACGGAATTCAAATTTATTTCCCGTAAAAGCAAAGGGGGAGGTTCTATTCCGATCCGTAGTGTCCCGGTTAAACTTCGGCAGCACATCTACCCCCAGCTTCATCTGGGTTTTCTGGGTTCCTGCATAGGGAATATCCTTTTCTATGGCCTCCAGCACAGCGTTTAATTCATCTCCCAAAAAAATGGATACGAC
>ENA-OPEV01001753-OPEV01001753.1-human-gut-metagenome-genome-assembly--contig:-NODE-1753-length-11549-cov-5.641030_pt1 | contig 11549 bp, 10 predicted proteins | sample MGYA00241637_ERZ501537 | MGnify/ENA primary metagenome ERZ501537 (study PRJEB25962, sample SAMEA1972159) | human gut metagenome | biome: human gut; feature: human-associated habitat; material: faeces...
TATTTTGTTAGCAAACCAAGTTTCTTTTTCACTAAATAAATCCTCGCAATCTCCACACAACATGTACAACTTCTCGCTATCCTGTATGGTTTTGTTAGGGTTCTCTGTACTCCGAATATTACCTATTGCTGTTTTCTTTAATGTCCTTACAGCCATCTTTGGCACTGTATGGCTCAATTCCAATTCTGCTTCATTTCCACACAATGCACATTTTGTTAAGTTATACATTTAAATCACCTCTAAGCATACTCGCACATTTATCATACCATATCCAACATCTTTCACTATCATAGAAGATTAAGTAAAAGCCAACCAGAAATTGTGACTCCTATTAGTATCCTTTCTTAGTAGCACGTCATCAGTTAGCCTTTATCAATGTTTCTTCATTAAATATTCAGTAGCAAAACACTTCTTTTGAATTCTTATTAATTATATCAGATATGTCGAATCCAATTACATCCGATATCCTCGACATGGTTCTTTTGAGTTCCTTTTCTATTTCATCTATGTGTTGAACTTTGAGTGCAAATGGTGCATCCGTCTCTAACAACACATGATCAATTGCCCTCCTTATGGCTTTAACAGACTGAGCCGCTTTTCAAGCTCGCTAATGTTTACCTTTTTCTCCGGCTTTCCGGGAATCAGCTTATTAAAAAAGGAATTGGTAACAGCCGACCTTGAAAACAGGATGGCTTCCAATTCCTCTTCCTTTTCTTCCGAATTTTCCTCTTTTCCCTTATCAAAGAGAACTTCATCCGCAAACCCAAGTTCCACAGCTTTCTTTGCATTGAACCAGGACTCTGCATCCATCAGATGTGAGATTTTCGTGCGGTTCAATCCGGTTTTGATTTCATAGGCATTCATAATGGATTCCTTGACTTCATCAAGCATCTCAATTGCCTTTTTCATCTCTGCTGTATCTCCAATGGCTATCGTAGCCGGGTTGTGGATCATCATCATTGCCACCGGACTCATCAGCACCTTTGTTCCTGCCATTGCAATCACGGAGGCTGCCGAAGCAGGAAGACCGTCAATCTTCACAGTCACATGACCTTTATAGTCCATCAGCATGTTGTAGATTTGGGCAGCTGCAAACACATCACCGCCCGGACTGTTTATCCATACGGTAATATCCCCTTCGCCGGATAACAGTTCGTCTTTAAATAACTTAGGGGTAACCTCATCCCCGTACCATGTTTCATCTGAGATTTCTCCATTTAAAAAGAGGGTTCTTTCCCCCTCGTTTCTGACCCAGTTCCAAAACTTTCGTTTCATCGTAGACCTCCTCTGTTTCTATTGTCTGGTGGTTGCTGCGGTTCGGTTTCCTCTGACGTGCTTTTCGTTCCCTCTTTGGCAAATGCTCCTGCATCCTTCAGCTTCGTCATCGCACCGTTCACAAGATACAGATTGCCACCTTCCTCTTCCGGTAATGGATTCATATCTTCCATTTCACGGATATCGTTGGTCGACAGCCAACCATTCTGTCTGCCGATGGCGTAACCATTCATTCGGCTCTGATAATCTCCACGGAGCAGACCGTCCACATTCAACTTTATAAAAAACTCTTTTTTCTCTTCCGGCAGAAAAAGGGATTTTTTAAGTGCCTGTTCCCATCGGATTACCCACGGGTCAAGTGTGTATTTCACAAATTCCAAGGACTGCTGCTCAATATTAGAAAAACTGCTCTTTTCCAAATCACCGACCATATGTGGCGGTATCCGAAACAGCCTTGCAATTTCGTTAATCTGAAACTTTCTTGTTTCCAGGAACTGCGCCTCCTCCGGTGGGATACCTATCTGCTGGTATTTCATCCCTTCCTCAAGTACGGCAATCTTGTGGGCATTGGTCGTTCCACGATACACTGCATTCCAAGAATCCCTTACCTTTGCCGGGTCTTTCAACACACCCGGATGCTCCAACACACCACCGGGATTTGCACCATTAGCAAAAAAACTGGCACCATATTCCTCACATGCCATCGTCATACCGACAGCATTCCTTGCCATTGCAATAGGTGAGTAACCGATAAGACCATCAAATCCAAGTCCGGGAATATGAAGCACATCCTCCTGCCTTAAGATGATATCTCCCATCTTTTTCATGTTGGGATTCTCATCTGTATAACGGGAATACACATAATACAGCACTCCATTACTGTCCCTCTCCACACTCATCTTGTTTGGAAGTAGCGGATACAGAGAAAGCACCTCGCCTTTCCCATTTCGTATGATCTGTGCATATGCATTTCCCCAAATTAAAAGATGACTCATCAGCGTTTCTCTGAACACAAATGAAATCATCTCCGGGTTTGGCTCATCATGGAGCAGCGTATAAAGCGGGTGGTCACAAACCATTTCCTTCCCACCGTCTTTGTATCGATATACATGAATTGGAAGCGATGCGATTGCTTCTGACAAAATCCTCACACATGCATAAACTGCAGTAGTCTGCATGGCTGTCATTTCATTGACGCTCTTTCCGCTGGTGCTTCGTCCGAAATTGAATGTATACTCACCATTGCTGTAATTCCGTACAGGCTTATCCCTCGCCTGACCGAAACCAAACAAACTTTTTATTCCCATCTGCTATCCCTCCAATGCCTGATTGATTGCTTCCCTTATGAGAAAGAAGCCTAATATGCTGACCAAAATCATGTCATCCTCCTAAAACACCAGAATTCCTCTGGCATCGTACACACTGCCATCACTTCCCTGATTACGGATTGCACGGTCAAGTGCCATGACGGTTGCGACTGCAGCATCAATTTTCTCTGTAGATTTTTCTTTATCCATTTTGATATTTCCGGCAGGGTCTTGTCTGACATACACGTTATCCATCATCCAACGGAGAACCTTATGCCCACCGTGGGCAATTCGCTCCTCAAGTGTCAGCTTCATAAGTTCCTTCGTTGGCGGACTCATATCCTTATACCCCTGCCCGAAAGGAACAACAGTAAATCCCATACCTTCCAAATCCTGCACCATCTGCGTTGCACCCCAACGGTCAAATGCAATTTCTTTTATGTGGTACTTCGTACCAAGTTCCTCTATAAATTTCTCTATAAAACCATAATGAATGACATTTCCTTCCGTGGTTTCCAGACTCCCTTCTGCTGCCCACACATCATAAGGAACATGGTCCCTTCTGACACGGAGTCTCATGTTATCTTCCGGTATCCAGCAGTATGGTAAAATGATGTATTTGTAATATTTCAATTATTACACAAGTAAGATTTCAAGTCAATATGTTTTTTCTGAAATTGACAACCACATAAATAACGTCTATAATATATTTATTACAGCCGTAAGATTTAAGGAGGGATTTAAAATGAACGATTTACCACAGATTTCTGAAGCTGAATTTGAAGTTATGAAAATCGTATGGAAACATGCGCCGATCAGTACCAATGAAATAACAGATAAATTATTACAGACCACAAGCTGGAGTCCTAAGACGATACAGACTTTAATCAAACGTCTCGTAACAAAAGGCGTTCTAACTTATGAAAAACAGAGCCGAGTGTTTGTTTATACCCCAGTCGTGAAAGAAAGCGAATACATCGGCCAGGAAAGCAACTCTTTTCTGGAACGATACTATGACGGGGATATCACTGCCATGCTGTCTGCCTATATAGAAAATGACAGACTGTCTGAAACAGAAATAGACACCCTCCGTTCCCTTCTTTCCAAGAGGTCAAAAAAAGGAGGAAATTAACGTGGCTAATTTTATGATACGCTTTTTAATATGCAATGTATTTATCAGCGGTATCATCGGAATTCTTTTGATAGCCAAGCGGATATTCAAAAACAACCTGTCCAGCCGGATGCAGTATAATCTGTGGTTCCTGCTTCTTGGGTTGCTGGCAGTTCCCTTTATACCGTTCCGTCTCATCGGATTTCCACAAATCTTCTCGTGGCTTGGTAGCTTAAGAAGCTCTCCTGCTTCTGGTACCGCAACCGCTATGGGGGAAGCTGTGGGAATTCATCCGACCGGAAATACAGACTGGATGAATGATTTCGCACTTTCTGTAAATAGCGAGACACCATCCATTGCTGGATACATATTATTAGGGATATGGACTGTAGGCATTTTTGCAATGATTATATTAGTAATCAAATCCTCACTCCGCCTACGCAATTTGGAGAAATCTGCACTTCCCCTTCAGAACCCGGAGGTACGCAGACTATATCATCGATGTTTGGAGGAAATGGGAATTCACAGAAATATCCCTGTTTACAGTACTGCATTTTTGAAATCCCCGATTATTGTGGGACTTTTGAAACCATGTATTTATCTGCCGATTCATCTGATCTCTGATTACAACGAATCCGATATGCGGTATATGCTGTTGCACGAACTGCAGCACTATAAGCACAAAGATGCTGTTGCCAGTTATCTGATGAATCTTGCCGGGGTAATATATTGGTTCAATCCTCTTGTCTGGTATGCACTGAAAGAAATGCGTAATGACAGAGAGGTTGCCTGTGACACTTCCGTTTTGAAAATGCTTGAAGAGGATGCTTACGAAGATTATGGTAATACACTGATTAACTTTGCAGAGAAGGTTTCACTTACTCCTTTTCCGTTTGCCGCCGGCCTTGGTGGAAACATGGAGCAGATGAAACGAAGAATTATCAACATTGCCTCTTATGAGAAGCCGACATTTATGAAAAGAATAAAAGGTATGACTGCATTCATGTTGACTGCTGTTCTTCTCCTTGGATTCGCACCTTTTATTTCTACATACGCAGCAGACGGAAGCCACTACCAATGGGATTCCTCTTCTGAGAATGTTTCCTATGTAGACCTCTCCACATACTTCGGAGAATACGAAGGCAGCTTTGTTTTATACGATTTGGAAAATGATGCATGGAGCATACACGACAAGGAGCATGCCACCCTGCGAGTTGCACCAAACTCCACCTACAAGATATACGATGCCCTGTTCGGATTGGAAGAAGATATCATTACACCGGAAAATTCGTTCATTGCATGGAATGGAGAAACCTATCCATTTGAAGCATGGAATGCAGACCAGACCTTACAGTCAGCAATGAATTCCTCTGTGAATTGGTATTTTGAATCTGTGGACGAACAGCTTGGAGCCGCTAACATTTCCAACTATATTCAGGAAATTGGATATGGAAACGAAAATATAAGTGGTGATTTCTCCACCTATTGGATGGAGTCTTCCTTGAAAATTTCTCCAATAGAGCAAGTCGAACTTTTAACCCAGCTGCAGAATAACAACTTTGGATTTGCTCCTGAAAACATCAATGCAGTAAAAGATTCCATCTGCCTTTCTTCTTCCGATGCCGGAACATTCTACGGAAAGACCGGAACCGGACGTGTGGATGGCCAGGATGTGAACGGATGGTTTATCGGTTATATCGAAACTGCAGATAATACATACTTTTTTGCTACCAACATTGGTGCAGACAGCGATGCTACCGGAGGCAACGCAACTGAAATAACCATGTCTATCTTGTCTGACATGAATATCTGGAAATAAAGAATCGGGTAAAGGTCAATCTCTGACTTTTACCCGATTTTTCTTAATTCGCTATCTGAACAAGCCCTTTGTATTCCCATGTCGCTCCATAATCAGTTGACTGAAATACAATCCCATCTTTCTCCGCTGCATCTGTGGTAACCGTTATCGTCAATGTGTCGTCCTCTTTTTCAGGCATATTCAGGTAATCAAAATCCTCCACCGTAAATCCGCAATCGATAGCGATTTGTGGTAATTCTGAAACAAGATCCATTGGAAGTTTCATTTCTTCAAAGGTCCTTCCGCCATCGCGAGTGACATATAAGCGGGAATAGGACTGGGATGCGCCTGTAATTCCTGCAACCCCAAAGTTCTCATCATAAAATATTAAACCTTCTGCAACTCCCAATTGTCCACTGAACGGATCATCATTTATGCATTCCCAAGTAGAACCACCATCCATTGTCTTTTCCATTACATAAAATCTGCTTCCGGCAGCTGCATCCGTTATCACCAAACGCCATCCATTATTTTCATCTAAAAAGAAATACATAGTTCCATCACTTTGATCCACAGTCCAACTTTCTGTATCTTTAGCATCCTCCACCTGCTGCATCGTATTCTCCTGCTTCAATTCTTGTTGACTGACGTACTCAGGCTCCATAATATATCGAACAGGTGTGACACTATTTAAATCAGGAATATGCAAAGATACCTCAAACCCAACGATTTCTCCACCGCTTCTAAGCTGAGTAAAATTGCCGGTTCCTGTTTCAGTTCCATCACCATCTGCATCTCCCGAAATATATTGTAAGCCTTCCTCTGAACTAAAAGATCTTCGCCCCATATAGAGTATTTCATAAATCTGCTGCTCTTCAAATGTTTCAGCCCACGCCTCTACCTGACTCGTCCAGTCTGAATTGTTCAAAATTTCAATCATTGGAGACAAACGCATATCGTCACTATATTCTCCATTCACATTACCATCTATCCAAACAGTCATATCATTACTGCTGTCTGCGTCATAATCAATAAGATACGTTTTTTTCTCTCCAGCCTCATTTTTTCCATATATGAATGCATAAATCCTTTGAATCGTTCCGTTTTCATCAAATGACACCTGATATTTATTTGCAATATAGAGTTCTTCCGGCAGTTGCAATGCTTCATCCAAATCCATCAGAATCCCTTCTACACCATCCTCAAAAAGATTATTATGCTCCAGTTCTACTTCTTTTTTACGCATCCACTCATCAAGTTTCCAAGACAGTGCCCCGTGATACGGAACTGCAGAATAAACGATACGTCCACCAAAGAATAAAGTTGCTGCTATAAGGAGTATCATTTCCGTATAGAAAAGTTTCTTATTTCCATTATCTCCTGAATTAACTTCTTGATTATGCCTTTTCGAAATCAGCCAGAGAACCACTGTGCCAACCAATCCTATTATACCTAACGCCAACATCGGTATATGCCTTCTCAAGCCACCATATTGACATAGATGCCAGAATTGATACAACATAAATATATATAGTATTAAACTTACTTTTCCCGTGATTTTATAAATATATTTCATGTAAGTCTCCTTTCTTCATATCTGTAAAAATACCATAAAACACCAGTATTATCAAATCATTCTTTAATACGGTATTGGTAATCTGGTATATGCATAATTCCGTCATTTAGGATTTCATTCCCCAAATACTGAAAACTGCCATCCTCTGCAAACCTTACCGTAAGTTCATGGGTTATGACTGCATCATCGCAAATGACCATGTCACAGACCGCCTCAACTGTTAATGTGACTGTTCCATCTTGATTTTCTTTGATGTCGACAACCTCCGGCAGAGAAGTTCCAAAGAAGGTAGGCGCATAATTGAAGCACCCAAGTCTCGCCCAAAGATAGGTCTGGTTTTCCTCATCAAATACTGCGTACTCTCGTATCTGCTCCGCTGTTATGGGAAGATACTCCATAATCAGACTTTCGAACTCTTCTTTAGGAATGCCATTTGGATAATCTTCAGAATTGAACTTTTCTCCATATTTCATTCCATACAGATATTCAAACATTCCGTTATAATCCAACTCACTCATATTTTCTACATTCCAGTTGGAACACAAAAGGTTCTGTTCCTGATATCCAAGCCCCCGAACACAACGTTCAGACATTTCACACTGTTCCTCTGTCATAGGTTTTATTCTGATCAGGCAGCTTCCATCCATAATTTCACTAACCTCTGGCGGCTCTGGCACACACAGCTCATAGCAGAACCATCCTTTTTCCGTGTATTTCCATTCTTTGAGTCTCGTATAAGAAATGTACGAAATTCCCGGCTTGTTGTCAGCATTCCAGATTCCTCTTGTACTCACAACATACATATCCGTTCCATCAAAAATGAATTTCATTCTGCCCAGTCCACCATCATTGTGGATTTCATAAATCACCACAGAGCCTCTTTTCCCTTCCATACATTCTTTCAGAAAACTGTCAACACTTTCATAATTCTCCATGTTAGAATACGTTACCATCGTAGCAATTGGATATCCTGCGTCCTTTACCTTCTTCTGAATTTCAAGAACCGTTTGATCATCCAAAACAACATTAGATGCTATCCCTTTATCTGCTGTTTCATAAATGTCAAGATAAAGTTCCATCAGCTTTTTACAGTCAGTCTCAGCTTCTTCCCTTTCCTGTTCATCTACCGGAAGATCGTAGCCCTTTTCCCATTGTACTGCAGCCTCTTCCTCAGTATTTTTTGTTTCCTCCGTGGAAGATACTTCTTCCGTATCTTCCACAAGAGATTCTCCCGCAACACTATCTTCTTTTCCACAGGCACACACGAAACCCCCAATCAGAAATACCATGATCAGTAGAATGCTCTTTTTCCTTAATACCATAAAATCATCCTTTCGTTCTTGCTATTGGCGGCAGTTCCAATTCAATTTGTTCTATAGAATTGGAAAGATACCTGAAAGTTCCGTCTTCAAATGGCTGGACCACAACCGTATTCCGAAAAGCGAGATCAGAATTATAATCCGGCCATACTCCATCCACGATAAGTGTAATCGTTCCATCCGCATTTTTTGTATAGTCAACTACTTCTCCAAAAGGTGGGTATGGGCTGGCATAAATCATCTCATATTCATAGCTGTTACTCCCTTCATCATACCCACAATACTCTCTTAACTGTTCTATCGATACTGGAAAATAGGTGGTCATTATCCTTTCATATTCCTCTGCCGGAATCTTCCAATCCTCAGTTTTCAGATTTTCACCCGTGGAAATTCGGTAAATATCTTCATACATGCAAGGCATCAAAATATCCTTTACATTGCTACTGTTCCAGTTTGTGACAAGCACATTGTAATTCACATAACTTAGTCCTGATATGTATTTCTCCGTCAGTTCCTGGCAGTCTTCCGGAAGCGGTTCTATTCTCCAATACTGTCTCAAACTTGCATGTGCAATCACATATTCATATGCGTAGATAAAATACCCTTTTTCCGTAAGTTTGATTTCAGCCACATTACTTACCGAAGTTCCCTGTATTTCAGGCACTCCACCTTCCTTCCAACGAACACCTATATAATAAGTCTGCAACTCACCTTTCCGGTAAATAAAAGTAACTGCTCCAATCAGTCCATCTCTATGTACTTCGAATACCGTAACCATTGAGTCCCGTCCATCCAAGTAATCTGCATAAAATGTTTCGACTGCTTCATGGTTTTGCATGGCAGTATCTTCTTCAACACTTACCAGACCGCTTCTGCCCAATTGCTCCACCACAGTTTTCCTCTGCTCGTTGGTAAATTCGCTAATGCCGGAAGAATAACTTGGTGCATCTGCAATTACAATATCCTTATAGATTTCTGCTACCGAATCTGCCGCTGACAAAACCATACTCTGCAATTGTTCCTTTTCCTCATCTGAGATAAGACAATCACTGGCTTGCGGAATAAACCAATATGCTGACTCTGTGGAAGTTTCCGCATTCTCGGCTTCTTCTGTTTCTGCTTCGCTATTTTCGATTTCTACAGGTGGCTCCCATACTTCTTCTGCCACCTTTTGTTCTTCTTCATGCATTTTCCCCCAACAGATTACCCCAACTATCACGAAAATCAACAGCAGTAAAATTAGAAGTCCACATTTTCTAAGCAGCCATTTCACATCCTCCATTATTCTCCTCCGTACAATTCTTCCCATTCTTCTAACGTCAACCGTGGCGTATGCCAAGTTTCTCTGTAGTTGTCTTCGGATGGTATAATTCGATTAGATACATATTGTACCCGTCCATTCTCTAAAGGGCGAACCACAACCTCGTGAGCATATACCTTGGAATCACCCGCATAAGGGAATACTACATTGGCTGTAAGTGTAATTGTCCCATCATTGTTTTCTGTAAAACCTACTACCTCTGAATATGGATATTCGGGGTACTCTACTTCTTCAAAGCCTCTCGGCTTATATTCATAAGTCAAATTCTCCGAATCATAGATGGTTTTTGATTGTAGCGTTTCACTATCAATGTTGAAATATTTCATAATAACACTTTCAAATTCTTCTTTTGGAATCTGATAAACTGCACTGACTGATAAGTTGTCATCAGCAACATAGGGAGCATATTGACCATTCACTTTTGGATAAAGAATGTCATACATATCATAGAAATTCAAATCCCCGAAATCCTCCTCACTCCAATCCACAATGAACATATTATTCCGTTCAAAGCTGATTGGGTTGAGATATTTCCGACTCAACTCCCTATATGTTTCATCCAATGGCTGTACCCGTAATGCGGTATGTTCCTCTGCTCCACTCAATGTAAGAACATATAATTCTTCTGAAAACCAAACACCGGAAAACATCAGGTAACCTTCTTCTGTATAATTCCAATACTCCGCTTGATAGTTTCCTATAACCTCTCTTTTCATATTTCCATTTTCATACTTGTAATAGCTTCTGACCACATCCACATTTCCGCCTTTTGTGTGCAAATCGTATTTTACAAATCCGCCCAAATAACTGATTTCAAGAATCGTTATTTCTGCTTCCTCCTGTGCATCCACCTTTTCGCAGAATTCCACTACCTTCTCTGGTTCCGTCATGTTAATTTGATTTCTGCTGTCAACTGCCGAATAACCATTTTCTCCAAGACGATTTACAATACTACGGATTGTTTCCAAATCCGCTAATTTATTTTCTTCTTCTGCTTTCTCATAAAGATCAATGCAGACGCTTATAATTTCATCTGCATCCTCCTCTGATTCTTCCTGAATAGCCTGAACATCTATTACCGTTTCCGAAACTGTATTTTCTTCCGGGGGTGCATCACTGCACCCCGAAATACTAAGTATTAATACAAAGCTAATTGCTGCCAAACCACTCTTCCAGAACCAGGTTGTCTTTCTTAACAACATATCCGCTTCCTCCTCTTCCTTTCACATCTTCTACCATGCTAATAATCAATATAGGACGTTCTACCGTATCTTCTGCTGTAAAAATTGCAAACCATCCTAATTCCGTACCCGAAGTATCATCCTTCGATGCCTTGATTTCTGCCGTACCTGTTTTTCCTGCTAAAAGAATGTCATCCCGATGGGCTGCATATCCAGTTCCATTAGAATCATTCACAACCTTTTTTGTTCCTTCCAATACACGGCTTGCTGTCTCATTAGAAAAGGCTCCCGGAATCCAATACTCAGCTACTGCGTCTTTCTGATATACTAAATACGGCTTTATAACATTTCCCTCGTTACAGAAAGCAGAATAGATACATGCCATATGTAATGGATTCACCAAAACCTGCCCTTGACCGTAACCGCTGTCTGCTAACTGTATTTCTGTTTCAATTCCCTCTGAATTAGAATACTGCGACTCTGCCATCTTAATCTCAAATGGCAGTTCCTCATTAAAACCAAGTCCAGTCAAAGAACTCTCCATCTCTTCTGAGCCAATCTTTAATGCTGCCTTTGCGAAATAAATATTGTCGGAATATATTAGGGCATTCTCTAAAATGACTGGTTCATATGCATGGAGTGTTGTTACATGATAGGAACC
>ENA-OPEV01001766-OPEV01001766.1-human-gut-metagenome-genome-assembly--contig:-NODE-1766-length-11501-cov-2.196313_pt1 | contig 11501 bp, 9 predicted proteins | sample MGYA00241637_ERZ501537 | MGnify/ENA primary metagenome ERZ501537 (study PRJEB25962, sample SAMEA1972159) | human gut metagenome | biome: human gut; feature: human-associated habitat; material: faeces...
CTGTGCCGCACACTCTATAATAGACGGCCGGCAGAAAGTGCAGGACGGGCTATGGCATTTACAAAGGCAAATACAGTAATTAAAGTGTTATTAGTTATCCCATCTGCCTTATATTCAGGAATTATTTTCTATTCATTGGGAAATGCAAGATCCATTTTCTGGCTTATATTCGGAGTTGTATTTGGTGTGTTCGTTATACATGCATTAATTGAATGCATTTATGAATTTGATGTAAGAGCGATTTTTTGTCATAAAAAACAACTTATAGTTATCATGGTTGGTTCCTTATTTATCATGGCAAGCTTTAGTGCAGATCTTTTTGGATATGACAGGTATATACCAAAAGCATCCAGGGTAGATAGTATCGAAATAAAGCCATTAGGAGTGAATAGTTACGGATATTGGGGAAAAGGGGAAGAACAATCAGGATTAAATGGAGAAGAAAAACAGCTTGCTCTTTCCGTAATCAAAGAATCAGTAGAAGTAAAAAACAGTGCAGAAACATCCTCTTCAGGGTATTATGAGAAAAACAGCAAGTTTTTATTCTTTTCATCTGTATCTAAAAAAGAAGTGATGAGCGGTGATATTGAGATTTCTACAACATTTTGTATGAAAAACGGAAATCGTAAAGTAAGAAACTATATTCTTCGTTCCCAAAAGGCAAAAGAACTTTATAATAAACTGTATGCGACAAGAGAATTTAAAAAGAATATCTATTCTCTCTATACACGAGATTATAATGATATCAAAGAAATAACCTGGTCAGGGATAGAAACAGAATATTTAAACCTTACAAAAGAAGAGAAAAAACAGTTCTTTGATACTTATTTAAGTGAGTTAGACGGTTTAAGCTACACAGATGTACAAAAAACAGTTCCCGTAGGAAATATAGATATATCAATAGGTGGAACAATGGGAAGTGAAAATGCAACACAGGATACGTATTATATTTATCCATCTTTTAAAAAGACCCTTGCATTTTTAGCACAAAAAGGCTGTGCTGTCAACCAGACAATAGATAACTTAGATATCAGTAGTATTGGGGTTGAAGGATATGATGGAAATACCGGAGAAAATATCAGATATGGAATAACAGATAAAAAACGAATTAATAAACTAAAAAAGAAACTCGTTCTTCAGCAGATGGAAAATGTTCCGGGAATAACCGTAATAAATGGAAACATGGACATTCAGGTAAATTATAAAAATAAAAATGGAGAAAATAGCATATATTGCTATTCTATTTGTACAGATGATGAATTGCAGCAATTATTAAAGGAGTAATTTCATTTATTCAAATGTGGGAGGTGAGTATGAGTAGCTATATTAGCTATATTATAGATGGAATCTGGGAGGCTAAGCAATGTATTTTATCGAAATCTTTCAGGCATTTACAGGAAGACTCCCTGAAGTTGATGATCTGATTGCAAATATAGCAGGATTCCTTGTCGGGTATTTGACCGCACAAGGATTTCTGGAACTCTTTGATAAAAAGGCGTATAAATATGGAATCATAAGAATTCTAAGCACAGTTATACTATTTTGCATCTCTATATTTGCTCTGTCCTTCTGGGCAAGTGGGGATGCATTACAGGCAGAGGAGGAAGCATATGTGAAGATGATGGGACGATATGGTATGGAACACAGGTAGGAAAAGTAGAAAATTGCGCAAAAAAAATGTGATAGACGAAAAGATCAGGCAGTTTCAATATCCCTGCTGGAATAGATATGGTTCATTTTTGCTTTGCCACAGACTAGGGAAACAAAAACAGCTTTTGGCATCGGGCGTGACGAATGGAGGGGATTCATGTATTTGCAATGCATGAATCCCTGCCATAGGGTAGGGCTGTTTTTGGTGCGACAGCCCCATAATTTTTCAAACACGCTTTAGAAAATTTAAAAATTACAGAAAAATGTATTTTAAGATGAACAGTATTGCCAATACATACATCAATGCACTGATTTTCTTGTCTTTTGCCTCTCCAGTAATAAGGTTAATCACTACATAAGAAATAATTCCCATAGAGATACCCTCAGAGATGCTATAGAAGAATGGCATTGCAATGATACATACGTAAGCAGGGATAGCCTCGGACATATCAGTAAAGTTAATGTTTGTAACATTACTAAGCATATATAATCCAACAATTACTAAAGCAGGTGCGGTAGCAAAAGATGGAATCGCAAGGAAGATTGGTGATAAGAACAGAGATAATCCAAAAAGGATCGCTGTTGTAACAGCAGTAAGACCTGTTCTTCCTCCTTCGGATACTCCAGAAGCACTTTCCACAAAAGTAGTAGTGGTAGAAGTTCCGAGGATTGCACCAACAGTAGTCGCTACAGCGTCAGCAAGAAGTGCCCCTTTAATATGAGGAAGCTTTCCTTCTTCATCTAACATATCTGCTTTGGCAGATACACCGACAAGTGTTCCTATCGTATCAAAAAGGTCAACGAATAAAAATGCAAATAAAATCACGATAAAGTCTACAGAGAAAATTCCCTTAAACTGAAGCTTTCCAAAGATAGGAGTAAGACTTGGAATAGAAAGCCCTTTGCTAAAGTCAGGTAAAAGACTGTAGAATCCTAAATCTGCATTCGGTACATAAAGTCCTGCAAACTGGCAAATGATTCCAAGTCCCCATGTGATTAAAATACCCCAGAGGATATTTCCCTTAATATTTTTAACAACTAAAATTCCGGTAATGATAATACCTGCCAATGCAAGAATTACTGTAATTCCGACATTGTTAAAAGAAGCTTCCACACCATTCGCTTTATTGTATGCATCTACAGAAAATAACTGGAGTAATGTAGAACCGCCCACAACGATATGTGCATTCTGTAAACCAACAAATGCAATAAAAAGACCAATTCCCACACTAACGGCAGACTTCAGATTCATTGGAATTGCATTAAAAATCGCTTCACGCACATTTGTAAGGGAAAGAAGGATGAAAATAATACCTTCTGCAAATACAGCAGTCAGTGCATACTGCCAGGTATATCCCATACCGATTACAACAGTATAGGCAAAGTATGCATTCAGTCCCATACCTGGTGCCAGAGCAAATGGATAGTTCGCGAAAATCGCCATCAGCAAAGTTCCGATAAAAGCAGCAAGAGCAGTCGCAGTAAATACAGCACCGGAATCCATACCGGTAGAGCATTTCCACAGCGTTACCACAACGGAAATAGCAACAGCGCACATCATCGCAATACGCACCGGCTTTTTGTCAAAGTCAATCGGGCGTCCCAGGCCAAGATACTCGCTTATGCCCGTAGGATCGTAAGCGGCAGGCTGATCACCTGCATATTTATTACTTTTTTTCGACATATCATCACACCTTATCTGTAAGATTTTAACTATTTTATTATACCACAAGTGCAGTGTCTAGTCATTATGTAAAACATATAAAGACAGCAGAAAGTCAGAATATAGCAAAAAAGTTTCCCCGACGCACATTCAGTACGCGGGGAAAGCTTTCAGCTCATTATTAAAATTTTATCAGAATGTTTCTGCCAGCTCAGCCAAAGTCAGCGCAAAAGCGGTTGTTCTGGGAACTGCAGTGTTCAAATCTACAGATTCATGGTCGGTATGCTCATCATAGTTTTCTACGCCCAAAGCATCCAGTGTCGGTACGAACTTCGCTGTGCGGTTGCCGTCGGTCAGGCCGCCTGCTACCCATTCGTTCACCTCAGCGCCGTATTCCTCTTTAACGATACGCTTATAAACATCAACCATCTTCTGTGCCTGCGCCGTTTTCTGCATCGGACCGGTAACAATACCGCCGGTAATTTTAATGCTGGTGCCGGGGATAACAACCTTATCGGCCAACGCCTTAACCTCAGCATCAATGCGCTGTTGTTCTTCAATCGTAAAGCAACGGATATTTACCTCGCAGAAGGCATCACCCGGAATAACGCTGATTTTGTCATTGGTAGAACCGATTACGCCAACATTAACGGTATTCTGCGGAATAAACTGACCAGCATCAACAATGCCGCGCGCCTTCAACGCTGCTGCTGTATAATCCTCCGGATTTCCCGGCATGGGGCTGGCAAGCTTCTGCAGCTCGGTAATTGTGTAAGCCAGCTGGTGAATAGCGTTAGCGCAGGATTGAGATGCGTTGCCATGGTGTCCGCCCTTACCGGTAACCTCAACGCGATATTTGGCATTGCCCTTGCGCTGGGTAACAATGCCCCAGTTCGGACGGGCAACGTCCATGATAATAGCAAAGTCGGACTGCTGCGACAGCTCTGCCACAATATCCTCAGCGGTCTTGCTGCCGCCTTCCTCTTCACCGTTAGTGTAATAAATAATTTCCTTAAAATTATTAAAGCCTGCAGCCTTCAAGGCTTCCAAGCCATATATAACCTCTACAACGGTAGCCTTGTCATCACCCACACCCGGTCCCCAGGCAAAGTTATTTTCGTCAACACGGAACGGACGACGTGCAGCTTCACCCTTTTTAAATACTGTATCTACATGGGCAACGAGCAGAATCGTGTATTTGCCTGTTCCCTTTAAACGGGAAATCAGGTGGCAGGCTCTGTCATTATATCTGAACTCCGTGGTAGCACCGATAGCTGTCATTTTTTCAGCAACAAATTTATTTGCTGCCTCCGTGCCTTCTCTGTCACCATTACCGGAATCAATATTCGTCAAGGCTTCCAAGTCCTTCACATAATCCTCATAATGCTCGGCAATATACTTTTTTACGGCTTCTCTCATTTTATTACCCCTTTCGTATTTGGAATCATAGTTATATTTATTCGTTAGAGCGGGCAAAAATTCCTGCCACAGGAGATTTTTTTAAGTTGATAAAGTGAAAAGCAACAGCCATTACTGACTGCTGCTTAACAAAATACTACATATTATATTAGTGAGTGCCGTCTACGATGGTGATACCTGCTTCCTGCAGTTCATCGATAATCGCTTTAATTTTAGGACAGAGATGCTTTTCGCCATTGGCATCCTTTTTGTGCGTGCAGTGGCTGATATGCAGCGCATCCAGCTCCAGAGCCTTCATACGTTCAATTTTTTTACGGATACCTTCCTGGTTTTCCAGCATGGAATCGCCACAGCCGTTACAGGTCCACATCGCCATCAGGCGCAGCTCTTCATCTCCATACTGTGCAAAAGCTTTGTCCTTTTCATAAAAAGCACGCAAGCAGCCTGCTCCCGCACAGGATGCGGAGGTTTTCAGGCAGCGCAGAATTGCTATTTTCTTCATAATATAATCCTCCAAAAAATAACTTGCAGGCATTTTCAGCCTTGCTGTCCATTTGATTTTATCATTATTGAGGAGGGTTGGCAAGTAAGCATTGCTTAATATACTTCAACGTTCCTACCAAATCACTGCCTGGAGCTACTATCTGCTTATAAGCTATAGGATAAACCTGACCACTTGCTACTGCCGGTAAATGCTTATACAGGGGATTATGCAGTTGTGCTAGCGCTGCTTGCTTCTGCTGTTCCCCGCCATGATAGACAATAAAGATTTTAGCAGCCTGCATTTCCATCATTTCTTCCTGACTGATGAAGGGAGCGCTGTAACTCACTAACGAACAACCATAATGACGAATTATATCTCCACATAAAAGGTCATTACCAAAGACTTCTATATTACCATTGAGAAATTCTACAAACAGAACCTTTTGTGCCGGTATTTTCTCAACAGCCTGCAATTCTGCATCAATCCTTTGGATTATATCCTGCGCCTGCTGCTGCTTTCCTAGTGCAAGTCCCATATTGCTGATAAACCTTTTCTCACTGGCAATTGTACAGGCAGGAAATCTTCCCTTCGCCGGTACAGGTCCTGATGCATCCTGAATGTATGCTGGTATTCCCTTAGCTATCCAGCTTGACGTATCACCTAATTGATTATCTGCAAAATACCTGCGCCACCCAAGAATAAAATCCGGTTGTAGTGCTACAGCAGCCTCCAGCTGCAGAGGCTGCGTATAAATTCTAGTATTTGGTAAAAGAGCTTGCAGACGTCCTTTATCTTCAGCTTCCGTCAGAACAGCTGCTGTAATTTTATCACCAGCACCCAAAGCCACTAAGGTTTCAACTCCACTATTACCGCACACTAAAATACGTTGTGGTACTTGTTTAAATAAAACCTTCTGTTCATCTCCAAAAAAATTATAATTGTTTACACTAATATTTTGCCGGTCGCTACTTTTATCTTGCTGAGGTCCGCAAGCTACGCATCCCAAGCAGCATAGCAACAAACAAAAGCACCAGAATAATTTCTTCATAGGCTTAGAAATTATAATTCAATCCTACCAGGAATGTTCTTCCTTGTGTATAATACAAACCATCGGGATCAGTCAAATCTCTACGATTAAAGATATTATTGATATCCAGTGTCAATGTTGCGTTAGCAAAAACCTCATGGCCGACATGCAGATTAGAAAGCAGAATCGGCTTCACATCTGTTTGCTTGCTGTTGTTTACACGACCACCCATATAGCTCAAATTTAAAGATGCATTAGTCTTATCGTGCTGATAATCAATTGATGTCATCACCTGATACTTGCCCAATACATCCTTCCACGGTGCTGTATTTGTGGTTTTGTTTTGCGGCTTGCTATAAATACCGCCAACAGTCCAAGTAAGATTTTCATCAAGCTGATTGGTGTAGCTTAATTCTATACCAGTATTTTTATATTTGGCAGCATTATAGGACTGAGAAAGACCATTAACCTTTCTGCTTGTAATCTGATCATCTAAGTCAATATGGAAAACTGCAGCCTTAAACTGTTCTTTACCATTATCATGCTTATAACCAGCCTCATAATTCCAACCATATTCTGGTTTCAAATCAGGGTTTTGCAGTATTACACCGCTGGAATAATACAGCTGGCGGAATGTAGGCATTCTGAAAGAACGACCAGCATTAGCATAAAGTGAATTTTCCTGGTCAAGCTTTGTTAAAATCTGCAACTGCGGCAAAAATGCATTATAATTACCAGCATCAGAACGAATTAAGTCTTCACGCATACTTAAAACAACATCAGTTGCTTCACTCAGCTTACGGTCATACTGTCCATAAAAGGAATAACCATTTAAGCTATAGCTGCCAAAGCGTGCATAAGGTTTAAGAGCACTGCTGCTATTGCCAAAAGAAGCAAATTTTTGATTTTCATCTACATAAAGTTCGCGTTTTGTATTAAAGCCAAGCAAAACCTTGTCTTTATCATTTTGCCAAACCTTTTTAAAATCAGCACCATAGTTTTTATGGTCACTACGCTCCCATTCCAGATTATCAGGTCTTACAATATAATAATCTGGATTGCGGATAATACGCTCATTATAGTACGCTGTAGCATCAAAACCATTTTGGTCATTAAAATGCAGTTGCGCAAAATGCTCACGATCATCATAATCAAAATGCTGTAATTTGCTATTATCAGCACCAAGGTAATCGATAGTATATTTTTTCTTGTCAAACATGTAATTAAAGCTCAATTTATCATCAAACTTATAGCTTACACCAAGATGATCCTTCTTACTATCACCAAAGCCTGTATAATACGGTACTCTTACACCATTAATTGTCTTTGTTCCCTGCTTTTGAGTTAAAATACCCGTTTCGCCCATTTCATTACGGCCTAAGGTTACACCCAGCTTACCAGCGCTGATTGTAGCACTGTAATCACGCTGTCCCTTGTTTCCGGCCGCAATATGAAGGCTGTTTTTATATTCAGATTTAGTTATTACATTGATTACGCCGCCGTATGCTTCACTGCCATAAAGCACAGCACCGCCACCTTTAACTACTTCAACTTTTTCTACAGTATCCAGATTCAACATATCTAAATGGCTTACATTATTAAAGCTTGCAGGCACGCCATTAATCAAAACTAAAGTTCCGCCTTTAATACCACGCAGACTCAAGGTGCTGTTACCGGTAATAAAGCTTTGGTCATGAGGGCCCATCTGCGTAAAATATACGCCCGCCTTATACTTCAGTGCGTTAGCAACATCGTTTGCGCCAGTTTTCTTCAATTCCTCACCAGAATAAACAGTTACATCAGCAGGGGTTTCCAAATTAGATTTTTCGTAACCCAAAGCAGTAACATTCATGCCAGGCAAGCTGTATTCCTGCAAAGCTTCTGTTTGTGCTGCTGCATTTCCAGTTGCCAATATACTTAATCCAAGTAACAAATTTAGGGGAATCATTCTTTTCATCATAGTTCATTCGCTCCTTTACTAAATCATACTCCAAAAACTAATGCAAATCATTACGATAAAGATTATATAATTACTTGCTTTAAACTGCAATGATTAACAGCAAATTCATGGACTCTTTTTTAGAAAAGAAAAAACTGGCTTAAAGCGTTATTTTAAGCCAGTTTTCATTATTCAACTCATAAGTAGAATAGAGCAAGGGGTCTAAATAAATTCTCACTCTATTCTACTTACGTTTAGATTTATTTAAAGTAAAACAACGATACCAATCTGACTTCCTTAGTCCGCGCTGCATATCCTAAAGCTCTATCAGTAAAGCCGCGTCTTGAAAAAACAATATAATAATTACTACGGCCTGTTTTGTCAGCATATTCTCGTTGTAGCTGTTTTATTAACGGAACATCAACCTTACTTTTTTCCCATACGCATTGCATAAAGCCAGCACTATTTTTATCATAAGCAATCAAGCGGATTTGTTCTGCTACACAATTATCTTTTGGCCAAAGATAACCAAATTGCATAAATTTATGAAAATCACCACGTTCACGTAACGTAAAACAATACTGTCGACATATTTCTAAAAAAAGCACCTTTGCGTAATCATCTAAAACCGGTAGTACCTTCGTACGTAATAAATAGTTTCCACAGCCCATAGCTATACTGCTTAAAAAAGGATAAACAAAGCGATACCAAAAAGTAAGCATGGAATCAGCTAATATATAACACGTCGTTTTTTGCTGCTTACCAAGCTTTGCTTCTACAAGCGGTACAAGCTTTTTCAGTAATCCTTTTTCTACCAATACTCCAACATACTTCGAAGTCTTATTATTAGGCATACCTACTGCCTCTGCTATCTCCTTCATATGTATTGCGCCACAAGCAACTGAACATAATATTGCATGATAAATATGCGGCTGACGAAAATTCAATACTAAAATCTGCTCGGCAACATGCAGTAATGAAGCTGTGGGACTAAAGAATAAGTTATACAGGTTATCTTTAAAGCTTAGTGTGCTATCTATAAGCTGCAAATAGCCTGGTTTTCCTCCGGTTACTCCATAAAGCAACACTTTTTCTTCATTGCTAAACGGAATTAAGCAAGGCAGAACATCTTCATAATTTAATGACTGCAAAAATATTTGAGATAGCGGTAATTTACTTTTTCCTAATAAATGTAAGACATAGTCACATTCTCTTCCGCTAAATACCAGCAAAAGTCTTAATTTCTCTACCTCAGAGTGCAAGCATGCAATTATTTCAGGTAATAGCTCACTAAAACTGTTTTCCAGTTCCTGCACATCATCTATCAGTAATACTATCTTTTCTCCCTTAGCCTTTTTATAAATTAACTTAAGTATATCTTGCCAGCAGCCACTGTTGCATTGAACAATGCCTTGTGCAGACAGCTCCGTGTAAAAAGCTGCCTTATTGGCATTATTGGTACTTGTGCGTACGCAAAAATATGCTTTATGCTTGCGTCTGACAAATTCTTGCAGTAACGCTGTTTTGCCAATACCGGCATTGCCAGTCAGGCACACACATTTCAATTCATTACTATTATAAAGTTTTTCTAATGTAGCAAGTTCCTTTTTTCGCCCTATAAACATAAAAACGCACCAACTCTACTCATAAGTTGCTTATATTATAACATTAAGCGACTTAATCGTAAATTGGTGCATTCTGTAATTTTTCCCTATTTTTTCTGCAGCTTAGCAACACTTTCCTCAGGCATCTGCATAGCCTCAGCAACATCAGCCACGCTCATGCCTTTAGCCAGCAGGCGTTTGGCAATAGCTTCATTCAGGCTTCCCTGCTCCTGCAACTCATGCAGATAGCTTGCACGAATTGCCATAGCATCCTTTTCGACAGCAACCTTGTCACCGACAACCTGTTGAGCAATTTCATGGCAGATTTCATCCTTCAGCTTTTGGTAATGACCATCGAGAATACGGGTATCTGCAGGTGTGTGATTAACATAGCTTGCTCTGATAGGCATTTCATCATTCTCATTAGTGCTTTTATTGTGTAAAAGATACGCTCCCAGCTCATGTAAAACTTCTTCTTTTAAGGCTTGATAATGTGCATCTATAATACCGTAATCATCCATGTTATAATTCACGAAGCTTGACCTTATCGGCATTTCTGCATTTTCTGTATGCAGCTTGCTGCCGAGCAGACGCTCAACTATTCCTTTACGAATCTCGTTTTTCACTTCTTGTTGATTTTTCTTAAACTCTTCAGCCATAATATAAGCCTCCTTTTGACATCAGCAGCTATCATAACTGCTTTTGCGCACCAAAACAACAGTCTTCAAAGCAATTAATTATATATATCATTTAACTACTTTTTTCATCTGCTATTCTAGCACCATTCTTAATTGATTGCAAGAAAATTTAAGAATACATCTTTATTATATTTAAAACAAAAAACTGCAGGCAGAACTTCTGCCCACAGCTTAAAAAACATATTAATCTCTTTTCACCCGCGAATTGATTACGTCAACAACAACAGTTCCGTACAAGCCCTTTGCGTCATAGAACTTTATTTTCCCCTGCTGTACGTGCCGCTGCTTTAACTGCTCCGGTGAAAAATAAAGCTCCGCACTCACACCTAACTGTCCCTTGTACTGCTTTATCATCTCATCAGGCGCCAGCTTGCGCCACAAGCCTTTCTTGCTGCTACGCGACAGCAATATCTGCAGGCCCTCGCCCTCGCAGCGCAGCTGCGCTTGCTTATCCTCCGGCATCAGACGTAAATATAAGGTATAGATATTAGGCTGCAGCAAATATTTCAGCTCGCCCTCCTTGCCCAGGTCTATCCGGCAATGCACCTCCTGCCCCCGCGCCAGCTTGGCACGGAAATAGTGCTTGTCGTAATTATTTTCACTGCGGAAAAACACCAGGCCTACCATTACAGCCGCCATCAGCACAAAGGCCAGTACACGCTTCAACATTTTCTTATTCATGCTGCACCGCCATGATAACGTTTGTAAATTGCCTTGCCTGCCAAAAGCAGTAAAGCAACAATTCCCGGCGCGCAATTCAAGCTGCAACTGCCGCAAATTCCTGTGCAGCCTGCTCCCTGCGTGGTAATGCCGCTTACAGGAATGCCCATTGCCGCAATAAAATTTATCAGCTTATTTTTCATACGCGTTTCCTCCCGTAGCTGATAGCCTGCACCGGGCAAGCATGCTGACATACACCGCAGCAGATGCAGTTATGTTGGTTAATCTGCGCTTTGCCTTCAGCAAGCTCAGCGGATTCCATCGGGCACTTCTTTGCGCACAAACCACAGCCTATGC
>ENA-OPEV01001781-OPEV01001781.1-human-gut-metagenome-genome-assembly--contig:-NODE-1781-length-11436-cov-3.719269_pt1 | contig 11436 bp, 7 predicted proteins | sample MGYA00241637_ERZ501537 | MGnify/ENA primary metagenome ERZ501537 (study PRJEB25962, sample SAMEA1972159) | human gut metagenome | biome: human gut; feature: human-associated habitat; material: faeces...
CACGTTTGCCCTTACACAATTTCTGAATCGCCAGACGATTGTATTTCTGATCCAGGAAAAAGCCGGTTTTCTGTCCATCCTCTACATCCACCAGATAGCGGACCCCGTTTTCCAGAATTTCCACCTTGGTATCAAAGGCTTCGCCGATAAAGCCCTTATAGCGATCCATCCCCTCCTGCAGACGTACCTTGGCGTCGCTGCGCTCGTAGATACCCCGAATATGGATATCCTCCTCTTTGAGTACCTTAAGCAGCTTTTCCAGGATTACCGGCTTTAAACGGTCAATTCCCAGAGCCAGGGATTCTACTACCAGAACATCGGAAAATTTATCGATCACAATACCCGGCAGGAAATCGGCTTCTCCAAAGATGACACGGCAGCTGGAGGTATCTACGGTGGCCTTCCTGTATTCCCAGGCATTTCTTACCCGCATTTCGATAAATTCATCATTAATGACAGCATCCCTTTTTCTGGATAACATCCGAACGGTCAGTTTGGAATGTGTGTTGATAAAGCCATGGCCCAGAGGATAGCCGTCAAAGTCCTCGGCTGTTACCAGATCTCCGTCCTTATATTCACCGGAAATGGTGTCGATCTCATTGTCATAGATCCATGCTCCGCCAGCCTTTAAGGAACGCCCGGCTCCCTTTTTGATCCGTACGCAGGCGGTTTCTCTGTATAATTCATCTTTTGTCATATAGGACTCTCCTTTAGCTTTCTTCCATAGGAATATCTTCTTTTATACCACAGATTACTCAGAGGCGCTACAGAGATTTTGACTGAAACTGCGGATTTTAATGGGGATGCTTTATTCCAGAGGATTCTGGGAAAGCACATGAAGCTGGTCAGTAATGATTTTTTCGGTCAGCCGCGCCATCTGAACCGGCGTTTCCTTAAGACCGGTCTTCAGCCAGTGCTGCACCAGCCCCAGGCAGCCGGAAACGATGAAGGCGAAGTAGGCGTCAAATACTGCGGTACTTTCGGTACGAACCACTTCCATCCAGTCGTGAAGACATTTATCACGCATGATCTGTTTCATCCGGTTGAGAAAGTTCAAATCTCCATTTTCTCCCAGGAGAATTTCTACCAGAGACGCATTTTCATATACCAGCGTATACACCTCATGGAAAATATTAAAGGGGCGGTCTAAAAGCTCTTCAGCCCGGTGCTTTTGGATCACAGAGTTTAATTTTCCAAGGAGCTCAGTTTCTGTCTGTTCCAGAAGATCAAACACATCTTTATAATGAAGATAAAAGGTTCCGCGGTTTAAGTCTGCCATTTCCGTCAGCTCCCGGACGGTGATATCCTGTATACGCTTTGTTTTTAACAGAGAAATAAGACAGTCTTTTAATTGTTTCCGCGTTTTGCGGATTCTTCGGTCGATCAGTTCTGTTCCCATTTTCATAACCTCCTTATGTATGGGATTTTGTATAATAATGAACATAAAAATCAAATATGTTGATTAACGTACATTGAATGTGAAATCAATCATTGTTATTTTAAACATTCATTAGTATAATCTATTATAGTTAAGTAATGAACATATGTCAATTATCGTTCACAGAGTTGAGAAAATAAACATGACCAGCAAAGAATCAGGAGATCGGTTGTATGAAAAAATGGAAGAGTATCAGGTTGATGTGCCTGATCGGGGCGGTTCTGCTTCAAATGGAAAATATGGATGCGCTGGCGGCAGAGCCGGGAGGTTCTGATCCGGGATGGATCTGTCTGGATGGAAATTGGTATTGGCAGAAAGCGGATATGACAGCAGCTACAGGCTGGCTTTCAGCTGGAGGAAGAACTTACTATCTGAGGGAGGACGGGGTCATGGCGACCGGATTTCAAAAGGTAGGAGATGAGTGGTACTATTTCCATGAGGATGGGGGAATGAATCTGGGGGAACTGGAGCTTGATAATGCGGTATATTCTTTTTCGGCAGAAGGCGCTCTTACCGGAGCCTCCTGGAAGGAAAATACAGGGGGAGGCGCCTATTTTGCAGGCTGCTATGATACGCAGGAGCAGATTTTGTTTGAGCAGCTGTGCGATGAAAAGCGGGATCAGTATTTTGACGCAAGGCCAGACCGGGAACAGGAGTATGACGGGGATATGCATACGTCCTATGACCGGTATGCAGGCTTTAAAATGGATGTAAAGCTGAACCGGATTGCGGCTGCCCGTCTTAAGGAGGCCTTGGAACATGGGGATACGGATGAGAAAAACAGCACTTATAAGGAGCTTTACATACAAAAATGTGAGGATGGGGAAGCTGCCTTTGAAAAAATCATGGATTTGCTGGAAAAACAATACAGCCGGGGAGAAGCTTATCAGGATACGCTGGATTATTATCGGTATTTGGGTATGGCTCATTATGAGGCGGACGGGCGTCACTGGTTTATGGTGGTACTGAAGCGATGAATGAAGTGAAAACCGGAATGCTGGGAGCAGAATCAAATGAAGGATAAATTGAAATTCGTACATAAAAAGAAAGAGAGGCGGACAGAGAACGGCCTGGCACAACGGCCGTCGGTTCGTCTTGCCCGTTTTATTTTAAGAAAGCAGAAATGGATTGAAGGCATATTTGCGGCAGGATGTATTTTTTCCTTTATTGCAATGCTGTTTGTAAATGTGAATTATGATTTGACCGAATATCTGCCAAAGGAGGCGGCATCCCGTATTGGTTTAGACCGCATGGAGGAGGATTTCGGATACCCGGGAACAGCGCGGGTGATGGTAAAGGATGTAAGCCTTTATGAGGCGAAGCAGTATAAGGATCAGATAGAGGCTGTGGACGGAGTGGATCAGGTACTCTGGTGTGATGCTGCCGTTAACATTTACGCAGGAGAGGACTTTATCTCCATGGATGAGATAGAGGATTACTATAAAGACCGCTGCGCAGTAATGGATATTACGTTTGATGAAGGAGATACGGCTAAGAGGACTTCCCACGCTGTGGATGAGATCCGGGATCTTTTAGGGGAAAAGGGATGTTATACCGGGATGGCCGTGCAGAACAAATCCCTGAAGGAAAATATTGAAAGTGAAATGCAGCTGATTATGCTGGTGTCGGTGATCATGATTTTTACAGTTCTATGCATTACCACGGCTGCTTGGTCCGAACCGTTCCTGTTTTTAATTGTTATGGGCGTTGCCATTCTTTTAAATCAGGGAACCAATATTTTTCTTGGAACCGTATCCTTTCTTACCAACAATGTGGCTATGGTGCTGCAGCTTGCAACCTCCATGGACTATTCCATTTTCCTGCTGGATGCGTTTGAAAGAGAGCGGAAAAAGGGGCTGGGAAACAGGGAGGCTATGACAAATGCCATTGATGCCGCCATCAACTCTATTTTTGCCAGCAGCCTTACCACTGTGGTAGGCTTTCTGGCTCTCGTATCCATGAAGTTCAGCATCGGCTTTGATATGGGGCTGGTGCTTGCAAAGGGAATTGTATTCAGTCTTCTTACTGTGGTATTTTTTATGCCGGCCATGATCTTGAAGTTTGCAGACTGGAATGAAAAGACGGCTCACCGTCCCTTTCTTCCGGCGTTTAACCGTTTAAGCCGGGGAATTTACCGGTTTCGCTATGCGGCCTTGATCATTATGGCTCTTTTGGTGCCTCCGGCTTATGTGGCCCAGGGGATGAATGATTATCTTTACGGAAACAGTGCAGTGGGTGCCAGTGAGGGAACAAGGGTTTATGAGGATGAGAAGGAGATAGCGGCCATTTTCGGGCGGAGCAATATGCTCTTGGTGATGTATCCAAACACCTCCATGGTGACGGAAAAAGCACTGTCCGGGGAGCTTGAGGATCTTCCCTATGTAAAAAGCGTCACTTCCATGGCCAATACGCTTCCGGAGGGTATCCCTGAGGAATTTCTTCCATATTCTCTTACCAATGAGCTTCACAGGGGAGATAAAGGCAGGATGCTGGTGTACATCCGTACAAAGACAGAGAGCAGGGAAGCATTTCAGGATACAGGGAAGATTGAAGAAATTGTAAAGAAATATTATCCGGAGGATTCTTTTGTGCTGGGAGAAACTCCCTCTACTATGGATATTAAAACCTTTATTACAGCCGATAATACACGCGTAAATATCCTGTCCCTGCTGGGCGTATTTTTAGTCGTCATGTTCAGTTTCCGTTCTCTTTTGGTGCCGGTGATCGTTATGATCCCCATTGAGGCGGCTATTTTCCTGAATATGGCAATGCCGTATCTGGCCGGAGATACCATGGTATATATGGGATATATCATTGTGAGCAGTATTCAGCTGGGAGCCACTGTGGATTATTCTATCCTGCTGACGAACAGCTATATGGCATGCCGAAAAGAGATGGAGAAGAAAAAAGCCTGCATTCAGGCAGTGAAAATGTCGTGTACTTCCATTTTTACCTCAGGAACTATTATGATTCTGGCCGGTTATATTATTCATTTTATATCGAATACGGCTGCCATCGGAGATCTGGGGCATCTGATCGGCCGTGGAGCTCTTTTCAGTGTGATCCTGGTGCTGACAGTGCTTCCGTCCCTTCTTGTTCTCTTTGATTCGATCATTACAAGAAAAGAATGGGAACGGATACGAAAGAAGTTTATGGGAAAGCGGCGTTCTTTGACAGACAGCAAAATGGAAGGAATGGAGGCGAAGAGCAATGAAAATTAGAAAAAGACAGATGATGGCAGCTGTTCTTGCAGCTGTGGTTACAGCCGGAAATGCGCCCCTGTCCTATGGCGCTCCGGCTGCAGTGGAAACGGATGAGACCATGTATGTGAATCTGGATGTTTACGGAAAGGCTCAAAAGGTAAATGTAGTAAAGAGCTGCAGTTTAAACGGCGTCACAGATTTTACAGATTATGGAAATTATCTGGCGGTGGAAAATATGTCAACTCAGGATGAACCGCAGCTGGGAGAGGGGGAAGTGGTCTGGAAGCTTCCGCCGGATCGCAGGGAACGCTTTTACTATAAATGTATGCTGGATCAGGAGCAGACAGCGCTTCCGTGGAATTTTGATGTGTCCTATAAGCTCAACGGGGTTCCCACAGACGGGGAAAAGCTGGCCGGAGCTTCCGGGCTGGTGGAAATTCACATAAAGGCTGAGCCTAATGAACAGGCAGATCTGTATTACCGTAATAATATGCTTTTGCTGGTGGCAGTTCCCGTGGACATGTCCAAGTGCTTCAGCGTGGAGGCAGAGGGATCTCAGACCCAGAATATGGGGGAGCTTACAGCGGTTGTATTTACAGCTCTTCCGGGGGAAGAGGGGGATTATACGGTGCGCATCGGTTCGGATTCCTTTGAGACAACGGGAGTCATCATGGCAATGACGCCGGGAACGGTGGAGGATCTGGAGCATATTAAGGATTTAAAAGAGGCAAAGGATACCTGGCAGGATGCGGGAGATGAACTGTATGATAGCTTAGAGCAGATGGCTCAGTCCATAGAGGATATGAGGGGCGGAGTTGATCAGATGCAGTCCGGCCTGAATGCAGCAGAGAATGCAAGGCAGAAATGGAGCAGCTCAAAGGACGCCATACTGGCAGGAAACGATCGGTCACTGGAATCCCTCAGGGCTATGTCCGGCCAGCTGGAAACCCTGGTGCCTCATCTGCAGACGGCAAAGGAAGAGGCAGAGATCGTACATAAAAGTATGGGCGACATTGTGGGAACACTGGGAGAGATGCAGGAGCCTCTGGGAAAGCTGTATACAAGACTGAGAAATATTAAGAGCAGTACGGCTTCGATGGGAGAACAGCTGCCGGATCTGAGAGACGATCTGGGTTATCTGATAGAAACGAACGCATCTTTTCAGGTGCAGACCACAGAGGCTTTGGAGGCTCTGGGACAGCTGATTGGGGAGCTGGAGGAATATGATGATGAGGCCTTGGAAATAGAAGTGCCAGAGATTGAAATTCCAGAGGCTCAGGGAGAGGAAGAGTTAGAGGAACCGGAAGCTTCGGAACCGGAGGGCTCAGAGAAACCAGAGGAGTCGGAGGAGCAGGAGAAGCCGGAGGGCTCAGAAGAACCGGAGGCACCGGACGCTTCGGAACCAGAGAAAGACGAAAACTTGGAAATCAATGAGCCTGAGAACGAGAATACCGGCAGCCAGACCATCAGCCGTGCGGTTGTTCCAAAGGCACAGATTGAAAAACGAGAGGTGCCTTTTGTGGCTTCTTCAGGCTCCCAGCTGCAGCAGCTGATGCAGATGCTCCGAAAAATCGACAAAGACAGCCGGAAATTTACCCAGACAGCAGGAAACTTGATGGAGGATATTTCCGATTCTGCCCAGTACAGTGCGGATCTGGTGGACAATATGGACTTTCTTATTGAGGATCTTACGGCGCTCCATGATTCGTTGGATACATACTATCCGGATCTTCAGAGCGCATTGGACGATATGAGTGCACTTACGGAAAGAACCACGGAGGCTTTAAACAGCACTACAGATACCCTGACACTGGTTCAGAATACGCTTAAAGCCTCCAGCGACGAGATGGATGTGGCAGCAAAAGACAGCCTTATGGCAAGTATGGAGCTTTTAAATAAAAGTCTGAATGTGCTTGACAGTACAGCCGGGATCCGTCGGGCCGGCCGTACCATGAAGGATGTGATCGACAGCCAGCTTGATAAATTCGATACGGAAAACAGATTCCTGTTTATGGATCCGGACGCGGAAAAGGTATCCTTTACATCTTCTAAAAATCCGGAACCCAGAACCCTGCAGGTTGTGCTCCGCACAGATGAGATCAGTTTGGAGAATGAGGAACACAAGACGCTGGACGCAGAAACAGAGGAGCCGGAGGTAAGTCCTCTGAAACGGATGTGGAACGTACTGGTAAAAATGTGGCGTTCTCTGGTGGACATCTTTAAAAACAGATAGAAAAGCAGCTGATTTTCTGGTATGCTTAAGAAAGAGCAGGCGGTACTCTCTTTGCACAGCAGTGCCGGAAAGGATGAGCTTCATGGAACTTACAAAACAGGAGAAAACAAAATACCGGCTGGCAGCTTCGGTGAAGGAGTGTATGAAGACTGCTTCGGTAGATAAGATAACCGTAAAAAATATTGTGGAAGGCTGCGGCCTTACCCGCCAGACATTTTACCGGAATTTTCTGGATAAATACGACTTAATTAACTGGTATTTTGACAAGCTGGTTCTTCAGTCCTTTGAGCAGATCGGCATGGGGCATACTGTGGGAGAAAGCCTGACACAGAAGTTTGCGTTTATCCGTGCAGAAAAGGTCTTCTTTACGGAAGCATTTCGAAGCGATGACCGCAATTCCGTAAAGGAACATGATTTTGAGCTGATCCTTCAGTTTTACAGGGATCTGATCAACCGCAGAACCAGCCGTCCCTTAAGTGAAGAAATACAGTTCCTTCTTGAGATGTACTGCCGCGGTTCCGTCTATATGACTGTAAAATGGGTTTTAGGGGGCATGAAGGACTCGCCTGAGGAAATGGCTAAAAAGCTGGTAGAAGCCCTGCCCCCCAAGCTTGCCAGAGTATTTGACGAATTGCAGCTTTTGTAACATCTGCATAAACCATTTTGTGACAATTCACAAAAAAGACATAGAAAGTGACAGACTACCCTGTTTGTCACTTTTATTTTTTTCAGGCACTGTTATAATATTAACAAACAGGGAAGATCCTGAGAAAGAAAAGGAGAAGAGGAACCATGGCAAACAGAATTGTATTAAATGAAACTTCTTATCACGGTGCAGGTGCAATTGCAGAGATTGCAAATGAAGCAAAGGCAAGAGCCTTTAAGAAAGCATTCGTATGCTCGGATCCTGATTTGATCCGTTTTAACGTGACAAAAAAAGTGACAGATGTTCTGGATGAAGCAGGCCTGTCCTATGAGATTTACTCCAATATAAAGCCGAATCCTACGATTGAAAATGTACAGACCGGCGTAGCCGCTTTTAAGGCATCCGGCGCTGATTATCTGATCGCCATCGGCGGAGGATCCTCCATGGATACGGCCAAGGCCATTGGAATCATCATTGCAAATCCTGAGTTTGAGGACGTAAGAAGCTTAGAGGGTGTTGCTCCTACCAAGAACCCGTCTGTTCCGATCATTGCAGTTCCCACTACAGCAGGAACCGCAGCAGAGGTTACGATCAACTATGTTATTACAGATGTGGAGAAAAAGCGCAAATTCGTATGCGTAGATACACATGATATCCCTGTAGTAGCAGTAATTGACCCGGATATGATGGCTTCCATGCCAAAGGGTCTGACGGCATCTACCGGTATGGACGCTTTAACCCACGCCATTGAGGGATACACAACAAAGGGCGCATGGGAGATGACCGATATGTTCCACTTAAAGGCAATCGAGCTGATCTCAAAATATTTAAGAGGCGCCTGCGAAAATACAAAGGAAGGCCGCGAGGGTATGGCTCTGGGCCAGTACATCGCCGGAATGGGCTTTTCCAATGTAGGACTTGGTATTGTCCACTCTATGGCGCATGCTCTGGGCGCTGTATATGATACACCTCACGGCGTTGCAAATGCCATCCTTCTGCCGACTGTTATGGAGTATAACGCCCCCTGTACGGGAACCAAGTACAGGGACATCGCTATTGCCATGGGCGTAGAAGGAGCAGAGAACATGAGCCAGGAGGAATACCGGAAGGCTGCCGTAGAGGCTGTAAAGAAGCTGTCTGCAGATGTAGGTATTCCCGCTGACTTAAAGGAAATCGTTAAGCCTGAGGATGTAGATTTCCTGGCGCAGTCTGCAATGGATGATGCCTGCCGTCCCGGCAATCCAAAGGATCCGACCTTTGAGGATATCAAGGCGCTGTATCAGTCACTGATGTAACGATCATATCACAGAAAGGGGCTCTGGTTTTCAGAAGGAAACCGGAGCCTTTTTACATATAATTTACACAGACTTTACATTACCTCAGGGAAACTATATTGACTAGAAATGAAATATCCCGTATAATGAGAATACGTAAACAAAAGGTAAAGAAAATGTAAAAAAAGGGAAAAGAGGACAGAGACATGGTGGAGCGTATCTGCTGCGGTATACAGGCTATGTCTTATATTTTGTGCCTGTTTTGATGGATAAATGGATATTATCCGAAAAACGATATCAAATGTCTCTGAATCTGAACCAAAAAGGAGAAATCATGGGATTTGAATTGCTTTTAGGACTTTTAGGCGGCCTGGCACTGTTCCTTTACGGAATGCAGATGATGAGTACCAATCTGGAAGCGGCAGCCGGAAACAAGATGAAGCAGATCTTGGAGCGTCTGACCTCCAACCGTTTTCTGGGCGTTTTAGTGGGAGCTGTGATCACGGCGCTGATCCAGTCCTCATCCGCTACCACGGTTATGGTAGTGGGCTTTGTTAACTCCGGTCTGATGACTTTAAATCAGGCTGTATGGGTTATCATGGGCGCCAATATCGGTACGACCATCACAGGTCAGCTGATCGCTCTGGATGTTGGAGCTCTGGCTCCTCTGATCGCCTTTGTCGGAGTAGCCATCCTTGTATTTGTAAAGAATAAGAAGATCCAGCATATTGCCGGTATTGTTGCAGGCATCGGCGTACTCTTTATTGGTATGGATATGATGAGCTCTGCAATGTCTCCTTTAAGAGAAGAACCGCAGTTTGTGGAAATGATGACGAAATTCAGCAATCCGCTTCTGGGCATTCTGGTAGGCGCGGGCTTCACGGCGCTGATCCAGTCCTCCTCCGCGTCTGTCGGTATCTTACAGGCTCTGGCCATGAGCGGCGTCATTGATCTGCACAGCGCGGTATTCGTTCTGTTCGGACAGAACATCGGTACCTGTATTACGGCAGTTCTGGCTTCCATTGGAACGACCCGCAACGCAAAGCGCGCTACAGCGATCCATCTGCTGTTTAACCTGATCGGTACAGTGGTATTTGTTGTATTAAGCCTTGTAACTCCATTTACAGATGTGATGATCAGCCTGGCTCCGGGAAATCCCATGGCGCAGATTGCAAATGTCCATACGGTATTCAATCTGGGAACGTCCCTGCTTTTGCTTCCCTTCGGCAGTGTGCTGGTTAAGATCGTAGAGCGGATTCTTCCTGATACCGAGGTTAAGGTTATGGACGAAGATCACTGGCTTCAGGGACTTATGGTTTCTAAGCATCACCTTGGAGTATCCACCATTGCCATCAGCCAGATCCATGAAGAAATCCGTGATATGCTGTCTGCGGCTTCTAAAAACGTAGACGCCAGCTTCCTGGCAGTAGAGCAGGGACCCGGCGAAGACGGGATCGGAGAGATTGAAAACAGAGAAGAGGAGATTGATCTTGCAAATGTCCGTCTTTCCAAAAAGATATCCCGTGTTCTTGTTTTGGACCAGACGCCAAAGGATATTGAAACACTGAATAAGATGTATTCTATTCTGGGAAATATTGAGCGTATCGGCGATCACGCCATGAACCTGGCTGAGTATGCCCAGACCATTTTAGAAAAGGATCTGTCCTTTTCCGAGTATGCCCAGAGCGAGTTTTCCGTTATGGCGGACAGTTGCTCCAAGGGAATGAAGCTTCTGGAGCAGGCGGCTGCAGGAGAGAAGAAGTTTGAATTGGCGAAGGTACAGGAAATCGAACAGAAGATTGATGATATTACCCGTAAATTCCGCCAGAATCAGATTGACCGCATGAGAGCGGGAAGCTGTAATGTTGAGGCGTCGATTCTTTATTCTGAGATGCTTACAGATTATGAGCGTATCGGCGATCATATGTTAAATATTGCAGAGGCTTATGATGTGATCAACAAAAATGACGAAGGGATTTCCGACACACAGCCGGCCAATGCCTGAAATGTAAATACTGAAATATAAAAATGCGTTTCCCGTGGGAGGAGTTTCTTCCTGAGGGAAACGCATTTTTGATTGATGCATTTGACAGATATGCGTTTTTAATGCATCTATCCGATCTCATCTGTTGTAGCCTTGGGGAGATCCCAGCAGTAGCGGGTAGCTAACAGGCGGATCAGAACCACCAGGAATGCAGCTGCTACCATGGAGATACTTTCTCCCAGGAAGTCGGACAGATATACATAAAACAGAGCCCCGGCTAAAGATGCGCAGGCATACACATGCTTTTTCAGGATATAGGGCGTCTGTCCGGCCATGATATCTCTGAGAACGCCGCCGCCTACTCCGGTAAGAACTCCCAGAAAGATAGACAGGAAACGATAATCGCCATAGCCTGCCATCATGGCAGTGTCGATGCCTGTGACCGTAAAGGCAGCCAGCCCGACGGCGTCAAAAATATTCATGATCCGTTCGTAGATTACAATGTAAGGGCCGGTAAGAATATGCTGGTTAAAACGGATGATAAGAAAAAGAACCAGCACGGTAACAAAGGCCATGATCACATAGATCGGGTTGATGAACAGGCTGGGAGGCACCCTTCCAAGAAGAATGTCTCTGAGCATACCGCCGCCGGCGGCGG
>ENA-OPEV01001792-OPEV01001792.1-human-gut-metagenome-genome-assembly--contig:-NODE-1792-length-11385-cov-2.962136_pt1 | contig 11385 bp, 9 predicted proteins | sample MGYA00241637_ERZ501537 | MGnify/ENA primary metagenome ERZ501537 (study PRJEB25962, sample SAMEA1972159) | human gut metagenome | biome: human gut; feature: human-associated habitat; material: faeces...
TGCACAATCTTCTCCCCAGTTTGTGCAGGATTTGACTTTTTCCTTCGAAAATGCAAAATCTTCGCCCCGGTTTGTGCAGAATCCGGCTTTTTCCTCTTAAAATACACAATCTTCTTCCTGTTTTGTGCAAAATCCGGCTTTTTCCTCTGAAAATGCACAATCTTCTCCCCAGTTTGTGCAGGATTTGACTTTTTCCTTCGAAAATGCACAATCTTCGCCCCGGTTTGTGCAGGATTCGGCTTTTTCCTCTGAAAATGCAAAATCTTCTCCCCGGTTTGTGCAGGATCCGGCTTTTTCCTCTGAAAATGCAAAATCCATACAGAGGTTCCTACAGAAATAGGTTATATGTAAATAATTCAGCCATGCATCTTCTTGCCTGCTCACAGTGAACAAGAAGCATCGGGTTACCGCTCTATGAAAATCCAGGCAAAAAATCTCTTATAAAAACAATCCTTCAACACCTTTTTCTGTCTGAATCTTCGCATTTCAGAACTAATATAACTATACAGATTCAGAATCCACATATTCCTGCTGATTTCATGCAAACATAAACCTTGCAGTCTTTCAATCCACAAAATTCCGCCTGGAAGCTTTCACAAATGGAGAAAAAGAATATACCTTGGCACATCCCCGCAAAGCATTTTTGTACCACAGGATGAACATTCTTATGATACAAAAAAAGCCAGACCAGGTCCATGAAAGAACCTGCAATCTGACTTTTGTTTCTTATCTTTTCTTATTTTTAAGCTTTTCTCAACAGAGTACGTATTCTCTCTCCGGTATTCTGCATCCAGTAAACTTCCTCGAAGATTCCACTAAACTTTCACGGTGCTTCCGCTCCCCCCACTGAGCTTCCGCTAAACCTCCACTGAACTTCCACTAAGCTTTCATAGAGTTTCCTCTAATCTTCCATTAAACTTCCATAAAACCTCCGCTTCCCGTTCTATGTCTGTTTTTGTTTTACGCCTCTTCCTCCAGCCGTTTTCTGTAAATCTCAATTACCTTCTTCATAGCTTCCTGCCCGGGAGCGCCGATGGTTACACGCTTTTCTACACAGGTCTTCATGCTGATAGCATCGTAGATATCCGCCTCAAACACAGGACTGATAGCCTGAAACTCCTCCAGAGTCATATCATCCAGAGCAATTCCCCGTTCAATACAGAACAGCACCAGCTGGCCTACAATTCCATGAGCATCCCGGAAGGGAACTCCATGATTCACCAGATAATCGGCAGCATCTGTCGCGTTGGTAAAGCCGTTTTTCGCGCTGTTTTCCATGAATTCTTTATTAAAGGTCATTGTGGAGATCATGCCCGTAAACAAAGCCAGACTCCCCTTCACCGTATCAATGGCATCAAAGGTCAGCTCCTTATCCTCCTGCATATCCTTATCATAAGCCAGCGGAATACCCTTCATTACAGTAAGCATGGACATCAAAGCTCCATACACCCGTCCTGCCTTTCCTCGAACCAGCTCTGCAATATCCGGATTCTTTTTCTGGGGCATAATACTGCTGCCTGTGCTATAGGCATCATCCAGCTCCACAAAACGATATTCATTGCTGTTCCAGATAATAATTTCCTCGCTGAAACGGCTTAAATGCATGGCAATCATAGACAGAGCAGATAAAAGCTCAATCACATAATCGCGATCGGAAACAGAATCCATACTGTTTAAAGTAGGACCATAAAATCCAAGAAGCTCTGCCGTATATTCCCGATCCAGAGGATAGGTGGTTCCTGCCAGGGCGCCGGAGCCCAGCGGGCAGTAATTCATCCGCTCCCGGATATCATGAAGGCGTCCCCGATCCCTGGAAAACATTTCAAAATACGCGCCTACATGATGGGCCAGCGTTACCGGCTGTGCCTTCTGCAGATGGGTAAAACCAGGCATAAAGGTATCTGTATTAGCCTCCATAATTGCCAGAAGCTCCTCTAAAAGCTTCCGAACCAGTCCGTCCAGTTCATCAATTTCATCACGGCAGTAAAGCTTCATATCAAGAGCTACCTGGTCATTGCGGCTCCGGCCCGTGTGCAGCCGTTTTCCTGCATCTCCAATACGCTCAATCAAATTGGCCTCTACAAAAGAATGAATATCCTCATGCTCTTTTGTAAATTCCAGCTTTCCGGACTCAATATCTGCCAGAATTCCCTTCAGACCTCCAATAATGGCCTCCCGATCCTCTTCTGATACAATTCCCTGCTTCGCCAGCATGGTCACATGAGCAATGCTTCCCTGAATATCCTGATGGTAAAACTTCTGATCAAAGGACAGGGATTCATTAAAATTGTGTACCAGCTGATTCTCTTCCTTTGTAAAACGTCCTCCCCACAGCTTCATAATCTAGTCTCCTTTATTTTCCGTTTTTATCTTGTCGGCCGTTTCTTTTCCGCCCGCTCTTCGTATTCAAACTCTTCCTGATACCGCCTCCAGTATCTTCCTCCTGCTGCAATCAGGAAAAGCACAGCCACACTTCCAAGAGAAATCATCCATCCAGACGTCAGTCCTTTGGGATTGTATTTCATGGAAATCGTATGGCTTCCCGGCGTCAGCCTCACACCGATAAATGCATCCAGCATCTTTTCCGGCGGCTGCTCCACACCGTCCACATTTACTCTCCATCCCTCATCATAAGGAATAGTTGTCATCATCAAACCGCTTTCCTCGCAGGAAATGGTTCCCTCCAAAGAGGTATCCGTCCAGCTGCTCAGAACCCATGGCTTAGCAGACAGATTCTCATACACAGCCTTCAGGCCGCTTTCTGAAAACCGGTATACATCCGCCCAGAAATCGCTGCCCTCTTCTGCCTCCAGAACCACTTCTTCACCAGCCTCGCAGTATCCCAGCTCCACCAGATACCCTCTGTCCGTATTATCAAAGGTTTTGCTTCCCTTCCAGGTAGTGGCCTTCACCTTTTTTACCGACTTTCCTCCAGTGTAGGCGTAATACTCTCCCCCGATTTCCGGAGTAAAAGTCACTTTTTTCCCATCTGAAACTGTATCCAGCACAGTAACAAGCACCGGCTCCGTATTCAGAGCTGAAGTCAGATTATTCTGGACATCTGCAGGTTTTCCTGTATCCACATCCCACTGCTCTTCAAAATCAGCCCCTACCCAAAAGCCCAGAGGAAGCGTATAGCTGTTTTCACAAAGCCATACCCCCTCATCCTCTGCTTCCACAGTTCTCAGTTCCGATGGATCCGGCTGCTCCGAATACAGCCCGTATTTCACAGAAAACAGCGAATCCACCAGAGGGGTTCCTCCGGTAATGCTGTAAGCATTAGTAGAGCTTTCACATCCCAACTTCTTAAACAGCTTCGACAAGTCTGCATTTGCTGTTGAAGAAAACAGAGAGACTGAAGGAAAATGCATCCAGGCTCCGTCATTTTTCGTTTTTCTCGTTACCTTCTCCATACGGAAAAAGGTTTTGTTAGGCTGCACAGAATCCACCAGTCGTTCTACGGCATGATTATCTGCTTTGTAGGCAGTTCTGCTGGTAGTTGTCACACTGGTCACAGTCATATTGACTGCTGCCTCAATCGAAACCACCGTCAGCGCCAGAAGAGCTGCCAGGTTCTGATATTTGAGTCCCTTCTTATATAAATAAATCACTCCCAGATAAAGAGCCAGGAATAGAATCGCCACATAGAACACAATAAAATGAAAATGCGATTCTGTTGTCAGCTTCTGTGCCAGAAGTACAAAAACTACAGCTCCTGCAAACGCCCCGGTAATCTGTTTCCAGGGAATCTGCTCCAGATGCGTATACGCCCGATAACAGGCCGACAGCACCAGGAAAATATAAATATAAGACTGGCGGCAGGGCAGACTGTTGGGATAATGAAAGCCATGCCAGATAAAATTCAGAACATTGATAGAGAAACTGGCCAGGAAAAACAGCAGTAGCGTACAGGTCACAACCTTTTCCTTTGCCCGAATCTGCCTGCAGGCCAGATATAATGCAAAAAACATCAGGACTGCAACGCCGCAGTAGAGATTCGGCCAATGATCCAGTCCAATCTCCGTTTCCACATTTCCAATATGACGGGCAAGCATATCAAAAATAGGAAAATACTCACTGAAGGTTTTCGGAAAATTCACATCTCCAGATGCTGTTGTCTGCAGCACATAGATTTCCGGCAGAAGCACTGCCGCTGCCAGTCCCCCGGCCAAAAGAGAATACACCGTAAACCGGAAGGTTCTTCCTATGAACTTCTCCCAGTTCATATCCTCGTCCAAAACCAGAAGTGCTCCAAAATACAGAACCATGAAAATGCAGGTCATAATCGAAATATAGTAGTTGGACAGAATCGAAAGGCCCAGAGCTATACAATACATAAGGCCCTTTCCCTCTCGAACCAGCCGTTCCAGGCCAAAAACAATCAGAGGGAATAAAATAATGCAGTCCAGCCACATAATATTCCAGCTGTAGGCTGCCATATACCCGGACAGAGCATAAAAAATTCCGAAAAAGGCAATCCCAAAATCACGGGTATGGCAATGCTTTCTTAAATACCAGGCCATAGCCAGACCAGAAAGTCCTGTCTTTATGACAATAGAATATGTCATAAATTCGATTACAAGACTCTTCGGGCATAAAATCAGCAGCCAGTTTAAAGGGCTTGCCAGATAATAAGCGTACAGCGCTGAAAAATTCACTCCCATCCCCACATCCCAGCTGTAAAGCAGGCTTCCTCCATGCGTCAGCTTATACTGAAACTCAGAGAAAAACGGGGCATACTGGTGATACATATCTGTCCGCAAAAAAGACTCTTCTCCAAAGGGAAAAATCCCTCTCTGAATAAAAATAATCAGAAGAACCATAACCGGCACAAAAAACGCTGCCAAAAGCCCGTCTCCCGGACATATCATCCCCCGTCTGGCCGTCCGGCCTCCTGCTGCTTTTCGGACAGGCGCATTTTTTTTCACCAGCTTTGGAGAAATCAGTTCCGGTCCCTTCTCCTGATTCTTTTCATGAGGAATGTTTTGATAGAAACTGCCGCCCGGCGCCTCTGTCTGTATCGTCCACTCCAGAGACTCGTCCTTTTTGCTGCAGCTGTCATGCTCCTGTTGTGTTAAGCTGTCTCCATCATATTCTTCCGACAAAAATTCTGCTCTCTTCTGCTCCGAATCACGCCCTTCCTGCGTCCTTTCTATCAGGCTTCCTGCACTGTTTCTTTCCTCTTCCTCAAATTCGTCCAGAAAATCACTTCCATTTTCTTCCGGAAATCCCTCCAAAAGGATCTCATCTGCCTCATCAGAATAACCTTCCGATAACGCCCGTTCCAGATCCTCATCAAAATATCCTTCCGGTATATCTTCATCTAAATACGAATCTCCAGCAGTTTTTGTCTTCCAGGCAACATGGCGTTCTCCCTCTGATTTCCAGACTTTGCCGGCCTCATTTTCCCTTCCGTCTCCCTTTTCCCGCTTCTCCACCCTTGCTACTGCCGACTCCATCTCAGCCAACAGCTCCTCCATAGAGCTTCTCTGCTTTTTTTCATTTACCATAAGTAAATCTTCCAATTCTTTCGTCGTTCGGGTGATTTTCCTGTCCCTCATAACCGGTTTCTCCTTATTTATGCTTTTCCCGATTCTTCTCTGATTTAAAAATGAACAGCTTACTGAACAGATAGTTAAGCACCAGTGAAATGGCTGAAACCACAATCTTGCAGATAAAATCCTGATGAATTTCCAAACCATCCACCAAAACAATCATCGCTATCATGGTAAAGACTCCAGTTGCCGCCCGGCAGATTACAAAAGGAACAAACTCGCTCCATATCTTCTTCGGATGAAGATCCAGGCTGGCAAAGACAAACAGCTTATTTGTTATAAAAGCAAACAAAACCGCCGCCGCCCAGGACAGTGCTGTTGCAAGCCGGTAATCCATACCACCCTGGCGCATATACCAGTAGCTAAGCCAGTCTACAAGCGTGGTCAGAACCCCAAAAAACAGATAGGAAACTGTTTCTCTGTTTACAAGCTTTCTCCATAATTTCTCTATCATACCTTTTCTCCCTGCATGTAGTCTATTGTATTATAGGGCAGGAAAAGCAAAAAGTAAAGGGAATGTGCCTTGTAACTCCCATTCTGATGTGGTAAAATAATTGTAGTAATTTTTGAAAATAAATACAAGGAGAAATGCCATGTTTGGATTTTTTAAAAAGAAAAGTGAACCCAAAGAATTAAAAGCCATGGTCAATGGCGAAGTAATTTCTGTTACTGAAGTAAAGGATGATGTATTCTCCTCCTGTATGTTAGGCAAAGGCATTGCCATCCATCCCACGGACGGTGTTGTAGTCGCCCCCGTTGACGGAGAAATTTCCGTTACCATGGAGGGAACCAATCATGCTGTGGGTATCCGTATTGCCGAAGGCTTTGATCTGCTGATTCACATCGGTCTTGATACCGTATCCTTAAACGGTGAGGGCTTTACCTCCCATATTTCCATGGGACAGAAGGTAAAAGCCGGCGATAAACTGATCACTTTCGACAAGGCTCTGGTTGAATCCAAAGGTCTGTGCTCCGATGTAATCCTGATCGCACTGGATAATCCGGCTCTCCCGGCTCTGGACTTTAAGACCGGTATGACCGCTTCTGCCGGTGAAACCGTAGTTGCAACCTGGTAACTGTAAAAAGGACATCAGATGATACTGTCTGATGTCCTTCTTTCCTTTATCCTTATCTGATTTTCCAACATTTATACATATCCCAGCAGGCCAGGCAGCCACATGGACAATGCCGGAATGTAGGATACCATCAAAAGAACAATGAAAATTGCTGCAAAATATGCCAGCAATGGTCGAATCACTTCTTCAATCTTCGTTTTTCCTACCTTTACACCGACAAACAGAGTCGTTCCTACCGGAGGCGTAATGGTTCCGATACACAGGTTAAAGATAATCATAATACCGAAATGAATGGTATTCATGCCCAGTGTCTGACAAATTGGAAGGAAAATCGGTGTAAAAATCAGGCAAGCCGGCGTCATATCCATAAAGGTTCCCACAATCAGCAGCAGAATATTAATAATAAACAAAATGACATATCTGTTGTCACTGATTCCAAGCATAGCCTCAGACACCGCAGTCGGAATGCCTGTAAATGCCATTACCCAGCTCATAATACTGGAAACGCCTATCAGGAAAATAATAATTCCAGTCATTTCCGCACTGTCCAAAAAGATTTTCGGAAGCTCAGACGGCTTAATCGATTTATAAAAGAAAACAGACAATACCATACTGTACACAACTGCTACAACACTTCCCTCTGTTGCTGTAAAAATACCGGAAATAATACCACCAATAACCACAACAATCATAAACAGACAGGGAATTGCTTGCAAAAATACCTTCATTTTTTCACTTAAGGTAAACTTTTTCGTACTGCGATAACCCTTCTTTTTTGCAAAAACATAGATTACAATCATACATGCCAGTCCCCAGAGAATACCGGGAATATAGCCTGCCATAAAGAGAGCTGCAACCGAAGTTCCACCGCTGACAAGAGAATACGTAATCATTACATTGCTGGGAGGAATCAAAAGTCCCGTAGGCGCTGTTGCAATATTGGCTGCTGCGGAGAAAGCTCTGTCATACCCTTCTTCTTCCTCAATCGGTCCAATAATGGATCCCATAGCAGAAGCTGCCGCTGTACCGGAACCGGAAATCGCACCAAAAAGCATATTGGCAACTGCATTGGTATGAGCCAGTGCACCGGGAATACTTCCTGTAAAAATTTTAGCAAAATTAATCAGACGAATGGCAATTCCGCCCTTGTTCATCAGATTTCCAGCCAGAATAAAAAACGGAATCGCCAGAAGACTGAAAACCGAAATACCAGAAAAAATTCTCTGAGCGCCCGTAAGAACGGATGCTCCCATATCAAGAACTGGAAGAATTGCTCCAATCGAGGACACAGCCAGAGCAACTGCAATCGGCACACCAGCCAGAAGCATTATTATCAAAAGCGCTAAAATAATCAGCCCGCAGGCAACTGCGATTGTCATAATCTCACTTCCCCCTTCTCCTTAAATTCCATGTGAGCCACATCTATGGCATTCATGAGGCTAAAAATCATAATCAGAGCTCCTGTCACCGGTACAATCACATAAATATATGCCATCGGTACCTGTAAGGAGGCCGTTTTCTGAATCATAGTCAATTTGGTAATAGCGATACCGCCGTATACCATGACAACTGCTGCCAAAAGGAAAGAAAGAAGGTCAATTCCAATTTCCAGATATTTTCTTGGCGCTCCCGTCAGCTGATCTGCCAGAAATCCCATTCGCATATGATCCCGCTTTCCAAATACATAAGCTGATGCCAGCAACGCCATCCAAGTAAAGGAATAGGTCAGAAGCTCCTCCGATACCGTACTCGGTTTATTGAAGAAATAGCGGGTTACAATCTGGTAACTTCCAATCAGTGTCATAAAAACAAACAGTGCAATAATCACAATTCCCAGACCCTTCATAATTCCCGCTTTTGCCTTATGCATTGCTTCCATTTTATTCTCCCCCCTTTACTTTTTGATTCACTTTCTGAATATGATCATAAAAATCACGAATTTTCTCATTTTCCTGAAGCATCGTATCATGAAGCGGGAGAACCTTCTGTTTAAATGCATCTACATCTACATCGATAAACTCCACACCCATATCTTCTGCCGCAATCCGTTTTGCCTCTTCTGCACTTTTTTCCCACTCCTCCAGTTCTACCTCTGTTGAAAGAGCAGCGGCCTCTTTAAAAATCTGATAATCCTCATCACTCAGACTGTTTAAGAATTTCAGATTTGCTACCAGCATATCCGGAACCATCTGATGTTTGTTGTAGGAATAATATTTCGCTACCTCTCCATGCTTGTTATTGGTCAAAGCCAGTTCATTATTCTCAGCTCCGTCAATGACTCCCTGCTGAATCGCTGTGTATACTTCTCCAAATCCCATTGGTGCAGCAGCCGCATCAAATGCCTTCACCATTGCAACACTGGCCGGACTCTGCTGCACACGGATTTTTTTGCCTTTCAGATCCTCTGGTGTTTTAATCGGACTCTTACCGTAAAAATTTCTGGTCCCTGCATTGTACCAGGTTACCACACGGAAACCAGCCTCATCTGTAGATTCATAAATTCTTTCCATGTAGTCTGTATCCTGCATAACCGCCTTGTACACCTCTTCGGAATCAAACAAATACGGCATACTGAAAATCTCATAAACATCCGCAAAGGTTTCCAAATTGGCCGTGCCTGCCACTACAAAATCAATGGCTCCTGTCTGTGTCAGCTCAATGGCTTTCTGTGCAGAACCTAACAGCTCATTGGGAAAAATCTGAATTTCATATTTATCCCCTAGATTTTCTTCTACATACTCTTTAAAAGCCAGAAGTCCCAGATGTTCCGGGTGGGTTTCTGCCTGAGCATGAGAAATACGGACAATCCTCTTGCCTCCGGTCAGAGAAGCACAGCCAGTCAATCCCACTGCTGCTGCACTAAGAGCAAGAAGTGTCAGCTTTTTCATTATCTTCCTCACGTCACTACTTCCTTTCTATCTTCCCATAAGTTATTGATAAACTCAGTATAAAGAAAGGACCGCCGGATTGATACCGTAAATATTTGACATGCAGGAAGAAAATTTTGTCATACTGTCTGCGTCTGCCAGAGCAGGAAATCAGGGCGTCCTGCATACACCAGGACTGAATTTCAAAGCTGCCTTCACACGCTGTCTCTGTACTCGGAAGGATTCATTCCCGTAAGCCGTTTAAATACCTTGGCAAAATAATTTGCATCGTAATATCCAACCAGCATACTGACCTCACGGACACTGACATTTTTCTCCCGAAGAAGTCTCCTTGCCTCATGAATTCGAAAGGCAGTCAAATAGGCTGTAAAATTCTGATCAAAGCACTGCTTAAACAGCTTACAGAAATAGGCATCGGAGTAATTCATCATCCGTGCCGCATCCTGCATAGAAATATCCCGCATATAGTTTTTCTGAATATATCGACGAATTTTCTCTGCCGCCTGTCCCAGACGATCCGGTTCCTCCATATCTGCCTCATCCTTAAACTCCGCTCCATAAACCTCCTCTTTCCGGGACTCTTCCCCAAGGCATTCACAGCTCCTGTTCAGTTCTTCAAACTGCCGTCTCCTCTGAATTCGCCGCATGGCCTCCTCCATAACAGCAGTCAGCTCCTCCTCCTCACAGGGCTTCAAAAGATAATCCAATGCGTGGATCGCAATGGCCCGCTTGGCATAAGAGAATTCATCATAAGCAGTCAGAAAAATAATTTCGCAGCCCTCGTCCAGCCTTCGGATCTGCTCTGCAGCCTCCACACCATTCATCTCTGGCATGGAAATATCCATAATCACAATCTGGCACCGTTCCTGCGAACAGAGTTTAATTGCTTCCGTTCCGTCCACAGCCTGCAGAATCACTAAATTCTCTCCAAAACGCTTCAAAAGCCTTCTGGCAAGAGCCATCCTCTCTATCTGCTCATCATCTGCCAGCAGTACCTTATAGCTCTCTTTTTTTTCATTTTCCCGATTCACTGTTTTCCTCCTTATAGTGTTCTGGTGTAAATACTAGCTGCACCACAGTTCCACACCCACGTCTGCTGTAAAGGAACATTTCCCCATCCCGGTACATGGTGTGAATTCTTCGGTAAATATTACCAACTCCAATCCCTGTTCCCTGCTCATTCCCTTCTGTTAATGCTCTTTTGATCGCCTCCAGCTTCTCGGATTCCATTCCTTCCCCTGTATCCGCTACAGAAATCCATAGTCTTTGTTTATCCTTCCAGCTTCTTACAAGAATTTTTCCTCCTTTGCTTCTGGTTGAAAGACCATGTTTCACTGCATTTTCCACCAATGGCTGCAGCATAAAAGACGGCACCAGAATTTCCAATGTTTCCGGCGAACAGTCTGTGAAATACTGTATTCGTTTTCCAAATCGCATCTGCTGCAAATACATATAGTCCTGAACCACCCGCAGCTCCCGTTCCAGAGGCATAACAGAGGCTGCTGATTTCAAATTGTAGCGAAACAACCGGCTTAATGCGTGAATCATTTTCTCTGTTGCAGCTGCATCTTCAATTTGAGCTGTCCCCGCAATCATATTTAATGTATTAAAAAGGAAATGCGGATTGATCTGACTTTTCAGCATCTGCAGACGAACCGCTTCCAGCTGTCGTTCCTTTTCATGATTTTCCTTCAGTGCCTCTATATACCCCTTCGTAGCTGCCTTCATTTTATTGAAAGAGCGAATCAGCAGTCCAATTTCATCCTCTCCCGTTTCCTTAAGTTCTGGACCGGAAAAGTCATTCTTTCCAATCCGTTCTGCCTCTCCGGCCAACATCACCACCGGCTCTACAATCTTTCGGCGGGC
>ENA-OPEV01001798-OPEV01001798.1-human-gut-metagenome-genome-assembly--contig:-NODE-1798-length-11354-cov-4.232498_pt1 | contig 11354 bp, 7 predicted proteins | sample MGYA00241637_ERZ501537 | MGnify/ENA primary metagenome ERZ501537 (study PRJEB25962, sample SAMEA1972159) | human gut metagenome | biome: human gut; feature: human-associated habitat; material: faeces...
CAGTAGAGTGGGTGGTAGCAGTGGCAGCAACATTTATAAAACTCCGAAGAAGGAGGGATTGCTTGTATTTGTACTCAATCTGAACTCGGAACAAGAGACTTACAGCTTGTCATGCAAGGTCCCCGCCGCTTTCAGATAGGCCACGTAGTTCAGATAAAGTTGGAAACGGGCGTCAACTTTCGTTTCGTAAGCCTGTTGCCATAACGCTTGGGCTTCCAAATGGTCGGAGAGTGTTTCCAGACCTACTTCGTACTGGCTTTTGCTGACACGCCTGTTCTCTTCCGCCTGTTGCAGGGAACGGTCGGCAAGTTCGCTTTCCAGCTTTGCTTCGTCCAGATTGTTGGCGGCTTGGGTCAGTTCCAGTAACATTTGCTCGTTCAGGTTTTGCTGTTGAAGGCGGGTCTGTTCCAGTTTGGCTTTGGCTGCACGTACTTTGTTGCTGCGTTCTCCGAAATGGAACAAGGGGATGCTTACATTCAGAAGGACAGAGAAACTGGCATCGTCCAGGAAATTCTTGTTGTTCAGTTCCAAACCATGTACATAGTCGTATGAGCCTTTGATCCCTACTTTGGGAAGCAGTTCACTGCGGTTCAGTTTCACCTGCTGGCGGGCTATCGCCACTTGTTTGTCCAGTATTCCGTATTCCGGACGGCGGGTGATATCCAGTACCTGTACTTCCAGGTCTTTCTCTATCTCCGGGAAATCTCCGGAAACATGAACTTGTGTGGTCAGTGGTTTCCCTATCAGGTGGCAGAGGTTCATGGTAGCCAGGCGGAGAGCATTCTCGGCTTTTCGGATACCTAGCTCGCTTTCATTCAGCTTTACTTGTACTTTCAATACATCATTCTGAGGTTTAAGTCCATGTTTGTAAGCACTCTCTACGTTATTTTTTAATTCCGTCAATACAGCGTGGTATGCATCGGCTACTGTTTTCATCTCCTTTGCTTTTACTACCAGAGCGTATGCCTGATCTGTTTTCTGAATGACTTCTGTTGCGGTCAGATTTTCATTCATTTGTGCCATTTCTTTGCCCAGCAAGGACATTTTGTAGGCGGCACGGATTTTACCGCCCATGTAGAGGGGCTGTTCCATTTGCACACCGCCCATATAGACCCATCCTATTTTATAGTCCAGGTTAATGCCGGGGAAGTAGGCAAAGCCTGCGGGTTGTCCCGGATTGAACTGTCCTGTTCCATCGGGCAGAAAGACGGGCAGGTTGCCTCCGGCTATGCCGTAACTACCGTCGGCATTACTGTAAAGTCCTGTTCCGCTGACGGTGAAGTTGGGGAAGAAGTTCCCTTTGTAACTCTTGGCTGTATAACGGGCACTTTCCGTCTGTTTCACGGAAGCCGCCATTTCCTTGTTGTATTTTAATGCCATTTCGCGGCACTCTTTCAGACTCAGTGTTTCCTGTGCCCATGCGGGGGTGGCAAGATGCCACAGCAGACAGCAGAGGGGGAGTATCATTGTCTTTTTCATTTATTCTCGGTTTTGTATGTCAGTGAAATGAATCAATTGTTTTTTATCTTGAAGAACAAGGCATATAATATAGGGATAAAGAGCAGCGTGATCAGTGTGCTGCATAGCAATCCGCCCATGATAGCTGCCGCCAAGGAACCGAACATGGCATCGGACAGCAAGGGAATCATACCCAAAATGGTTGTCAGCGAGGCCATCATGACCGGGCGGAGACGGCTTTGGGAACTGTCTATCAGTGCGGTGATCGGTTCTACTCCTTCATTGATCTGAAGGGTGATTTCATCCATCAGCACAATACCGTTTTTAATCAGCATGCCGATCAATCCCAATGTGCCTACAATAGCCACGAAATTGAAGACTTTTCCTGTGAGCAGCATGACCGCTACCACCCCTACAAATATCATCGGAATACAGCAGAAGATGATGATGGGTTTGCGATAATCTTTGAACAGCATGATGAGGATGGCAATCATCAGAATGATGGCTAACGGGAAATTTTGGAACAGGTACTTCATGGACTGGTCGCTGGCTATTTTTTCTCCTTGCCATACCAGTGAATAACCTTCGGGTAATGGTATGTTTTCTATCTGTTCCGCGATGGCAAGACGTGCTTTTTCCGTTTCAATGCCGGGTGCGGGCGAACATTGTGCCCGCTGGCTTCTCTGCCCGTTGTAACGGGGAACTACCGGATCTTCCCACCGGATATCAATCTCTTTGCTGATTTGTTTCAGCGGTGTGCTTCCCATGATGCTTTCCACCAAATCTTCTTTCGAAAGTGTGCCGGCTTTCAGCTTCACCATGGTTTCCTCGTTCAACAGTCCGTTCAGGGAAGGCAGAGACGAGAAGACTTGTGCGTTGCCCAGGTCCTCTATCGGTTCTCCTTTCTCGTCGAGGCATTTCAGGTAGATGTTGTTTTTGTGGATACCTTCGTAGAAAGAGCCGATAGGAATGCCTCCGGTGGCTGTGAGCAGGGAAAGGCTGACATCATTACGGCTCAGGCCGAGGGCACGGGCGGACGGCTGGTCGTATTCGATGGTCAGTACGGGTACTTGAGGTTCCCAGTCGGTGGTGATGAGGCAGACTTCCGGAGTCCTTTCCATGATGGCGCGGGCGCTGTCGGCCAGTTGGTGCAGGATGGCAGGGTCGGGACCCAGAAATTGCGCCTCTATGGGATATTTCTTGAACATCAGATTATATCTTTTCAATTTGATGTATGCGTCCGGATAGGCTTGGGAGAGGTAAGCTTGGATTTCGTCTATATGTTCTACCAAGGTTTCCGGTGAGGTGAAGTCGATAATCAGTTCGCCGTACGAAAGTGAGGGGTTGGCAATGCTCCGTACCAGATTATAGCGTCCGGGCGTACCGCCTATGGAGGTAGTGACGTGGGTTATTTCCTCCCGTCCTTTCAGATAGGTTTCTATTTCTTCCAAATCTCGAACCACACGTGTATAGTTATTCCCTTCCGGAAGTTTGTATTCCATATAAAGCTGGTCGTAAACCATGTCGGGGAAAAAGCCCTGACGCATATATTGGTAGCCGAAAACGGAAAGCAGCAACAGACCGGTCATGGCAAATACAAAACTCCACCGGTGGGCCAGACCGAACCGCAGTGCCGAACGGAGGGTGGCATAGATTTTACCTTTGTATACTCGCTTTCCGGTACTGTCAGTATCTATGGCAGGATGCAGCCGGCGGTCGGCCATCAGTGGTACATGGATCAGTGCCAATATCCAGCTCAGTAACAGGGAAACGGCAAGTACGATGAAAAGGTCGCGCGTGTAGACGCCTGCGGTGTCGGGGGACATGTAGATGGGTAGAAAGGCGATGATGGCTATCAGTGTCGCGCCCAGAAGAGGCATGGCTGTCTGTCTTCCGATGGCGGTCATGGCTTCCATCCGGTTTTTGCCGGCCTTCAAGTCTACCAGTATGCCGTCTATGATGACGATGGCGTTGTCTACCAACATGCCCATTGCCAGTACAAAAGCAGCCAATGATACGCGCTGCATGGTTCCGCCTGCCGAATAAAGGAACAGAAAAGAACCGAATACGGTGATGACCAGGCTGATACCTATGATAAGGCCGCTCTTGAACCCCATTGCTATCATCAGTATCAGTACTACGATGATGACGGATTCTATCAGGTTGATGACAAAGGTTCCCAAAGAGCTGCCTACCCGTTCGGGCTGATAGAAGATTTTGTGGCATTCCACTCCTGCGGGCAGACGTTCGGTTTTGAGTTCTTCCAACTTGCTTTCTACGGCATGGCCTACTTTTATAATGTCCGAACCACTGGAGGCAGCGATGAGTATACCGAGAGCGCGTTCATGGTCATAGAACATTTCATTGCGTGTGGGGTCCTCGTAGGCTTTCTCTATACGGGCGATGTCACTCAGGCGAAGCTGGTCGTCATCGTGTCCTTGAATCAGCATTTTTCCGATATCTTCTACGGTTTTGAATTTGTCGTTTACTGTGACGCGGATACGGTTTTCACCATTTTCATAATATCCTGTATAGGTGGTTTTGTTCTGGCCGTTCAAGGTTGCCAGTACTTCTGCAGGTTTAACACCGAGGTTTGCCATACGGTCTTGCAACAGGGAGATATTGATGCATTCGGAACGTTTGCCGTAGAGTTCCACACGGTCTACCCCTTCCAGTTCGTTCACTTCCCGTTTTACCAGTTCGGCATAGTCGGACAGTTCACGGTCGGACAGTCCGTCACCTGTCAGGGCATAGAACATGCCATATACATTTCCGAAGTCATCTTTGACTATCGGGGTGGTGGCTCCTTCGGGCAACAGGGCGCGGGCGTCGCTTACTTTGCGGCGCAGCATGTCCCAGCATTGTTCCACGTCATCGTCCGGCACGGTGCTCAGCAGTTCTATCTGTATCAGGGACAGGTCGTTGTATGAATAACTTTCTATATTGTCAATGTTGCCCATGGTGCGGATGTTCTTTTCAAGCACATCCGTTACTTCCAGTTCTACCTGGTGCGCGGAAGCACCCGGATAGGTGGTGACTACCATGGCAAGCTTCACTTTTATTTCGGGGTCTTCCAATTTGCTCATCTGATAGCAGGAGTAGGCTCCGCCGAGCAGCAGAACCGCTATCAGGAAATAAATCAGATTCCTGTTCCGGAATGCCCATTTACTGATGTCCATTATAATAATCCTCCTATATTTGTGTTAGTGACCGGTGACAAAGGTTTTACAATTTCTCCATCCTCAATGTGGTGTACGCCCGAGGATACAATCTGCTCTCCCGGTTGCAGTTGTCTGGAAGTAATGAGACTGTGTCCGTTGTTCAACAAACGCAGTATGGATACTTCCTGTCTGTGTACGGTATTGCTGGATGGATGAAAGACGAACACATACGCTTTGCCTTCTTTTTGCAGGATGGCGCCGGTAGGGACAGAAAGAGTATTCTCCTGCTCTGTACGGCAAAGGATGGTTACCATGGTGTTCATGCCGGGAGAAGGGATAGCCCGTGTGCCGGGTACTACTTGCAGGCGCATGGTGTATAGTTGGTTTGCGTTGGCTTTCGGGGTGACACTGATTAGTTTCAGCGGGTAGGTTTCGCCCGGATAGATATCAAATGTGCAGTGATAATTGTCGAACTGCTCCCGGCGGATATATTCGGCCGCAGGCAGATTTATTTCCACTTCGGGGGTTCCGCCGCTGATCATGGCAATGACGGGCATTCCGGCTCCGATGGTTTCGTGAGCTTCGAACAGGCGTTTCTGGACATACCCGTTGAAAGGAGCATAGAGCCGGGTGTAAGCCAACTGATCTTTATGGTGTTTGTACTTGGCGGTGATTTGCTTGAGCCCGTATACGGCTTTGTCATTGGCGTTGGGGGTGGTTCCGTTGTCTTTGTAAAGAGCCATGACCCTTTCTGCTTCCGCTTTTATTTGCTGGTATTCTGCTTCAGTAGCATCCAGTTGTACTTGATAGTCGGTGGGGTCCAGTTCGGCCAGTAATTGTCCCTCTTGTACACGGGCGCCGTCTTTTACATGTATTTTGCTGATGGTTCCGCTTACCCGGAAGGCAAGGCTGATATCTTGTGCGGCTTTTACCTTTCCCGGAAATTGCAGGAACGTTTGTTTGTCGGCAGAAACAACTGTGTCTATTTTTACTGTCTGATGACCTTTGGCTTCCCGGGCACGTTGTGCGCAGGAACTTAGTAAGATCAAGGAAATACCTGTTAGAATAAGATAAATTCGTTTCATACTACTATGATTTTCGTGCAATTAGTTTTCTGATACAAAGTTATTCCGAAGCAAGAGGATAGAAAAGGTTGATATGAATGATAAATTGTCCGATTTGTATATTTTTGGGTTGTTATGTAGCTGGAAAGTTTACGATTTGTATTTATTTTGCAGTAAATTAAAGAATGTATAGATTGATGGACAGACAACAGATGCCTTTTCTCTTTAGATTTCTTTCGGATAGTGAACTGTATGCCTTTAAAGACGGACAGATTATTTCGACATTTAATAAATGTGGCCTTTTCTTTTGCCGGAAAGGAAATGTGGAGGTTTCACTGGAAGATAAGCATTTTCAGATAAATCCCGGTGATGTGTATATTTACATGGCTTCTACCTTGGTGCATCTGCTTCATAAGAGTGAGGATGCGGAAGGGGTTATGGTTGAAGTGGATTTAGATTATATCATTCCTATCGTCAATAGGGTGATCAATGTGGAAAACCAGCTTTTTATGCGGAAGCATCCTTGTATATCACTTTCGGATAAGCAACGTGCTCATTTGGAGTATCTGTTGGATAATTTGCGGGAGAGGATAGAGGCGGAGGATGTGCAAGAGGTGAATTTGCAGCAACAACGCCTGACTTTGGAACTGATCAAGTCGATGGGGCAGACTTTCTGCTATGAGATATTGAATATGTATTTTGCCAACCAACCCATGCAGCCCTTGCCGCAGAACAAGAAGGATGTGATTTTTCAGAATTTCATGCTGGCTCTTTTCCGTTTGTATAGAAAGGAGCGTGATGTTGCTTATTATGCGAGGATGCAGCATATTACTCCACGTTATTTTTCCACCATCATTAAAGAGAAGTCGGGAAATAGTGCTTTGCAATGGATTGTGCAAATGGTGATTACCGAGGCAAAACAGTTGCTTGAAGGATCGGATCTGAGTATCAAGGAGATTGCAGACCAATTGAATTTCCCTACGCAGTCTTTCTTTGGAAAGTATTTTAAGCAATATGTGGGGATTTCACCTAAAGAATATAGAAAAGGCAAGTTGAGGATTAAGGATGGAATTTGATTTCTGAAAATGCAATCTATTTTATTTTAATATACCTTTGTGTACAAATCATAAACGTTTTATTTATGACCCGAAAGAACGAACAAGAGCGATTCATGTCTTATATTACAGAACGGCAAACTCATGAGAGCCGGATGGCGGTGGCTGATTTTTTGCGGAAATATGCTGACCGGTATCATAACTCTGATTTTATTTCTTCTGATCCGGTACAGTTCCCGCATCGCTATCATTTCAAAGCGGATATTGAAATCAGTGCTTTTCTGACTGCTTTTCTTAGTTTCGGAGCCCGCCCTCAAATACTGAAGGCGGCAGAACGGCTGGATTCCATAATGGACCGGCAGCCTTTGCAGTATGTGTTGTCCGGGAACTGGAAAACTGATTTCTGTGGTGAGGAGTCGTTCTATCGGACGGTTTCAAAAAATAGAATGGCACAATTGTTTCATTGGCTGTATACTATATATGATAGGTATGAGAGTATGGAGAATGCTCTTCTTTGCGAAACGGATGGAACTCCGATGCAACGTCTTTGTCGTTTGTTTGGAGTGTCGGATAAGGCGCCGCAAAAGAAATTGAATATGTTTCTGCGCTGGATGATCCGTCGCGATTCGGAAGTGGATTTTGGAATCTGGAGGAATTTCTCTCCATGTGAGTTGATTATCCCTTTGGATACACATGTCAGTGAGATGGCTTTCAGATTGGGGCTGACCCGAAGTAAATCTTATACGCTGAATAACGCAAGAACTATTACTGCGGCTTTGGCTGAGGTTTTTCCCGAAGATCCTTGTCTGGGGGATTTTGCTTTGTTTGGCTATGGGATTAATGAATTATGAGATGTAGTTTGGGGTGTGTTGCTCGAAGCAGGTAGCTGTGGTGAGGATGACTATGGGATATCATTTGCAATAAATGGAAATTTAAAAATAATCCCCGAGGGATATCACATCCGTCGGGGATTTTCGGTTTTTTGGTTAAAGGTTAGTATAAAATTAGGTTAGGTTGTTTCTTAAATTATAGGGGTACGTATTCCACGAAGGCCTCCATTGCTTCATAACATGCCAAACCAAGTTGGTCATACAAAGCAGCGGTACCCCGGTTGCGGTCTTCACTTCTTTGCCAGAACAGACGTTCGTCGTTGCCCAGGAACGGTGCGCTTTCCATCTGAGACTGATGCTTTAAGATGGAGTTACGTTTAGCACGCAATTCTTCCGGACTGAACGGTACGGCCATTTCAATGTTTTCAATTTCCCATTCCGCCCATGCGCCACGATACATCCAGATGCGGCAATCTTTCAACCATTCGGCACCGGCTTCTTTTTCGATGTCGATAGCGGCAAGCACTGCGTCTGTGCAGACACGATGGGTTCCGTGCGGGTCGGCAAGGTCACCGGCCACATAAATTTGGTGGGGTTTTACGTCACGTAGTAACTGTAAAACGATTTCCACATCGGCTTCACTGATAGGGTTCTTCTCGATTTTTCCTGTTTCATAGAACGGCAAGTCGAGGAAGTGGACACGGTTCAATGGAATTTGATTGTAAGTACTTGCAGTACGGGCTTCGCCACGACGGATCAGTCCTTTAATGGTCAGGATATCGCGGCTGTCCATATCGCCTTCTTTCTTGGCGGCAAGGAATTTCTTGATTTCAGCGTATTTGTTTTTGATGGTTTCGTTGGAGTTTTCATCAAAAAGTTGGTTGAAACCGTTGATGAAGTGCATGAAACGTACTACTTCTTCATCGCCTACGGCAATGTTTCCGGAAGTTTCGTATGCTACGTGTACTTCGTGACCTTGCTGAACCAAACGCCGTAAAGTTCCACCCATTGAGATTACGTCATCATCCGGGTGCGGAGAGAAGACTACCACGCGTTTCGGGAATGGTTTTGCCCGTTCGGGGCGATAGGTGTCATCTGCATTGGGCTTGCCGCCGGGCCATCCGGTGATGGTATGCTGCAAGTCATTGAATATTTTGATATTTACGTTGTAAGCAGAACCGTAGAGTGCCAGCAGTTCGCTCAGTCCGTTTTCATTGTAATCTTTGTTGGTCAGTTTCAGAATCGGTTTTTTGACACGCATACACAACCATACAATAGCGCTGCGAATCAATTTGTCGTTCCATTCGCAATTGGTTACCAGCCACGGACGTTGGATACGGGTAAGGTGAGAAGCCGCTGCCAGATCTATGCAGACATTTGCATTGTTATGCATTTGCAGATAAGAAGCGGGCAGAGTGTCGCTCACTTTGTCTTCCACCGCTTTCTTGATGATATCGGCTTTGTCATCTCCCCATGCCAGCAAATAGATTTTGCGGGCAGCCATAATAGTTGCCACACCCATCGTGATGGAACAGGGAGGGAGATTGTCCACTCCCAAGTTGTGTGCAGCTTCAGCACGCGAGGTTGAGTCAATCAAAATCAGTCGGGTAGGGGAGCTCAAGCTTGATCCCGGCTCGTTCATGGCAATATTGCCTTCACGACCAATGCCCATTAATACGATGTCTATACCGCCAAAAGTCTGGATACGTTGTTCGTACAGGCGGCAGTATTCGATGACAGCTTCCTGCGGAATCGTTCCGTCGATGGTGAATACATTTTGTTTATCGATGTCGATTTGGCTTAGGAATAAGTCGTTCAGCTGTGAGAAACTGCTTCCAGCCCCTTCGGAAACCAAGGGGTAATATTCATATAAATTGAAAATTACTACGTTACGGAAACTTAGTCCTTCATCTTTATGTTTACGGACCAGTTCGGCATAAAGCGGCCGTAATGAAGCACCGGTTCCAGCCCCAATCACGCAGAACTTTCCTTCGCGCTGACGTTCCTGAATTTTTGCCGTAATTTCGTTGGCAATGTGCTGCACGCCTTCCTCCATCGTTTCATAGATGTCGGTAGGCACTTTTTCGCAGCGGGTCAAGACAGAACGTTCCACCGCATTTTCGGGTTTATAATATTTCGGAGATACTCTGTTCAGAGAAATCTGCGAACTTAAGTTTGTTCTCATAAATTACAAATTAGCTTTTTCGATGTCTTTGAAATATTTGTAGGTACCGACTTTCAGTTCGTCTGTAGCGGCTTCGTCACAAACAATGATGCCATGCTGGTGCATTTGTAATGCGCTGATAGTCCACATTTGTGTAATACCACCTTCAACGGCATGTTGCAAAGCACGTGCTTTGTTGTGCCCGTTGCAGATAATCAGAACTTCTTTGGCTGAAAGGACAGTCCCTACACCTACTGTTAACGCAGTTTTAGGTACTTTGTTCACGTCATTGTCAAAGAAACGTGAGTTTGCAATGATTGTGTCTGTAGTCAGTGTTTTGATACGTGTGCGTGAAGACAAAGATGAGCCCGGCTCGTTGAATGCGATATGTCCGTCGGGACCGATACCTCCCATAAACAAATCAATACCATTTGTTTTTCGTAGTTGGCGCATTCTGCTTCCAGGTCTTCGGCATTTCCGTTCAGGATATGTACATTTTCTTTCTTTATATCAATATGGTTAAAAAAGTTTTTCCACATAAATGTATGGTAGCTTTCTGGATGATCTTCAGGCAAGCCTACATATTCGTCCATATTGAAAGTAACGACATTCTGGAAAGATACTTTTCCCTGCTTGTTCAGTTCTATCAGCGCTTTGTACATGCCTAGCGGTGAAGATCCTGTGGGACAACCTAAAACAAAAGGTTTTTCAGGAGTCGGATTTGCCGCATTGATTTTACTAGCTACATAGTTTGCCGCCCATTGTGACAGCGCTTGGTAATCAGATTCAATAATTACTCTCATGGTTCTTTCTTTTTTAAGTTTTAAGTGTTAAGTTAACTATACGGGTTATTCCATATTATCCGTTTTGGGACGGAGGAATGTCAATTGTACTACCAGTGCGATAAGCACAATAATAGCCAACATGGCAAATCCCAGTCCCAACTTACCTCCGTCTGTCCACTTTCCCAAGACTTCGGTAATGGCTGCTCCCGCAAACACGCCTGTCATATTCATGATACCATAGGCGGTAGCACGGTGTTTGGATGATACGAACTGGCATAGAATCGGCATATTGTTGGCATCGAAGATACCATAACCGATTCCGAATAATAATCCAGCTCCCACAACAGCTACGAAACTGTGTCCGAACCCTAGTAAAAGCAGGGATGGAATAGTAAGTCCCAAGCCGATGGCACCCGTGTACACACGTCCTTTTATATTTCTTTGCACCCACTTATCGGATAAGGTTCCACCAATAATTACGCCAATGAACGAGGATAGCGCGATGGTGATAGTCGACATGGGGCCGGCTTGTGACATCGGTATATTCAGGTTCTCGGCGAACAAGGTAGGTAACCAGTTTTTGGTTGCCCATCCCGGTAAACTGGGGGCTGCGAAATATAGCAGAATCACCCAGAATGCAATATTACTGAAAAGTAATGATAATCCCTTCAATAAATTGCTTTTTTCTTTACCGGAAGGTGAATTTATTTGTTCAATTTGTATTCTATCCTTCTTTTCATGTAGAAAAAGCATCAAAATTACGGCGTATGCGATGCCGGCGATGCCGAACCAATGAAAGGTTGTATGCCAGGAAAAAGCAGCGGCTACTGTAGCGCC
>ENA-OPEV01001802-OPEV01001802.1-human-gut-metagenome-genome-assembly--contig:-NODE-1802-length-11334-cov-3.445962_pt1 | contig 11334 bp, 9 predicted proteins | sample MGYA00241637_ERZ501537 | MGnify/ENA primary metagenome ERZ501537 (study PRJEB25962, sample SAMEA1972159) | human gut metagenome | biome: human gut; feature: human-associated habitat; material: faeces...
TGGCCGGCGAGACAGATGGAACCGTCGGTGACATCGTAAAAACGCTCGAGCAGATTGACGATGGTTGTTTTTCCGGAACCCGTCATACCCATGATGCCGAGTGTGTGGCCCTGCTTTAAGGTAAAGTCGATATCCTGCAGAATCGGTGTGTCATGCAGGGAGAAATCGACGTGATGGAATTCCAGGTCACCCGGAAGTTTTGAAAGCTCCACCGGATTTTCCGGTTCTGCGATCTGCGGCTCCTCTGCGAGAATTTTGTTCAGCTTCTTGTTGGAAGCAATCGCAGAAGCGAAGCAGTTGCCGAGCCAGCCGACGTTTTCGATCGGCCAGGTGATCTTGGAGGTGTACTCCATAAAGGCCGTTAAAACACCGAGCGTAATGCGTCCGTGGATGACACCGTAGCCGCCCGCGAGAAGGACGAGCACGCGCATCAGCTTCGTAAGAAACGAGATGGCGGGATCGTATTTCATCAGGACGCGCGCCTGATCCATGTTGAGATCGCAGTATTTCTGATTGTGTTTCCGGAATTTTTTGATGGTATTGTGGTAGACGCGCCCTGCTCCGGAGAGGGTATGTTCAGAAAGGATGAGGAAGCCGTGGAACAGTGGAGCGAAGAGCATGTAAAAATGTGTGCGGCCCGTCAGGAACAGATTTTGGCTCAGGCGGCCAGGATGATAAAACCGGGGGGACGGATCGTGTATTCTACCTGTACCTTCGCCCCGGAGGAAAACGAAGGTACGGTATTAAATTTTTTGAAGTGTCATGAGGATTTTTATCTTGAACAAACAGAAGGATGCGAGAAATTTTCTCATGGAAAGCCGGAATGGGCAGGGTTTGGAGATGGTGAGGAAAAATCACACGAGGAAGAGGCTGCAATATACCATCTGGAACGTACATTCCGTCTTCTGCCCCATTGTCTGGAAGGAGAGGGACATTTTATAGCGGTAATAAGGCGCAGAGAGGGAATTGAACGTAAAGAAGCAAAAAGAACGTATCCTGCTTATCTGGACCGCAGAAAGAACAGGGATGTATTTTCTCTGTTGGAAGCATTTTTAAAGGAAAGCCTTGCTGATGGAAGCTCTTATCTGAACCGGGCAGAATATGTGATGTTTGGAGATCAGCTTTATCTTCTGCCGGGTGAGATGCCGGATCTGAAAGGATTGAAGGTGCTACGGCCGGGACTCCATATGGGTACCGTGAAAAAGAACCGGTTTGAACCATCCCATGCACTGGCCTTATCGCTGCTTCCGGAGGAGGCAAAAAGGGTGTACAGGATGGAGGCGGACGGAGAAGAAACTGCCGCTTATTTAAGAGGGGAGGCGCTTTCCTGCCGGATGGAGAGCTGGCCGGGCAATGAGAAAGGCTGGGTTTTGATGTGTGCAGAAGACTGGAGCCTAGGCTGGAGCAAGCTTTCCGGGGGCTGTCTTAAGAATCATTATCCCAAAGGCCTCAGACGGATGCAGGCGTCTGCGCACCCTCAGAAATAAGGGAAGCCATGTCATCCGGAAGCGGTGCGAAAAAGGTCATGGGTTCTTTGGTAAGAGGATGGATAAAGTCAAGCCGGAAGGAGTGGAGCGGCTGCCGGTTTATAAAGCGGTAATCAGGATGGTAGAGAAAATCTCCGGGAAGAGGGTGGCCGATATGGGCCATATGAACCCGTATCTGGTGGGTTCTTCCCGTGTCCAGTCTCAGGCTGATATAGGAAAGATCATTTTTGCTGTTGTAGGAAAGCTTTGTAAAATGGGTACAGGCATATTCGCCGTTTTCAAAGTCTGTCTGGCGCATGATGGTAGAGCCGGGAACCCTTGCGATGGGGACTGTGATGGGTCCTTCGGGGGGAAGGGTACCGCAGACAACTGCCCGGTATTCCCGGCGGATCTGCCGCTTTACCATCTGATCGGAAAGGATACAGGCGCTTAACATATGCTTTGCAATGATTAAAAGTCCTGAAGTATCACGGTCCAGTCGGTTAATGGCCCGATAGATGATGGGTTCGCCCTTGGACTGATAGTACCAGGCTACGGCATTTGCCAGAGTGTGTTCAAAATGGCCCTGGGAAGGATGGATAGGGACGCCCGGAGCCTTATTTATGACCAAAATATCCTCATCCTCATAGATAATGGAAAGGGGGAGCGGGGAAGGGATGATGTGTTCAGAACTTTCTTCCTCTATAAGCGTGACGCAAAGAAGCTCTTTTTCCTTTAATATATGGGTTGTATAGGCTGTTTCTCCTTTGATGGTAAGTCCAAGAGGCGTATTTCTCAGATGGACGATCAAACGGTGGGAATAGCCTCTTGTCCTTAAAAATTCTTCTATGGTCCGGCCGGCGTCCGCACTGGAAATAAGATAGGACAGACTTCGTTTTATCATGCATTCAATCCTTTCTGTCGGGTTTGTATCATTTTGTTTGGGAAAGCTGTGTTTCCAGATGCACTGATGGTATCATAACAGAAGGCGTATGCAGATGCAAGAATATGTGAAGGATTTTGCGAATAGGATAGGAGGAAGGAACCGGGGAAAGTGGCGGCATGAGGATAAAAAAGGAAAAAACGCAGCAGCGGGGCTGTATCAGACGGATCCTGGCAGGACTGTGCCTGGCGGGACAGCTGGGACTTGCGGCAGGGCTGTGTCCGGAAATCGGGCAGATACAGCGGTCTGGGATCATACAGGAAAAAGGGGTTATGTATACGGCTGCATCCGGTGGGGCAGCGGCGTCATATGAGGCAGCAGCGCTGCCAAAAGAGCAGAACGATCCAAAGCTTTCCCTGCACGCGCAGTCTGCTGTTCTCATGGACGGCCTTACCGGACGGATCCTTTATGGGAAAAATGAGAATGATATCCGCCCTATGGCCAGTACGACTAAGATTATGACCTGTATTCTGGCATTGGAGGCCGGAGGACTGGATGAGTTTGCAGAAGCTTCGTCTAATGCTGCAGCCCAGCCACAGGTCAGACTGGGGGTAAAAAAGGGGGAGCGCTATCAGATCAGAGATCTCCTTTATGCTCTGATGCTGGAATCCTATAATGATGCGGCAGTGATGATCGCAGAAAAAACAGCAGGCTCCACAGAGGAATTCAGCCGCAGAATGAATGAAAAAGCTGAGAGCTTAGGATGCAGGGATACCTGGTTTATCACTCCCAATGGTCTTGATAAAAAGGAAGAGGATGAAAACGGTACAGAGCGGATCCATTCTACCACAGCGGCAGACCTGGCTCAGATCCTGCGTTACTGCATTACACAGTCTCCCCAAAAAGAGGAGTTTTTAAAGATTACCAGGACGTCAGATTATTATTTTACAGATGAATCGGGAAAAAGGGCCTTTTCCTGCAGAAACCACAATGCCCTTCTTACCATGATGGACGGTGCGCTCACAGGAAAGACCGGATTTACAGGAGGCGCAGGATATTGCTATACAGGGGCTCTTTTTCGGGACGGACGCTTGTATATCATCTCGCTTTTAGGCTGCGGCTGGCCGCCCCATAAAACATATAAGTGGGCAGATGCCAGAAGGCTGTTTTCATATGGTCTGGAGCAATATAAGCTTACGGATATTTTTAAACCGGAACCGGAGCATACGATCTGTACAGAGGGCGGGATCTGCTGGGGTGAAAATCCCGAAGGAGTTCTTCATGCTGTGATGAAGCGGGAGGAAACGGACAGCCGTCTTGAAATCCTATTAAATAAGGAAGAAAAGGAACAGATCAGACGGGAAGTTATGCTTCCAGAACGTATCTTTGCGCCTGTAAAGAAGGGAGAACTCCTGGGAAACATTCAGTACAGTCTGGGTGACCGCAAGCTGGGGGAGTACGGCCTGTATGCAGACAGGGATATAGAAGCGCTTACAGTGCCGGCAGCTTGGAAACATATTTGCGGGATGTTTTTTATTTTTTAAACTTTTCTTACAATTCAGCTGCATTATGTGAAGTTTTTGCGTTGCAGTTGACATAGAGCAATATTTGTCATTATAATAAAGAAAATGCCGTAAAAGGGGTTCTTGACACAGTCTTTTATGAAAAACAGGACAGGAGATACATATACACATGAAGGTTAAAAAATACAAAAGGGGTCTTGCGGTAATGCTGGGTCTGGCACTTGCTGTCCAGCTTCCGGGAGCAGTTCCGTTTCATCCGATGGATACCTATGCTTATACGGGAGCAGCCACAGTGAAGGCCTCCTCTTTAAACGTTCGCAGCGGGGCCGGAACCGGTTATCAGGCCATAGGCCGTCTGGCTGCGGGAGCATCCATTCAGGTTTTGGGAGAACAGCGGGGGACGGATGGGAAGACCTGGTATCAGATCCGTTTTTCCGGTACCGGAGGTACAGAACAGACGGGATATGTATCTGCTGAATATGTGCGTCTGCCTGTATCCTATACGACGGATTCGGACTTTGAAGCAAAACTGAGCGCGGAGGGCTTTCCGGAAAGCTATAAAAATGGCCTGCGCCAGCTCCATGCCCAGTATCCGAACTGGGTGTTCAAGGCCAAAAAAACAGGGCTGGACTGGAACACGGTAATTGAAAATGAAGCCCTTCTGGGCCGGAATCTGGTTTCATCCGGGAGCATTTCCTCCTGGAAATCCGTAGAGAGCGGGGCCTATAACTGGGATAACAGTACATGGACCGGCTTTGACGGCAGCAACTGGGTAGCAGCTTCCCAGGACATTATCCGTTATTACATGGACCCAAGAAACTTTTTAGATGATACCTATGTATTCCAGTTCCTTTCCCATGAATATGATGGAAGCACACAGACAAAAGAGGGCCTTACAGGAATGGTTTCCGGCTCCTTCCTTTCCGGAACAACAGACTCCACCGGAACAGGGGGAAGTTCTTCTTCCGGCGGTTCTTCTACACCAGGAGGCAGCAGCTCTTCCGGCAGTTCTTCCAGTTCTGTTTCACAGGAGGGACCGGGAGGAAGAAACGGTGCAACAGGTGATACAAATCATGGACCTGGTGTGGCAGGAGGCAGCCCTTCCGGCAGCAGTTCTTCTGGTGAGAGCAGCACTACATCCGGCAGCAATGATGTAAGCACCCAGGCACCGGGAAGCAGTTCCGGTTCGGGAAACAGTACAGAAAGCAGTACAGGAGATGGAAATGTAAGTCTGGAAGCGCCTCATGCGTCTATTACACCAAAGGAGCATAACCTGGTAACTTCCAATGTAAGCCTGGTAGCTCCGGGACAGTCTGATGGCACGATAAATAGCACAGGCAGTTCACAGCCTGGAACTGTAACCACTGATAACAGTTCTTCCAGTCCTTCCGGCCAGACAACAAGTCCTTCTTCCGGCTCATCTGGAAGCAAGAGCTATGTGGATATCCTTATGGATGCAGCAGCGCAGTCCGGCGTAAGTCCTTATGTTTTAGCTGCCATGATCCTTCAGGAGCAGGGAACCAATGGCGGAACACCGCTGATCTCAGGTAATTATTCCGGATATTCCGGTTACTATAACTTCTTTAACGTAGAAGCCTATCAGTCCGGTTCCATGTCTGCAACCCAGATGGGACTGCGGTATGCAAGTCAGTCCGGCAGTTATGGAAGACCATGGAATACAGTAGAAAAATCCATTTTAGGCGGTGCCCAGAATTATGGTGACAACTATGTAAAAGCAGGGCAGAATACATTTTACCTTAAAAAGTTCAATGTGCAGGGATCCAATCCTTATAAACATCAGTACATGAGCAATGTACAGGGAGCAGCCTCAGAAGCAGAGCGCCTTTCCAAGGCATACAGTTCCTTAAAGAGTTCTGCCCTGGAATTCCAGATCCCTGTATTTAACAACATGCCGGCACAGGCATGCAGCGCGCCTACAGGAGACGGAAGTCCTAACAACAAACTTTCTGGTCTGAGTGCAGATGGTTTCAGCTTAACTCCTTCCTTCAGCAAGGATACAACAAGCTACAATCTGATCGTAGATACTTCTGTGACCAGCCTTCAGATCAGCGCTACAGCAGCAGACGGCAAGGCATCCGTTGCAGGTACCGGAAATACAGAACTTACTGGTAATTCCAGTGATATTACTATTACTGTTACAGCTCAGAATGGAAGCACAAGGACATACAGTATCCACGTAGTACGTCAGTCAGGAGGAAACACACCTTCCGGCACGGGATCAGCAAATTCTTCAAACAGCAGTTCCTCTTCCAGTCCGGCAAGTCCGGGCGGAAGCAGTGGAGGACCAGGTGACACGGGAAGCAGCCAGACACCTGGAGGCAGCAATGTGACCATTGTGAATGTGCAGTAAAAAAACAGGAAAGCAGGAATGAATATGACAATCAAACAGATCAGACGGTGGGCAGCCGCAGTTGCAGCCATCTGTCTATTAACCTTATTTTTGCCATTATACGGAATGACGGCGTTTGCAGCTACTGCAAGGATCGCTTTTTCAGATCCTACCGCATCTGTAGGCAGTGAGATCAATGTAAAAATGAAGATCACCAGCAGTGATAACCTTTCTACAGCGGATATCATGCTGGCATATGATCCGGGAAGCCTGGAATTCATAGAAGGAACCAATGCAGAAGGCGGAAATGGAGCAGTCCGTGTTCATGGTGACGGCGGTGGCGCAAATACCACCACCCTTGCCTATGACTTAAAGTTTAAGGCATCTGCAGCAGGAACCAGCAAGATTACAGTTACCAGCCAGGAGATCTACGATGCGTCTTCCCAGATCGTAACCGTAGACAAACAGGGTGAGTCCCAGGTAACAGTCAGTGCTTTATCAAGCGCTTCCAAGGACGCAAGCTTAAAATCCCTTCAGGTATCCCCGGGAAGCCTGACACCGGAATTTTCTTCTGATGTAGACTCCTATGCAGTTACCGTAGGAACCGATGTGGATAAACTGATCATCAGTGCAGATACTACAGATGAAGGCGCTTCCAAGGTGGTAAGCGGCAATGAAAATCTCCAGATGGGTGAAAACAGAGTTACTTTAAAAGTAACTGCCCAGGACGGAGAAACTACAAAGGAATATGTGATCGTTGTCACCAAGCAGGAAGGCGGTCCAAATGAAAGTACACAGGATGGAACTGGTGAAGAAAGCTTTGAACAGTTCCAGATGACTGTATCCAGACGCAGCTTTACAGTGATGGCACCGGATGCTTCTGTACAGGTACCGGAAGGACTGGTGGAAACAGCCATTACCATTGACGGACATGCTGTAAAAGGCTGGGTATGGGGCAATGAAACAGAGCATCAGTATTGCGTGATCTACGCTATGAATGAAGCTGGCGAGAAGAATTTCTACCGCTATGACTTAAATAATAATGAGCGTACCATTCAGCGTTACTTTGAAGACCCGGCTGCTCAGGGAGCAGTAAGTGAGGAAGTTTATACACAGCTGGCAGACAAGTATGACTCCTTAAGAAATGACTACAGCCTGTTCAGGACACTGCTGATCGCTGCCATCGTTGTAGCACTGATCTTTATGGTACTTCTCATCGTATCTGTTACAGGTAAGAAAAAGAAATCTTCTTCAGCAGAGAAAAAGACAGCCCGTTCTGAAAAGAAACCTGTAAAAGAGGAAGATGAGGACGAGGACGATCTTTATGGCGAAGAGGTGGAAGAGCCTGAAGACGAACCGGAAGATGATCTGGAAGAAGTAGACGACCAGGACGAGGATGACTTCCAGTTTGAGGATCTGGATGATGCAGATGATAAGGAACCGGAAGAGGACGAGCCAGAGGAAGACTCTGTAGATGAAAATGAAAAAGAAAATCCAAAAGAGGATACAGAGGATGAAGATCTGGAAGAAGATGATATAGAAGACTTTGACTTTGAAGATCTGGATATAGACGAGGTGGAAGAGCAGGAAGAAGAAAAAGAACCTGCCGGATCCGAAGAAACTTCTGAAGACCAGAACGAAAAAGAAGAAGATGATTTTGAGGTATTTGACCTGTAAAATGTAACGCTTAAACAACCAGGCGGCCCTGAAAGTCAGGAATGGGCTGCCTGACAAATAGGAACAGAAAGGATGATAAGCGATGTATTGTGTAAAAAAAGTAAAAGAAGATTTATTCTGGGTAGGAGGTACAGACAGACGTCTGGCTCTGTTTGAAAATGCATACCCGATCCCAAGAGGTGTTTCCTATAATGCCTATGTTTTGTTAGATGAAAAGACGGTTCTTTTTGATACAGTAGACTGGGCAGTAGCAGGACAGTTTTATGAGAACCTGGCAAAGGTTTTAGACGGCCGTCCATTAGATTATATCGTAGTAGACCACATGGAACCAGACCATGCTGCAACCTTAGGACAGATCGCAGAAAAGCATCCGGAAGCAAAGATCGTATGCAATGCAAAGACAGTTGGTATTATCAAGCAGTTCTTTGATCTTGATATTGACTCCAGATCCGTAGTAGTAAAAGAAGGAGATACTCTCTGCACCGGTAAGCATAACCTTACATTTGTAATGGCACCAATGGTACACTGGCCGGAAGTTATGGTTACTTACGATACCACAGACAAGACTTTATTCTCCGCAGATGCTTTTGGTACTTTCGGCGCCATGAATGGCAACCTGTTTGCAGATGAAGTAAACTTTGAGCGTGACTGGTTGGATGATGCAAGAAGATATTATACCAATATCGTTGGAAAGTATGGCATGCAGGTACAGACACTGCTTAAGAAAGCAGCAGGACTGGAGATCGCTACCATCTGCCCGCTACATGGACCTGTATGGCGTGAAAATATCAGCTGGTATGTAGATAAATACTTAACCTGGAGCAGCTATGCACCGGAAGAAAAGAGTGTTATGATCGCCTATGGTTCTATTTACGGAAATACGGAAAACGCAGCCAATATCCTGGCATGCAAGCTGGCTGACAAGGGTGTGAGAAATATTGCAGTTTATGATGTATCTGCAACCCATCCATCCCAGATCGTAAGCGAAGCATTCCGCTGCAGCCATCTGGTATTTGCAGCAGCTACCTATAATGGCGGCATCTTTACCAATATGGAACATGTTTTAAATGACTTAAAGGCACATGGACTGCAGAACCGTACTGTAGCTGTGATCGAAAATGGTACCTGGGGTGTTGTTGCAGGAAAGCAGATGAAAGAGATCCTTTCCGGCATGAAGAACATGAACATTTTAGAGCAGACTGTCACTGTTAAATCTGCTTTAAAGGATGAGCAGGATGCACAGTTAGAGGCACTGGCAGATGCTATTGTTGCATCTTTACAGTAAGATCTTGTAAGTACATTAGAAAATAAAAAGGCAGGAAGCGGGATATATGGCTTCCTGCTTTTTTACACCTGGATATTGGAAAATAACGAAAGATTTCCAGGTGTACGTATTTCATGATAAAGAGAAGGAAAATGAAAATGGAACAGTATGGATGTGTCCTGCTTAAAGGCGGAAAGTCCAACCGCATGGGCGGAAGTGATAAAGCCAAGCTTCTTTACAGGGGAAAAAGTTTTGAAGAACGGATCAAAGGAGAACTGGAGCAGCTGGGATTGCCGGTTTTTGTATCAGAGGCAAAAAAAAGCCCGGATCCCAGGGCAATCCCTGATCTGATCCCAGAGGCCGGACCTTTAGGAGGGATCTATTCCTGTTTAAAACAGACCGGTCTTGATGGACTGTTTTTTGTTTCCTGCGACATGCCCTTATTTGCATCTTATCTGGGGAAACGCACTCTTATGGAAGCAGGAGATAAATGGGATGCTGTGATCTGGAAAACAAGAGACGGGCGGATCCATCCGGTGTGCGGCTGGTATTCAGCCAGATGTCTGCCGGTTCTTAAAAAACAACTTTTGGAAAAAAATGGGAAAGTACGTGATCTGTTAGGAAAACTGCAGGTAAAGGTTTTAGAAACAGAAAACGAACATGTACCTGACCGGTGGTTTTTAAATGTGAATACTCCCCAGGCATTAGGAGAACTTACATGCTTGAAAGCACCGGTATTTGCAGTCAGCGGAAAGAAAAATACGGGCAAGACGACTCTTACGGAAACTTTAGTCCGGGAATTTTCCGTGCGCGGGCTTAAGGTGGCTGTGATCAAACACGATGGTCATGATTTTGTGCCGGATGTACCGGGAACAGACAGTTACCGTCACAAAGCGGCGGGGGCAGTGGGAACGTTAGTCTATTCGGAAAATCGTTTCTGTCTGGTAAAAGAGGAAAAGGGCCATGAGGCAGAAGATTTTTTGCCTTTTTTTCAGGATATGGATCTGATCCTGGTGGAAGGACTGAAAGACTCCCATTATGCCAAAATAGAAGTGATGCGCCGTGATGTTTCAAAAAAGGCTGTGTGCAGAAAAGAGACTGTAAAGGCGTATGTTACAGATTTCAGGCCGGATACATGGTCCGGATTTGATGCAGAGTCTATGTCAGACTGTCCGGTGTATGATTTTCATGAGATCGACGCTATTATGGAAATCGTTTTAAAAGAAGCAGAAAAGTTCTGGGACAACCGGAGAATTTGACAGACGATACAGGGGTGTGGTACAATAAAAACAGAAAATTTATGGATACAACAGGAGGGATTATTATGCCAGTTGCATACAGTGTAGGAAACGAGGAATATCATTTAAAAATACGTCCGGGAGATGTAGGACGGTATGTGATCCTGCCAGGTGATCCGGGCAGATGTGAGAAGATTGCCAGATATTTAGAAGATCCCAGATTTGTTGCTTCAAACAGGGAATATACCATTTATACAGGTACATTGGAAGGAGAGAAAGTAAGTGTGTGCAGTACAGGCATCGGGGGCCCGTCTGCTGCCATCGCAATGGAAGAACTGATCCACTGCGGCGCTGAGTGCTTTATCCGTGTGGGAACCTGCGGTGGTATAGAGGAAAATGTACTGGGCGGTGATCTGGTGATCGCTACCGGTGCGATCCGTATGGAAGGCACCGGGCTTCAGTACGCGCCTGTTGAATTTCCGGCAGTGGCGGATTTTCAGGTTGTAAATGCCCTGGCAGAGGCAGCAAAAGCAGATGGCCAGAGGTTCCATACAGGAGTTGTCCACTGCAAAGACTCTTTTTATGGCCAGTTAGATCCGGACAGTATGCCCGTAAGAGGGGAATTAAAGTCAAAATGGCAGGCGTGGCTTGACTGTGGCGCTCTTGCCAGTGAGATGGAGTCAGCTGCTCTGTTTGTTGTGGCAGCAGCAAGGAGAGTCCGCGTGGGAACGGTCCTTTTAGTACTGGGAAACCAGACAAGGCGGGCTAAAGGACTTGAGGATATCCAATGCCATGATACGGAGCGGGCAGTGCGTGTAGCAGCAGATGCCATGAGGCGCCTGATCAAAAGAGATAAAACTTCTTGACGGATGCAAAAAAAGTTGTTATATTATTATTAGAACAGATATAACTTAGCAGATAAAAACAGTGGGG
>ENA-OPEV01001810-OPEV01001810.1-human-gut-metagenome-genome-assembly--contig:-NODE-1810-length-11273-cov-3.708148_pt1 | contig 11273 bp, 10 predicted proteins | sample MGYA00241637_ERZ501537 | MGnify/ENA primary metagenome ERZ501537 (study PRJEB25962, sample SAMEA1972159) | human gut metagenome | biome: human gut; feature: human-associated habitat; material: faeces...
CAATCCGGTTACATCAGTGAGTGGCAAAATTTATTTTTGACACTCACATCATCTGATGACAGAAAAGTACATAAGAAGGATTCTCTGTGTAAAACAAAAGAAATGAAGAGGTGTATATATGAACAGTCATGTAGTAATTCCGGTATTGATTGCATTTGTTATAAGCCTTGTGCTTGGACCGGTAGTCATTCCTTTCCTGAGAAGGTTAAAGATGGGCCAGACGGAGCGTGTGGAGGGTGTACAGTCTCATTTGAAGAAGGCAGGAACACCGACAATGGGAGGTATTATCATTCTGGCAGCTGTCGTGATTACGTCCCTGTTTTATGTGAAGGACTATCCAAAGATCATCCCGGTACTTTTCCTTACAGTAGGATTCGGACTGATTGGATTTCTGGATGATTATCTTAAGGTTGTCATGAAACGTTCAGACGGACTTTTTCCAATGCAGAAGATGGCACTCCAGATTGTAGTGACAGCAATTTTTGCATTTTATATCGTAAAAGTAGCGAAGATTCCGCTTACAATGATCGTTCCATTCTCCGGCGGTTATGAATTGAATCTTGGATGGCTTGCAATTCCGGTTCTTTTCTTTGCAGTGATTGGTACAGTTAATGGAACAAACTTTACGGACGGACTGGATGGTCTTGCATCAAGCGTAACCGTTTTGGTGGCAACTTTTTTCACAGTTGTAGCAATAGGAACGAAGAGTGGGATTGAGCCGATCACTTGCGCAGTTGTCGGTGCATTGATGGGATTCCTTCTTTTTAATGTGTATCCGGCCAGTGTGTTCATGGGAGATACAGGTTCTCTTGCATTAGGTGGGTTTGTTGCAGGAACAGCATATATGATGCAGATGCCACTTTATATCATTATTGTTGGATTTATTTATCTTGTAGAAGTTATTTCAGTTATTCTGCAGGTAACATATTTCAAAAAGACGGGAGGAAATCGTCTCTTTAAGATGGCACCGATCCATCACCATTTCGAGCTTTGTGGATGGTCAGAGACACGGGTAGTAGCAGTATTTTCTATCGTGACGGCAATTCTTTGCCTGATCGCTCTTATGGGGGTATAGAAGAATGATTGTAAAAGATAAAAACGTATTAGTATTTGGTTCTGGAATCAGTGGAGAGGCAGCATGTGCGCTCCTTTTGAAAGAAGAAGCAAAGGTCGTATTGTATGATGGTAACGATAAGCTGAATCCGGAAGAGATCCGTGCAAAGATTGAAGGCGGGGACAGTGAGTCACTGGAAATCATCCTTGGAACACTTGAGGGAGACAGGAAAGGAGAACTTCTTGATAAACTTTCTCTTGTTGTAATGAGTCCGGGGGTTCCGACAGATCTTCCAATCGTAAATGAGATGCGTGAGAAAGGACTTCCAATCTGGGGCGAGATCGAGCTTGCGTATGTCTTCGGAAAAGGTGATGTTCTTGCAATTACTGGAACGAACGGAAAGACAACGACCACTTCTCTGCTTGGAGAAATTATGAAAAACTATGCGCAGAGCAGTTTTGTGGTAGGAAATATCGGTAATCCATATACAAGTATTGCACTCCAGACAAGAGAGGATTCTGTAATTGTTGCTGAGATGAGCAGCTTTCAGCTAGAAACAATTCAGACATTCCGTCCGAGAGTCAGCGCGATCCTGAATATTACTCCGGATCATCTGAATCGTCATCATACGATGGAAGCATACATAGAGGCAAAGGAAAATATTGCGAAGAATCAGACAGAGAAAGATACTTGTGTTCTGAATTACGAAGATGATGTGACAAGGGTATTTGGAGAAAATGTAAAGTCAAAGGTTCTATATTTCAGCAGTCAGCGTATATTAGAAGAAGGAATCTATCTGGAAAACGGTCAGATCGTTCTTGCAATGAACGGAGAGAAGACACCGGTATGCCATGTAGATGAATTGAATATTCTTGGAACGCACAATCATGAGAATGCGATGGCAGCAACCGGAATGGCAGCAGCATATGGGGTTCCGGTAGATGTGATCCGCAGAACGCTGAAAGAGTTCCAGGGGGTCGAACATCGTATTGAATATGTGGCAGAAAAGAATGGAGTTGTATATTACAATGATTCCAAGGGAACAAACCCAGATGCAGCTATTAAGGGGATTCAGGCGATGAATCGTCCGACAGTTCTGATTGGTGGAGGTTATGATAAGGATTCTGCTTATGATGAATGGATCGATTCCTTTGATGGAAAAGTAAAGAAATTAGTACTTCTTGGTGCGACACGCGACAAGATCGCAGAGACAGCCAGAGCACATGGATTTGAAGAAATTGTGATGGCGGATACATTTGAGGAAGCATTTGCAAAATGTGTAGAGAATGCAAAACCGGGAGATGCAGTACTCCTTTCTCCTGCATGTGCAAGTTGGGGAATGTTTAAGAATTATGAAGAACGTGGGGATAAGTTTAAAGAGCTTGTAAATAATTTGTAAAGGGTGAACTGTATTGAAGCGTCCTGCAAAGAAGCACACGTATGATGATACACTGCTTGTGACGGTGCTGATTCTCGTACTGGTTGGTCTGATCCTTCTGACCAGTACAAGTGCATATAACGGCAGGGTGAAGTTTCATGATTCTTATTATTATCTGAAAAAGCAGGGACTGGCTACAGTTCTTGGAATGGCAGGAATGCTATGGATCGCAGGAATTGATTATCACAGATGGATTCCACTTGCTGTGCCAGGATATTTGGCTGCAATCGGTTTATCCATTGCTGTCATGGCATTCGGAAAAGAATATAACGGATCCAAAAGATGGTTGTCTTTGGGTCCGTTTTCTTTTCAGCCTTCAGAATTTTCTAAAGTAGCAGTGATCTTGTTTCTGGCCTGGCTGATCAACCGAAATGTGAAAAAAATATCAAAACTTCGGATAATGTCCGGAATGATGCTTTCAATCCTGCCGGTTGTCGGTCTGGTAGGGGCAAGTAATCTGAGTACAGCAATCATTATCCTCGGAATCGCAGTTACATTGATTTTTGTTGCAAGTCCAAGATATGCACAGTTTATATGGATGGCCGTATCAGGAGTTGGATTTTTGGGAATTTTCCTCGCCTTGGAAAGCTATCGGCTGGAGCGACTTGCAATCTGGCGCAATCCGGAGAAGTATGAAAAAGGATATCAGACATTGCAAGGACTTTATGCAATTGGAAGTGGAGGAATGTTTGGCCGGGGGCTGGGAAACAGTGTACAAAAACTGGGATTCCTGCCGGAAGCACAGAATGATATGATTTTTTCTATTGTCTGTGAAGAATTAGGGCTTGTTGGTGCGGGGACTATCATTGTACTGTTTCTGATTTTAATCTGGAGATTTTTTGTGATTGCAACACACGCACCGGATCTTTTTGGCGCGTTGATTGCAGTGGGAGCCATGGCACATATGATGATTCAGGTAATATTGAATATTGCTGTCGTCACAAATTCTATACCGAATACAGGAATTACACTTCCGTTTATCAGTTATGGTGGAACGTCAGTTGTTTTTCTGCTTTTGGAAATGGGGCTTGTCCTTAGCATATCACGTTTGGTACAATAGAGTTGCCTGTATTTCATACAGATGGAGTCCGGGTATGGAAAACATGAACAGAGGAAGGAATCTGATCAATGAAAAAAAAGAAGAAAAAGAAGAGAGGGATGTTCCGCTTTATTGTAATATTACTGTTGCTTGTAGTATTTGTTTTACTCTTTCAGACACGCAGTATAAAGGTGAAGGGAAATGAATATTACGGAGAGAATTCAATCATCAGCTGGCTCGAGAAAGATAAACTCTCCATGAATACGGTGTATTTATTCTGGAAATATAATTATACAGATGCAGAAGTTCCGTCCGTTGTGGAAGAAATGAAATTGACATTTGAAAATCCATGGACGCTTGTTGCGCATGTGAAAGAGAAAGGAAAATCCGGTTATGTTTCTTTCAATGATACAAATTTATATTTTGACCGGAAGGGGACAGCACTTTTTGAAAGCAAGAAAACTTTTACAGGAGTACCTTATGTGGAAGGACTTTCTTTCGATGCATCGAAAGTAGAGATCGGAAAAAAGATTCCGGTGGAAGATGACAGTGCATTCACTTTGATCGCAGAGGCTTCAAAGTATCTGGTGAAATATTCACTTACACCGGATAAACTGGTATATGCCAATGAACAGAGTGTGGTATTATATTTTGGATCAGTAGAAGTTTTAATTGGGAATAAAGAATATGAGATCAGAATTGCACAGATCAAACCGATTCTTGAGAAGCTGAAGGAACAGTATCCGGATCAGGCGGGGGTACTTCATCTTGAGAATTATGAAGCAGATTCAGCATCAATTAACTTTACACCGCAGTCTTGAAGCTGAATTGTTGGAAAAAAACCAAAAATAAGAAAAAATCTATTGATTATTTACGGAAAAGACTTTATTATATACTTATTGAATTGTATCGTTCAATTAAAATAAGGGATGTATATAAGAATTAATAAGACGACAAAGGAGGAACTACTCTTGTTAGAAATTAAAACCAACGAATCTGAAGCGGCTGCAAGAATTATTGTTGTCGGAGTCGGCGGAGGCGGTAACAATGCCGTGAACCGAATGATCGACGAACAGATTGCAGGCGTAGAATTCATAGCTGTGAATACAGATAAACAGGCATTACAGCTGTGTAAAGCACCGACACTTATGCAGATCGGTGAAAAACTGACAAAAGGACTTGGTGCTGGTGCACAGCCTGAGATGGGAGAGAAGGCAGCAGAAGAAAGCGCTGAGGAGATCCAGGCTGCATTAAAAGGTGCAGACATGGTATTTGTTACCTGCGGTATGGGAGGCGGAACTGGAACAGGTGCTGCTCCGGTTATCGCAAGAATTGCGAAAGAGCAGGGCGCTCTGACAGTAGGAGTTGTCACAAAGCCTTTCCGTTTCGAATCCAAGACAAGAATGCAGAATGCAATCAATGGTATTGATAAATTAAAGGAGAACGTTGATACAATCATCGTTATCCCGAATGACAAACTGCTTGAAGTTGTAGACAGACGTACTACTATGCCGGAAGCTTTGAAAAAGGCTGACGAGGTTCTTCAGCAGGGTATTCAGGGTATCACAGACCTGATCAATGTACCATCTCTGATCAACCTTGACTTTGCTGATATCCAGACAGTTATGAAGGATAAAGGTATTGCACATATCGGTATTGGTGCAGGACGCGGAGATGACAAGGCACTCGAAGCAGTTAAGCAGGCTGTTGCCAGTCCACTGCTTGAGACAACAATCACAGGTGCATCTAATGTTATCGTTAATGTATCTGGAGACATTACACTTATGGATGCTTCTGATGCAGCTGATTATGTACAGGAGCTTGCAGGCGAAAGTGCAAGTATCATCTTCGGTGCTATGTATGATGATACAAAATCTGATGAATGTACAATCACAGTTATTGCTACGGGCTTACATAATGTAGGCGGAAGTGCATCCAAGCTGAAAGCAAGACTGGAAGGACAGCAGAAGACAAGTTCTATCCTTCCGAATGGTGTAGAAAGTCATACAAGACCATCTTATGACTATACAGCACAAAGAACAGCTCAGACATCAACAGTAAGACCGCAGGGTGGAACAATGCCAACACTGCAGCCAAGATCAACAACTGGTGGAGTAAGAGAGCAGTCTATTAAGATTCCGGATTTCTTTAAGAAATAATTGAATTGAAAAATGATGAAACGGTCTGAAGTATCAGACCGTTTTTCTTTTTATGTCGAAGGATGTCAGAAATTCTTCTATTTTCTTTCTGTTTTACTGTCAGCATCTGACAAAATTTCCAAAGAGCAAATTTTATAATTCTATATGACATCGAGGATGACTCGAAATGAAAAGGAAGGTGGAAGATGCACTATGAGTTGTACATAGATCTTTTCTTTCTGGAAAACTTCATGATGGATAGCCTGTTACTTTTCGTGACAGAACGGATTACGGGTGGAAAATATAGTTTTAAAGGAGTTTTATCCGGAGCATTTCTTGGAAGTGTGTTGACATGTCTGATGGTGGTTGTATCTGTTCCCGCCTGGATGAAAAACATAGCCTTTTATCTGGTGATTCCATTTTGTATGCTTTGGTTAAAAAATAGGAAACAATGTATGCTCCAGATACTCAAAGGAATGGGATTGCTTTACCTTTTTGGGATGTTCCTTGGGGGCACGTTGATGATGTTTCGTCCTTATCTGCATTATATCAGTCTGTTTTATGGGATTGCGGTGCTTAGCTCACAGGGGATTCTGATGGCCTGGAAGTTCTTGAAAGTTCTTAAGATGGAGCAGGAACGGTGCTGTGAAGTGATTTTATTTACAGAAGCAGATAGTTATAGGGTTCATGCATTGAGGGATACGGGAAACTGCCTGACAGATCCACTCAGTGGTGAAGGGGTGCATGTACTGGATTGTGATTTTTATCATCAGGTAATGAAAGAAGAAATGGAATTCAGGTATATTCCATATCGGAGTGTTCATGGTAGCGGCATTATGAAAATTTTCCGGATCAGGAAAATGTGTGTGGAAATAAATGAAAAAAAATGGATAGAATCTCCGTTGATCGGTGTGAGCGAATCACCGATCAGTGGGGAGGAAGATTATCAATTGATATTGAACTGTAAGGTGCAGATGCTGTGAATGAAAAACTGTGCCGCAACAGAAGATGTAAGAAAGAAACCAGGAGGAATTTATATGATGGTTAAAGTGGCTGTGCCGGAGAAATTTAAATTAAGGATTGTACCAAATGTCAGGACGGTTTTATTTGGTGGTCAACAGGAGATTCATTACATAGGAGGCAGTGAGGTTCTTCCTCCACCATTGGAAAATGAAAAAGAACGTGAGGTGGTAAGGTGGCTTGGAACAGATCGAGATGAAAAGGCGAGAAAGATACTGATTGAACATAATTTGCGTCTGGTTGTTTATATAGCAAAGAAGTTTGATAATACAGGAGTAGGTGTAGAAGATTTGATTTCTATTGGTACCATCGGTCTGATCAAAGCAATCAATACATTTAATCCATCAAAGAAAATTAAACTGGCAACATATGCTTCACGTTGTATTGAGAATGAGATTTTGATGTATTTGAGACGAAACAGTAAGACGAAGATGGAAGTTTCCATTGACGAACCTTTAAATGTAGATTGGGATGGAAATGAACTGCTTCTATCTGATATTCTTGGGACAGAAGAGGATACAATTTATCGGGATCTGGAGGATGAGGCAGAAAGAAAGATTCTGTTTCGTGCCTTGAATAAACTGTCAGGAAGAGAGAAATTAATCGTTCGTATGAGGTTTGGACTGGATCATCCGGAGGGAAAAGAAATGACGCAGAAGGAGGTTGCGGATCAACTTGGAATCTCTCAGTCTTATATATCAAGACTGGAAAAGAAAATTATGCACAGACTTCGGATGGAAATGGTCCGGTATGAATAGCAGTTACAAAAATTTAATAAAAAGAAAGATGTACAATTTCCCGTATGGTGTTAAAATAAAAGAAAAAGTATCTGAAGCTTAAAAAGAAAAGATACAGGACAGAAAGGGTTGAGGATGTATGAAATTAACATTTGTAGGTGCAGCCCATGAGGTTACGGGAAGCTGTCATTTTCTGCAAGTAGCAGGAAAGAATGTTTTGGTTGACTGCGGTATGGAACAGGGGCCGGATTTGTATGAAAATCCGGGACTTCCGATCAGTGCAACAGAAGTGGATTATGTATTCCTCACACATGCACATATTGATCATTCCGGAATGTTGCCAAAGCTTGCAAAGGATGGGTTTAAAGGGCAGATTTTCACTACCTATGCGACAGCGGATTTGTGTGATATCATGCTTCGTGACAGTGCGCATATTCAGGAATTTGAGGCAGAGTGGAGGAATCGAAAAGGCAGGAGAGCAGGAAAGCCGGAGTATGAACCGGTTTATGAGATGCAGGATGCACTTAATGCGATTGAATTGCTTGTGCCTTGTCAGTATGGGGAGCGCATTACAATCTGTGAGGGAATCCAGATCCGGTTTACAGATGTAGGACATCTGCTTGGATCAGCAAGTATTGAAGTCTGGGCAACAGAAGACGGAGTGACAAAGAAGATTGTATTTTCCGGAGATATTGGAAATCTGGATCAGCCGATTATTAAAGACCCGGCTTATACAGAGAGTGCGGACTATATTGTGATGGAGTCTACGTATGGCAACCGGCTGCATACGCAGGAAAAACCGGATTATCTGGGAGATTTTACAAGAATCCTGAAAGAGACATTTGATAAAGGGGGAAATGTTGTTATTCCTTCCTTTGCTGTGGGCAGAACTCAGGAACTCCTCTATTTTATACGTGAGATCAAAGAAAAGGAATTATTAAAAGAATATCAGAATTTCGAAGTATATCTGGACAGTCCGCTTGCAATTGAGGCAACGAAGATATTTACAAAAAATATGAGAGAGTGTTTTGATGAGGATGCACTTGCACTTGTTAATGCAGGGATTAATCCACTTATATTTGATGGACTTAAGACTGCAACAACAAGTGATGATTCTAAGATGATCAATTTTATCGAGAAACCAAAGGTGATCATCTCAGCTTCTGGAATGTGCGATGCTGGTCGTATCCGTCACCATCTGAAGCATAATTTGTGGAGAGAAGAGTGTACGATTCTTTTTGTTGGGTATCAGGCAATGGGCACTTTAGGACGCAGACTGATCGAGGGCGAAAAGAATGTGAAGCTGTTCGGTGAGCCGATTGAAGTTAAGGCAAGAATTGAGAGCCTTCATGGAATTAGTGGTCATGCGGATATGAATGGGCTCTTAAAATGGCTGGGAGCGTTTAAAGAGGCGCCACAACGCGTCTTTGTTGTGCATGGTGAAGATACCGTAACAGAAGAGTTTGCAAAGACGGTGGAAGAAAAATTTGGATATCAGGCTTATGCACCGTTTCCGTGCAGTGAAGCAGACCTCCTGACAAATGAGATCTTAAGTGAAGGTGTAAAGATTCCGGTGAAGGCGAAAAAACCGGCACAGCGTAAAGCGGATGCGGCGTTTGAACGTCTTGTTGCAGCAGGAAGGCGTTTACTTGATATTATTTACAAGAACGAAGGTCTCGCGAATAAAGACAAAGCAAAATTCGAGTCGCAGATTAATAATTTGTCGGATAAATGGGATATTTGATTGTCAAGGACTAAAACTTTATAAAATTCAGCACTTCATGGAATATCTTATTCAAAGAGTGAGAATGATTCTAAGTAGAAAAAAACTTAGGAGGTTTCTTACAATGGTTGTGAATAAGGTAGAACTGTGTGGAGTGAATACATCAAAGCTCCCACTTCTCAAGGAAAAGGAGAAGGAGGAGCTTTTTCGCAGGATTCGTCAGGGGGACAAGTTGGCGCGGGAAGAATACATCAAAGGAAATCTTCGGCTGGTGCTTAGTGTGATGAAACGGTTTGACAGCAGTAATGAAAATGCAGATGATTTGTTTCAGATTGGATGTGTGGGGCTTGTAAAGGCCGTAGATAACTTTGATCCAGATCGCCAGGTGAAGTTTTCTACCTACGCAGTTCCTATGATCATAGGAGAAATCCGCCGGTATCTGCGAGATAACAGTTCCCTTCGCGTGAGCCGCTCATTGCGTGATATAGCTTATAAAGTAATTTATACAAGAGAAGGTTATATTCGAAAAAATATGAAAGAACCTAGCATTCAGGAAATCGCAGAAGAGATTGGACTTTCAAAAGAAGAAGTAGTTTATGCACTGGATGCAGTACAGACACCAATGAGTCTTCAGGAACCGGTGTATAATGATGGTGGCGATGCACTGTATGTGATGGATCAGGTCAGTGATAAGAAGAACAGAGAAGAAAACTGGGTGGAAGAGTTGTCTTTAGAAGCTGCGATGGAACGGCTGAATGAAAGAGAGAGACGGTTGATCCGTTTACGATTTTTTGAAGGAAAGACGCAGATGGAAGTTTCGGAACAGATAGGAATTTCGCAGGCACAGGTGAGCCGTTTAGAGAAAAATGCTTTAAAAACAATGAGACAATATCTTCTTGGAAAATAGAGAGAAAGTATTGAAATTTTTATGACTTCATACTATGATAAATGGGAAGAAAATGTTACAGAAAGTAACAGAAAAGAGCAGATATGGTTATGGTATAATGTAACCAATGATAAAGTATGGAGGCAGCTATGATAAAGGCTTGTATTTTTGATCTGGATGGAACGTTGACAAACACATTGGATTCACTGGAATATTCAGTTAATGAGACGATGAAAGAGATCGGAAGGCCACAGATTACAAAGGAACAGTGCCGGCAGTTCGTTGGAGATGGGGCGAAGGTTCTGCTTGAACGGACATTAAAGGCAGGTGGGGATACAAAACTGTGTCATCTTGAAGAGGCGGTGGAAGCGTATGCCAGGATATTTGATGCAAATTGTATGTATAAGGTTGCTCCGTACGAAGGAATTCCACAGATGTTGCAGCAGTTGAAAGAGAGTGGTATCAAACTTGCAGTTTTATCAAACAAGCCAGACAGGCAGGCTGTCCATGTGGTTGAAGAAGTATTTGGGAAAGAACTTTTTGACCATGTACAGGGACAGAAGGATGGAGTTCCTAAGAAACCGGATCCGACAGCCGCATTAACGATTGCCAGATCATTAGGAGTTTTGCCGGGAGAGTCGGCATACATCGGAGATTCAGAAGTGGATCTTGCAACGGGTCATGCGGCAAAGATGCAGACAATTCTTGTATCCTGGGGATTCCGTGGAAGAAAAGTTCTTTTAGAGGACGGAGCTGAATGCGTTGTTGATTCAGCAGATGAGATACGAAAGATTGTTAAGAAACAGGAGGAGAAAAGTAATGGGAGAGTACAATGAAGAGTGTCTGAAGACTTTTTTGGAGAAGCAGGAGCAGCTTTTTGATGAGCCGGTAGCAGAGACCCTTGAGGCAGCAGAAGCTTTTCTGGAGGACTGTATGGCAGTTGTTGTAGAATCTCTGGATGAAGTAAGAGAATACTTTGAAGAGAATGGCATGGATGTAGACGGGATGTCAGAGGAAGAATTAGAAGAGGCTTCTGAAGTATTTGCACTGCCGGATGGTACTTATCTGATCGTAGAAGGATAAGCAGAATTAAAATAGTAGTAATTGTGAAAAAGCAATTGAAAAGCCACAGATAGGATGGACTGTGGCTTTTTTATATATTAGGAAAGTCCTTTCCTAATATATAAAAATTGCTGTAACTGTTCAGAGCCAACCTCCAAAATGCTACGCATTTCGTC
>ENA-OPEV01001812-OPEV01001812.1-human-gut-metagenome-genome-assembly--contig:-NODE-1812-length-11255-cov-2.897143_pt1 | contig 11255 bp, 11 predicted proteins | sample MGYA00241637_ERZ501537 | MGnify/ENA primary metagenome ERZ501537 (study PRJEB25962, sample SAMEA1972159) | human gut metagenome | biome: human gut; feature: human-associated habitat; material: faeces...
GAGGCCACCTCCTCCATCGACACCCGCACGGAATTAAAGATCCAGAACGCTTTTGCAAAGCTGATGGAGGGACGCACGAGCTTCATCGTGGCGCACAGGCTTTCAACGATCCGCAGCGCGGACGTGATCCTTGTGATGAAGGGCGGAAAGATCATCGAGCAGGGAAAGCATACGGAGCTGCTTGCAAAGGGCGGATTTTACGCGGAGCTGTATAACAGCCAGTATGCGGGGTGAAAAGAACAAGCCGGATGCAGCCAAAAAGAGGGCTGTGGGACAAATACGGGAATGAGGATTGACTCGGGATATTTGGGCGCAATATAATAAAAACAGGTATTGGGAATAAAGCATGCGTAAAAAAAACGGAGGTGACAGCGGTATGTGTACAAGGCGGCAGCTGGATAAAATAACGGAACAGATGAGGGAATGCTATTTTTCAATATACGGTACAAATGTTGTAAAGATCGTGCTGTATGGTTCTTATGCGCGGGGAGATTTTGACGAGGGATCGGATATTGATATTGTGGCGATCGTGAAAGGAAAGAGGGAAGAGCTGCAAAAGAAGCTGAGGCAGATCTGGGATCTGTCTGCGGATCTGGGATTGGAAAATGATGTGGTTGTTTCTCCGATGGTTATTCCCTATGATGAGTTTATGCGGTACAGGGAATCGCTGCCATATTATAGAAATATAGAAGAGGAGGGGAGAAAAATTGGATGATCTTGTGATACACCGGATGAATACTGCGGCGGAAAAATTAAGGTCGGCACAGATTTTATTAAAGGAGGGGCAGTACAGGGATTCAATTGGGCGGTCGTACTATGCTATTTTTTCGGCAGTAAGGGCAGTTCTTGCGACAAGAAATATGGACTTTTCAAAACATGCGGCAGTAATTGCTTTTTTTCAGAAGGAGTATATTAAAACAGGAATTTTTGATGTGAAGTATTCGAAGTATGTTCAGAATGCTTTTCAAATACGGAACAGCTGTGATTATGATGATTTTTTTATTGCTTCAAAGACGGATGCCGAGGAACAATATGAGAACGCAAAAGAACTTTTTATAGTAATAAGAAAATATTTGGAAAAGAAACGGGGAGATGAAAAATGTCTGTTTTAGTAATTCTTTTTCCATCCTGCTGGCTGTGTGCACGGCGGTAAAGCCGATATGGCTGCAGGTCGACGCCTGCACAAACGGCGGGACGGGGCTTTTGTACAGCTTTTGCTTGTATATCGCAGGCTGTATCGGCATCGTGGTATTTGAAATGCTGCGTCAGTTTTTTATGACGAAGTATCAGGCGGACAAGGCGGCGTTTTTAAAGAAAAAATATGTGGACCGGATCGCGCGGATGCCGATGAAAAAGTTCCGGGAGGAAACGGAGCAGAATTACCTGACGATTTTAAGTCAGGAGATCGATATGCTTGTGGAAAGCTATTTTGTGGAACGGCTGGAATTTTTGTACAGCATTCTTGTGCTGGTGACGAGCATTGCTGCGCTGTTTTACATCAATGGAAAGCTGGCGGTGCTGATCCTTTTGTTTACCTTTCTGCCGGTGCTTGCCTCGAGTCTGCAGGGAAAGCGGATGCAGCGGCGCACGGGGCTGTATGTGCAGAGCCTGGAGCATTTAAACATGATGATCCGCAACTTTATTTCCGGCTATTACACCGTCAAGGTCAACCATGCGGAGAACCGGATGCGGGACGCGGTGGAAAAAAGCAACCGGGAGACGGCGGCGGCAAAGCTTGCGGAAGGAAAAACGCGGGTCGGGATCAACCTTTCGATCAGCGGGCTGGCATACCTTGGAGAGATTGCGCTGGTGGGAGCAGGGATCTGGATGATCGCGGCAGGAGAAATGCAGCTGGGGGCGCTTGTTGCGGCGCTGCAGCTGTCGGAAATGCTGGCAATCCCCAGCAACAGCATCGCATACCAGCTAAACGACATGAATTCTGTCAAGGACATCCGCAAAAAGATCCTGCATGAAAAAAACGGTTCCGGGGCGGAGGATTCCGCGAAAAAGACATGCGGGAAGATCCGTTCCATCGAATTGAGAAACGTTTCTTTTTCTTATGGGGAAAAAGAGATTTTCCGGGATGTGAACGTTACCTTTGAGGCGGGCAAAAAATATCTGATCCGCGGGGAAAACGGGAGCGGAAAGAGCACGCTGTTTAAGCTGATGAGCCGGATCGAGGACGGCTATGAGGGAGAGATTCTGATAACTTCCTATGATCTGCTCCGCAGAGACATCGATTTCTATAAAAAGTACCGTTTCCGCTGTCAGATCATCGATGAAGCACAGTATATCAAAAACCACAGCACCCAGGCTGCAAAAGCTGTGAAAAAGATCCAGGCAGACACCCGGTTTGCCCTCACCGGAACACCGGTAGAGAATCGGCTGAGTGAACTGTGGAGCATCTTTGATTATCTGATGCCCGGATTTTTATACAGCTATTCCCGCTTCCGTGAGGAACTGGAAGTACAGATTGTCCAGCATGAGAGCGAGGAAGCCAGTGAACGGCTGCGAAAAATGATCCGACCTTTTGTGCTGCGAAGACTGAAGAAAGATGTACTGCGAGATCTTCCGGAAAAACTGGAAGAAAATATGTATACCCGTCTGGAAGGAGAGCAGCAGAAGTTATACGATGCGCATGTAAAACGGATGAAACTTCTGTTAGATAAACAGAGCGAGGAAGAATTCAATACTTCCAAAATCGTTATCTTATCCGAACTGACCAAACTGCGTCAGATCTGCTGTGATCCGACATTGCTTTTTGAAGAATATAAAGGAGAGTCGGCAAAACTTGAGATGTGTGTGGATCTGATTCGAAACGCGGTGGAAAACGGACATAAGATCCTTGTATTTTCCCAGTTTACCACGATGTTGAGCCGGCTGGCAGACCGGCTGGAGAACGAAGAAACGGCGTACTATATGCTGACCGGTTCGACCGGAAAGGAAAAGCGGGCAAAGCTGGTGGAGGAGTTTAATAAAGAAGATAACCCAACAGCTGTTTTTCTGATCTCCCTGAAAGCCGGAGGCACCGGTCTGAATCTGACGGCGGCGGATATTGTGATCCACTACGATCCGTGGTGGAATCTGGCAGTCCAGAACCAGGCGACAGACCGTGCCCACCGGATCGGGCAGAAAAACGTAGTCAATGTCTACAAACTGATTGCGAAAGATACGATCGAAGAAAATATTGTAAAATTACAGGAAAAGAAGCATGCCCTTGCTGACCAGATCCTGAATGGAGCAGATATGGGAAGCGGCAGTTTTTCCAGAGAAGAGATTCTGGAGCTGCTGGGTGGTAAGTAAGAATCTGGGGTAACTGTTCAGAAGCTACTGCGAAGATACTGAACAGTTACAGGTTGAAAGATAATTCTGGGAGAAGGTATATATTAATCCATCCTTTCACCCAGGATTATTTTTTTCAGCTCTCTTGCTCCGGAATTCAGAGGGTGCTGATGATCATGAACCAGGCATATGTGGCGAAGAGGCAGCTTTTCGGATATTGCAATCTGAAGAACCTCCTGTTTTGCCAGAGATTCCAAAGCCATAGGTTCCGGAAGAAATGCCAGTCCCAGATTGTTTTTTACCAGAGGAAGGATCTGGTCTGTAGTAGCAGCCTCAGTATCAGGTATGAGTTCCAGCTCCTGGGAAAGAAAAAGCTGATTATAGAACTGAAAAGTGGCAGTTTCTCTCCCCAGGCAGATGAAAGGATATTTCTTCAAATCTGAAAAACAAAGTTCCTTTTCGGAAAGAGCGGAAAAAGAAGGTCCACCGATAAGGATCTCCCGGAAGGACTGCAGCGGAGTAAGGTGCAGTGGCGGTTCCGCAGGAACAGGGGTTGATAAAACAGCAAAATCGATTTTTCCGCTTTTTACAGCTGCGATAGCCTGGGGTGAAGAGTAGTTATAGATTTTCAGTCGAATTCCCGGATATGCGGTACGGAAAGCCTTCAGCTTACAAAGCAGAAAAATATTCAGCGCCGTCTCTGTGGCTCCGATAGTAACGCTCCCGTGGGTCAGAGAAGCACTGTCAGATAATTCCTCCTCAGCGATAAATAATTGAGCCATGGCAACAGAAACGTGGGTGTAGAGCTGCTCGCCTTCCGGAGTGAGCTGTATCCCTCGATTGGTGCGGATAAATAAAGTGTTGTGCAGCTGCTGTTCCAGACAGTTCATAGCCCGGGTTACATTTGGCTGCGTGCTTCCCAGTGCCCGGGCAGCCTTCGTGAAACTGCCATATTTGGCAACATAATAAAAAATTTTATAGTATTCAAAATTAACGTTCATGGGCGTACCTCTGATATATCAAAAAATAATATATAACATATCTATTATAGCTTTTACTTATTATTGTGTCCATAGTATAATTGTTCGGAATAAAAAGAGCAAGAAAAGTGAGGCAGCGAATATGAAAGAAAGTATGATTTTTCCAAGAGAAGAAAAAACGGAAATATTGTTCCAAAAGATTCTGGAAGATCCATGGGCCTGCGAAAAACTTCAGGAAACCTTCTGCAATTCGTGTTTATGTGGCGAAGAAACAGATGAGGTATTTTCGCCGGATCAATTTTCAAAAGCTTTATTTACGGCTTATCGAAATCGTGATCTCTCGGCATTCCTGATGGAAATCTGCCGGAATACCATGTTTGATCTTCTGCGAAATGCATGTCTGATTCCCTATCGTTTCGATGCAGACGGAATCAAAAATCCCGTGATCATGACCGACGGGCAGGGGAGACTTCTTCTTGAATACAGTAGTGTAGCTCATGAAAAAGAGTACAGACATTTCGAAGAGGTCTATCAACGTCTGGGAGTCGGAAGAAAAATGTATTTTGCAAAGGCTTATCGATACAGTCATTGTTATGACAGCCATATGGAAGTGGAACAGCAGATTCTTGAAAAAAATACAGGTGTGTTATTGATTCATGAACTGCCGGATACTGTAAAAAAGAAAGAAACAGAAGCTCAGGCATATGCAGCTGTTTGGGATCTGATGGCAAAACTGGAAAAGAATCTGCCCATGGCTTTTGTTTTTTACGGCCAGGACACATTGCTGGAAAATAATAAAACATATGACGAGATCGGTATTTTTCTGCCAAACTCTCACTTTTTAAAAAATCTGGAACGTCATGTGGCGAAGGCGGAGGCGATTCTTTATGGCTGATAAAGAAAGTGTGGTAAGACAGACATCGGAATATACGGATATTATGGAAAAAAATCATATGGAAATTCCATGGCATGATTATGCCAAGGCAGACAGCAATGTGCTGATCGCAGAGGCGGATCTGATTGAAAAAGCATCTGTGATCGGCAGGGTAGGACTTATGATGCTTTCCTGTGGAACCGGTGCCTGGCGTGTACGCACCTCTATGAATCGGTTGTCCAAAGAACTGGGAGTGACATTCCGCGCATTACTGAAATAATGTTGATATAAAACATCCATCGGGTTTAACTGCTTCGACGGGACAGATTGTGTTTCCCAGTCCTTAAGTATAGCCAATACAGGGGTCAATACATCCAAACTTTATCGGATGGAGCAGTTTGTAGAAAACTTTCCGAAGATCGAGAAACAGCTGACGGGAGAGGAGATCCACAAACGTCTGGATGAAATAGAACAGATTCATGCGCTCTATTCGCCCTGGAAGCTGGGAGTGGCTGGGGGGCGGCGCTGGCGTGTGGCGCTTTTACGTTTCTTCTCGGCGGAGGACCGGTGGAGATGCTGTTTGCCTTTATTGCCGCAGGTATCGGTAATTTCATCCGTACCAGGATGATAAAGCATCATTATACCTTATTCTTAAATATTGCAGTTTCCGTATCAGCGGCATGTCTGATCTATGCAATCTGTCTTAATCTGGCGGAAAGCCTGCTCCATATATCGGCGGCTCATGAGGCAGGGTATATCTGCTCCATGTTATTTATCATTCCGGGATTTCCTTTTATCACCAGCGGAATCGACCTGGCGAAACTGGATTTGCGTTCCGGTCTGGAAAGGCTGACCTATGCGTTGATCATCATACTGGTGGCAACCATGGGAGCCTGGATCACGGCAATGATCCTGAAATTACAGCCGGAGGATTTTATAGCAGTACACCTGGGAACGGCATCCAGGCTGATTTTTCGTCTATGTGCCAGCTTTTGCGGTGTTCTTGGATTTTCTATTATGTTTAACAGTTCTATTCCCATGGCCTCCACGGCAGCGATGATCGGAGCAGTAGCCAATACTCTGCGGTTGTCCCTGATCGATTTTACCGGGATGCCGGCGGCTGTAGCTGCATTTACCGGGGCACTGGCAGCTGGACTGCTGGCGTCGCTGATCAAAAAAAACAACGGATATCCAAGAATTTCACTTACAGTTCCTTCAATTGTTATTATGGTGCCGGGATTGTATTTTTATCGAGGATTTTATAACCTTGGAGTCATGTCCCTAAATGAAGCGGTCTCCTGGCTGGCTGCGGCAATATTGATTGTAGTGGCACTGCCTCTGGGACTTATTTTTGCAAGGATATTTACGGACAGGACTTTTCGGTATTGTACCTGATATATATCCTGAAAAGTGATGTTTCATTCGATAGTTTGTATGAAGAAAATATTATTGTTGAAAGAAATCTTTGCAGATTTTACTTGGGGTCATAGAAAAAGAGAGTGTTTTTTGATCTGTATATTGCATAAAAATACACAATAAAATGTAAAGTGTGATATAATGGAGAAAAGTCAGTTGCTGTCCGGTATTCCCGGGAATATTGAACAGATAGCAATTTGATTACTACATAAAATTATACAATGACGGAGGATTTTTACATGAAAGTAGGATTAGCAGGAACAGGATGGAGAGCACAGATGTATGTGCGTGTAATGAAAGCACTGGGAGAAGAATTTGAAGTATCGGCAGTATATGTGCATTCAGAGTCCAGCAGGGAGCGGGAAGAGAAAAATTTCCCGGGGAAGGTGTATACAGACTATGACGAATTTCTGGCAACAAAGCCGGACTGTGTAGTCTTTATGTTAAAATACGGTGCTGCACTTCCATTTGCCGAGAAAGCCATGGAACAGGGAATTCCGGTTCTGTGTGAGACACCGCCGGCAGCAACAGTAGAGGAATTACAGGCCTGGTATCAGGCAAAAGAAAAATACAACGGAAAAGTACAGGTGGCAGAACAGTATTGCTTCCAGCCTTATTATCAGGCACTGATCCATATGATCGACCAGGGTAAACTGGGAACGATCAGCAATCTGGATATTTCCCAGGCCCATGATTACCATGGCATGAGCGTGATGCGACGATTACTCGGCACAGGTATGGAAAACTGCAGGATCACAGCCAGAACCTATGATTTTCCGGTGAATTATCACTGCGGAAGAGAGGGCCTTCATAAGGGGGAAAAAACCATCGTGGACACAAGAAAACGTGCAGAATTTGTCTTCCCGGATGGAAAGGTTGGGTTCTTTGATTTTGCCGGTGAGCAGTATTTTAACTATTTCCGTACCCGTCATCTGACCCTTCAGGGAGATTGCGGAGAAGTTCATGATCAGCAGGCAGCCTGGCTTGGTCAGGACGGTTATCCGGTCCAGGGAAGCATCCAGAGAGACGAACTGGGACAGTATTCTAACCTGGAAGGCTACGGAATGAGAAGTCTGAGGCTGAACGGAGAGATTCTGTATAGAAATCCATATGCAGACAGAGATCTTCGTCTGACAGACGAGGAAATCGCTGTTGCCCAGATGATGGAAGGCATGAAAACATATGTAGAGACAGGAAAGGAAGTGTATCCGCTGGAAGAGGCACTGCAGGACACCTATCTGTTTCTGATGATGGATGAAGCGGCGAAGGAAGGAAAAGAGATCCAGACCCAGGATCAATGCTGGAAAAAACAGTAATGTATAAAATAAAAAACTTGAAATATCGTTTTTGACAGAGTATACTTTACCGCTGGAAAAATAAAACAACTGGGAGAATAAGACAGAAGGTTGTGTAGAAATGAGGGAAGATCATTGAAACAAAGTTCAGGGCGACAGATGTCAGAATCTTTTCTGACAGCAGCTTTTTTATCTATATCCGGCGGTTTGCAGGATGCCTATACCTATATATGCAGAGGCGAGGTATTTGCCAATGCACAGACAGGAAACATTGTGCTCTTAAGTCAGAGCCTTGTGGAACGAAAATGGTCCACGGTGATCCATTACCTGATCCCATTGGGATTTTTTGCCATGGGAATCGTAGTGGCAGAAGGTATCCGGCAAAAATATAAAAATGTACAGAGGATTCACTGGAGACAGTTGGTTTTACTGATGGAAATGCTTTTACTGCTTGTGGTCGGATTCCTTCCAACAGCATGCGACCTTCTGGCCAATGCCATGGTATCCTTTGCCTGTGCCATGCAGGTGCAGACCTTCCGTAAAGTCAATGGCTATGCATTTGCCAGCACCATGTGTATCGGCAATATCCGAAGCGGCATGGAATCTCTGTGTGTCTATGGAAAGACAAAGGATAAAGAAAAACTGTACAAAGCCGGTCATTATCTTGGAATCATCGGAATGTTTGCAGTAGGTGCCGCTGTCGGAGGCCATCTGATCCTCCTGCTACATGAACGAACCATATGGGTTTCCTGTGGATTGCTTTTCGTGGGATTCCTCCTGATGTTTATCAAAGAAGAACTGGAAGAACATCCCCAGATCCTGGAAGAAGAGCAGGAGATTCGCAAGAATATTCAAAATATCCGCGAGGAAGCCAAAGAAGTAGAAAACATTATTAAAGATGACCTGAAAAAATAAAACAGATCCGTATCTGTGTTGCTGTCCTGGATGATAGTTGCGGCATAGATACGGATCTTTCAGGTGTTACGGTATTGTTTGTTCCACTGATGTCGTCTGATCAGACGAAGTGTCCGGCCTGATATGCGGTTGGTGTGCATCCCATATGTTCCCGAAATACTTTGGTATAATAAGAAGAACTGGAAAACCCGCATAGATTACTGATTTCAGTAATAGACAGCTGCTGGTCAACTAACAACGGAAGGCTTTTCTCAATCCGGAAGGAAAGAAGATAATCAAATAAAGATTCATTCATATGTTTTTTGAAAAAGCGACAACACTCACTCTGACAGATATTTGCAGTTGCAGCAATATCAGCCAGAGTGATTTTTTCCGCGTAATGTTCCTGAATGTACATCAGAATATTTTTCAGACGATCAGTATGCTTAGATTCACTGTTTCCGGAACTGCTTGTCTGATGGGAAAGGTGGTTCCATAGAAACATCCAGATATGGGTGAGTCGCCATTGCAATTCCATCTCATAAGTGGCGGAGGGCTGTTTGGAAAGCATCCAGATGGCAGACAGTTCATCCAGCACCTCCTTTTGCCAGGGAATGTCAGGAGAAAATACCAGACTATGCAGTCCGGGATGCTTTGTAATAGTGTTCAGATATTTATTCTGGATCACGCTGTCTTCATATCCGTAAAGAAAGCGGGGATGAAAGGTTGTGGAAATATAGATACAATCGGAATCATGACAGGAAGAACCGGTATGCAGACGGTTGCTGTTGCAGAAAAGCCCCTCACCGGCCTGCAGGTGATAGATGGTATCGTTGACCTGATATTGCATCTCGCCCTGAAGGAGAATCGTCAGCTCAATTTCTTTATGCCAGTGCCAGAGAAAAGACTTTCTTTCATAGCGGGAAAGCTGTTCGTAGCTTACGTTGACCGGGAAAGCATAGGTTCCGTGAGACTTTAATTCCTTTTTGTTGTTGTCTAACTGTAATTGCATGAAAAAACCTCAATATATTTATAAAGTAAGCTAATATAGTTATTGTGATGCTATATGATTCTCATTATAATGATAATTAGCAGATAGTCAATATCAGTATGTGAAAATAAAAAAGGAGAAGAAACATGAAAACAGCAAATGTAGCAGAAGCAGTAAAAAGTGAACATGCAGTTGCTCTGTTGAAACAGATGTACGGAGAGAACAGAGTAGAGGAAAATGCAGCAAGATACCAGCTGGTAGCGGATGGATTTGCCAAAGAATTCGGAGATAAAGCCTTTGAATTCTTCTCAGCACCGGGAAGAACAGAGATTGGTGGAAACCATACGGATCATAACCACGGAAAAGTCCTGGCAGGAAGTGTACATCTGGATTGTGTGGCAGCAGCAGCACCCAACGGAACCCACACTGTAAACCTGATCAGTGAAACATATAACCAGCATCTGGTGATCGATCTGGATGACCTGGCCCCGACAGAAAAAACAACGGGAACCGAACCGCTGTTAAAGGGTATCTTTGCAGGACTGCTGGAAAAAGGATGTAAAGTAGAAGGATTTGATGCTTATGTAACTTCCAATGTGATCGGTGGGGCAGGGGTAAGCTCTTCCGCATCTTTTGAGATGCTGGTATGTGTCATTGTGGATCACCTGTTTAACGAAGGAAAGATTGGTGTTGTTACTTATGCAAAAGCAGGGCAGTATGCAGAAAATAAATACTGGCTGAAAAGCTCAGGTCTTCTGGATCAGCTGGCATGCGCTGTTGGCGGTATGATTACCATCGATTTTGCGGATATTGAAAATCCGGCCATCCGTGAGATCAAATGTGATTTTGATGAGATGGGCCATGATCTGGTTATCATCAACACCGGAAAAGGTCATGCAGATCTGAGTGCAGAGTATTCTGCAGTTCCGAATGAAATGAAAAAAGTAGCAGAATACTTCGGAAAAGAAGTTCTGGAACAGTGCAAGGAAGATGATGTGATTGAGAATGTAAAAGCTATTCGTGAATTCGCCGGTGACCGTGCGGTTCTGCGTGCATTCCACTTCTTTGAAGAAAACAAACGTGTGGATGCAGAAGTAGAAGCACTGGAAAAGAAAGATTTTGCAACCTTCTTTAACAAAATCACAGAGTCCGGTGATTCTTCCTGGAAATGGCTGCAGAACTGCTACTGCAACGAGACTCCGGATGAGCAGTCCATCACGGTTGCTCTGGCTTTGACCAAACTGTATCTGGATAAGATCGGTCGTGGCGTGTGCCGTGTTCACGGAGGAGGATTTGCCGGCGTTATTGCTGCATTTCTTCCAAAAGAAGAAACAGAAGGATTTACAAAATATATCGACAAGGCACTGGGAGAGGGTTCTGCATATGTTATGCATATCCGTCCGCAGGGAGCTGTAAAAGTAGAATTCTAAGTATCTGAAAAAGGGTCTGCAAAGAAGAAAATTCGAATTTGCAGACCCTTTTTTATAAAATAGTAACTGTTCAGTACCTTCACAGTTACGAGC
>ENA-OPEV01001814-OPEV01001814.1-human-gut-metagenome-genome-assembly--contig:-NODE-1814-length-11252-cov-2.327766_pt1 | contig 11252 bp, 10 predicted proteins | sample MGYA00241637_ERZ501537 | MGnify/ENA primary metagenome ERZ501537 (study PRJEB25962, sample SAMEA1972159) | human gut metagenome | biome: human gut; feature: human-associated habitat; material: faeces...
CCGCCAGCGGCCGGGCCGCACGGCAAAGTAAAGCATTCCTCATTCTCTTGTAATTCTGCATAGCTGTAGCGAATGGCTTCTGCATGGTTTTGCAGAATCTGGCTGGAATAGCAGTCATGCAGCGAAATAGAATAAGTATCCAGTTCGGGACAGCCCAGACGAGGCAGTACGGTAAATCGGTCTGCATCGAAAAACACGAGATGAAGATTGGGAAAGAACAGACCGCAGAGTGCATTTGCATGGTAGAATTGTTGCTGAACTTGTTGCATCCCAGCTTTGGAAACAGCTTGCAGCAGACGTTCTTTCAGGGCAGCCGTTCCGCCGGATAACAGAAGAAATTGTGGATGTTGTTCAGAAAGGCGGAGTGGAATGGTGTCGTCAAAGAAAAAAGAAAGCGGCTGCATGAAATAACTCCCCTCATCGTGTGATGTTGTTATTCTATGCAAAGCCGCTTCAAAAAGTGTTTGTCTAAATGAAAAATCAGATGGAATTTTTACAGGACTGCTGCAATTGCCAGAACCAAGTCTGCAACTCGTTTTGCAGCAATTTTTTCAAACTGGTCGAATGACATTGCCCCTTCATCGTCGGCATTGTCGGAAATGCAGCGAATGCTAACGAACGGCATTTCGTTCAAATAGCAGCAGTGTCCGACCGCAGCACTTTCCATATCGACTGCCATTGGATGCAGGCGTTCCTGAATCTCCTGCTTGACAGCGTTGTCGGAAATAAATGCTTCGCCGGAAACAATGCTTCCGAAATGATGCTGCATGTTCAGTTGGTCGCAGGTTTTTGCAGCGACTTCCATCAGGTGTTTGTCAGCGGAGAAAATGCCGCAGTACGGCGGATAGTCTTTCAGGAAATGCAAGTCCAAATCGTGCGGCAAAACAGCGTCTGAAATGACAATGTCACACACCTTGACATCTCTGTGCATACCGCCGGCAATCCCAGCGTTAATGATTGCATCCGGCTGGAAGTTGTCGATGAGGGCTTGTGTGCAGACAGCGGCGTTGACTTTTGCGATACCGCTGCAAACGTGAATGACTTCTGTTCCGTTTTCCAGCTGGTTGACATAGTAATCAAAGCCAGATTTCCGGATGATGTTGGAGTTTGGCAGTGCTGCCCGAATGTCCACCAATTCCGATGGCATTGCACCAATGATACCGATTCTTTTGCTCATGTTGATTTCTTCCTTTCTGTGAAGTACGGTTTTAGTATACCATATTTGAAAACGTGTTGCAAGTAGAAATTGAAATCACGAGCAAACAAAAAACCGTCTTGCCCGAAGACAAAACGGTTTCTGTAAAAATAAATTTATGAGCATCTTAGTCCAGAACGGCAATCACTTCTACTTCTACGAGAACGCCCTTTGGCAGTTCTGCAACACCAACACAGCTTCTTGCTGGCTTGTTATCGCCCATTGCTTCTGCATAGATGGCATTGAATGCAGCAAAGTTCTTTGCAACGTCCTTCAAAAAACAGGTGGTCTTGACAACATTGTCAAAGCTTGCACCAGCTGCTTTCAGAACTTCTGCAAGGTTCTGCATGACCTGACGGGACTGCCCTGCAATGTCTGTTGCTTCTACCTTTCCAGTTGCCGGATTGATGGCAATCTGACCAGAGGAATAGAGGGTGTTGCCAATCTTAACAGCCTGAGAATACGGGCCGATGGCATCCGGTGCAGTTTTGGTGTAAATCGTTTCCATAAAAAACATCCTTTCACTTGTTTCAATCCACAGTTGGTAATTTCACAGAGGGCTGACTGTGTTTTACCTCGTGTCAGTGGGGGATACTGATTTCTCTCCGTCCGCCACTGATGGTTACTTCTTATTTGCAATTTCTCTCACTACCTGTAGCGGTGGGAGAATCCTTGCTGGTATTCGTTGAAAAATCAGAATGGGAACAGTCGACAGATCAGTCTACCAACTTTAAACCAGCCTTTGTAAGGGCATCACGAATTTGCTGAATGTTGTTGTACTCTCTCGTTTCCATGGTGTTCCGCGGGAAGCAGCCGTTGACATCGCTGCCCTCGTTGGCACGTTCATGGTGAATGGAGATGACATTGCCGCCCATGTCTGCAATGATTTCCGAAACCAGCTTCAGTTGACCCGGCTTGTCGAGCAGTTCAATGTTCAGCATGCTGGTTCTGCCGGACATCAGCAAGCCACGCTTGATGACACGGGACAAAATCGTTACATCGATGTTACCGCCGGATACCAGACAAACGGTCTTTTTGCCCTGAATCGGCACTTTGTTGAACATGGCAGCAGCAACAGAAGCTGCTCCAGCCCCTTCCGCAATCAGCTTCTGGCGTTCAATCAGAGCCAGAATTGCAGCAGAGATTTCGTCATCTGTAACCGTTACAATTTCATCCACATACTGGCTGACATACTGGAAGGTATGTTCGCCCGGTTCTTTCACGGCAATGCCGTCTGCAATGGTGGAAACGTGGTCGAGGCATTCAATCTTGCCATCCCGAATGGAGTTCCGCATACTCGGTGCACCGCTTGCCTGAACCCCATAAACCTTGATGTTCGGGTTGAGGTTCTTGATGGCGAATGCAACGCCGGAAATCAGACCGCCGCCGCCGATTGGAACAATAACGGCTTCCACATCTGGCATTTGTTCTAAAATTTCCAGACCAATTGTACCCTGTCCGGCAATGACATCTTCATTATCGAACGGGTGTACAAATGTATAATTCTTTTCTTCTTTCAGTTCCAGAGCTTTCTTGTAGGCATCATCATAAACACCGTTGACCATGCAGACTTCTGCACCATAGCTCTTGGTTGCTTCCACCTTGGAAATCGGAGCACCGTCCGGCAGGCAAATCAAGGACTTGATATGATTCTTTGCAGCAGCCAGTGCAACGCCCTGTGCATGGTTGCCGGCAGAGCAGGCGATGACACCTCTTGCCTTTTCTTCTTCCGTCAGCTGCGACATCATGTAATATGCCCCACGCACTTTGAAAGAACCCGTAATTTGCAGGTTTTCGGTTTTCAGATAGATTTCGCTGTCCGGATTGACCAGCGGTGCATGAATCAAGTCTGTTTTACGGATAACGCTCCGCAGCACATGACTTGCCTTATAAATTTTATCCAGTGTCAGCATGATGACTCTGCTCCTTCCGTCACTGTTGGCTCTTTGGTCAGCAGCGTATCAATAAATTGTCTTGCAGCACGGGCACTTCTTCCGCATTTTCCGAGTGCGAATTGTTCGGCTTCCATGTCCAGCTGCGATGCATCCATGTGCAAGCCAGCCTGTTCCGCCAAGCTGTGGACGATTTCCAGATACAGTTCTTTCTGCGGTCTGGTATAAGTAACGGTAATGCCGAACCGTTCCGAGAGGGAAATCCGTTCCTGAACGGTGTCGTTCTGGTGCTTGTCCGAACCATCGTCAAAGGTTTCCTTGACCAGATGACGGCGGTTACTGGTGGCATAGATTACCGTATTTTTCATACGAGCAGCAATGCTGCCCTCTAATGTTGCTTTGAGCGTGCCGAAGTTCGGGTCATTTTCCGAGAATGTCAGGTCGTCAATAAAGAGGATGAATTTCAGCGGATTCCGGCAGAGATGTTCCATAATGCGAGGAATAAACCGCAGCTGGTCTTTGGTCAGTTCAATCAGACGCAGCCCCTCTTCCCGATAGGCATTGGCAATGGCCTTGACGGTTGCAGATTTTCCCGTACCGGCGTCGCCGGCAAGCAGTACATTTGCGGCATATTTGCCGTTCAGCAGGGCTTTGGTGTTGTCGATGACAATATTCCGTTCCTGTTCGTAGCCGACCATGTGGTCTAAGTCAATCGGGTCTGGGTAACAGATTGGAATGATGTCGCCGGTTTCGTTCAGTGTAAACATGTGATACTGAGCGTATACGCCATAGCCATGCTTGCCGATGTCTGTAACACGTTTGTGGTAAGCGGCAGCCAAGTCGATTTTCCGGTTGTTCCAAGTTGGCAGGTCTGGGAAATACGGCATTTCTGCTTGCAACTGGGAGGAAGTCAGCATAGCGATTTTCTGGAGCAGATGCAGTTCTGTTTCCAGACACTTTTTCATGGCATCGGAAACTGCTTCGCCTGCACCAATTCGCTGTACATAAACCGTTTCTTCTTCCAGTACGATTTTTTCCATGTAATCCGTGAGATTATCGGTTGCCGGATACAGAGCAGCCACAATGGAGCTATACGTCCGAATCTGGTTTGCCAGGTCGCTGGAATCTGCGTGACAAAATTCCATCAGGGCGTGAACGACTGGATTTTGCTGTAACCCCCGAAATAATACAAGGGCATCCAGTCCATATCCTAATTCTTCTTTTAAGGTCATAAAGGTTCATCCTCTTTTCGTTATTGCGAATGATGCCGAACAATCGGCAGGGAAAACATTAAAGCAGTTCGATGATTTTTGCGGTGCATTCGGTGCAGGACAGCGGTGTAACGCCTTCCTTTGCGAGGTCAGCAGTCCGGTAGCCAGCTTCTAAGTACTTGTCAACCGCATCTTCAATTGCCTTTGCTTCATTCATCAGACCGAACGAATACCGCAGCATCATTGCAGCAGAAAGAATGGTGGCAATTGGATTTGCCTTGTTCTGTCCAGCGATGTCCGGAGCAGAGCCGTGAATCGGTTCATACAGACCACGCTTGGTGCTGCCCAGAGAAGCAGACGGCAGCATGCCGATCGAACCGGTAATCTGAGAAGCTTCATCCGACAGGATGTCGCCGAACATATTAGAAGTAACCACAACGTCAAACTGTCTTGGGTTCTTGACCAGCTGCATTGCTGCATTGTCTACGAGCATATCGGTGCAAGTTACATCCGGATAATCCTTTGCAACTTCGTGTACCACTTCTCTCCACAGACGGGAGCTTTCCAGTACGTTTGCCTTGTCGATGGAGATGACATTCTTGTTCCGCTTCTGAGCGGTTTCAAAGGCAACCTTTGCAATCCGTTCAATTTCCATGCGGCTATAGCATTCGGTATCATAGGCTTCTTCGCCATACTTGCCGGTTCTTCTGCCCCGTTCGCCGAAGTAGATACCGCCAGTCAATTCCCGAACCATCATAATATCAAAGCCCTTGGCAACAATATCTTCTCGCAGCGGGCAGTCGCCCTTCAGAGCAGGATAGAGTTTCGCCGGACGCAGGTTGGTAAACAGTCCCAGAGCCTCCCGAATGCCGAGCAGAGCCTTTTCCGGACGCAGATGCGGCGGCATGGCATCCCACTTGGAATGACCAACTGCACCGCCAACCGCACCGAGGAGCACGCTGTCGCTTGCCAGACAGCCGTCTACGGTTTCCTTTGGCAGCGGAACGCCAGTTGCATCAATTGCACAGCCGCCAATCAAATACGGGGTGCAAGTAAAGGTATGGTGAAACTTTTCACCGATTTTCTGCAAAACAGCAACGGCACTATCGACGATTTCCGGACCAATGCCATCGCCCTTGAGTAACGCAATGTTATAATTCATGGGAAGGACTCCTTTTGATTGAAATTTTCAGAGAGAACCGGTGCTTTTCCGGCAAATTCTCCAGATACTTTTTTATTATACATCATATTGGTGGGAATTACAAGGTTTTTGCAAAAATTCTGCCGTTTCTACAAAAAAGCCGATGCAGATTTCTGTTTTCTGCATCGGTTTTTTGAAATCGCAATTCAACATGGAAAAAGATTCATTCCGCTTGGAGATTTGAGCCAAAAACAGATTCAAATGCAAATAGAATTTGTTTCAGCGGTTCGTCCAGATAGGTAATTGCCGTGTCATACAAATCTTTTGGAATGCCGTAATATGCTTCTGCAATGCTGCCCGTAATGGCAGCGAGGGTATCGCTGTCCCCACCGACAGAAATCGCTGTGCGAATGGCATCTTCAAAGGATTCAGATTCTAAAAAGGCTTCGATTGCCTGCGGAACAGTGTCCTGACAGGTTTCGTTAAAACCATAATCCGGACGAATGGCATCTATGGTGAAAGAAAGCGGATAATAGTTCTCTACAATATGGCTGCGGATGGCATCCTTAGAAGCACCGCTTTTCGCCAGAAAGATGGCAGCTGTCGTTGCATTTGCACCCTTTATGCCCTCTGGATGATTGTGCGTCACAGCGGTCACAGCCGTGCTCATCTGCAACGCTGCTTCCAGTGTCTTGGCAGATAGCCCACAGGCACTGACTCGCATGGCTGCCCCGTTGCCGAAACTGTTGTAGGGCTTGGGGTCGTCACTGTAAATCCAGTGATAGAAGCTTCCGCCGAATCCACAATGCGGATAAGGTCTGCCAACTTTCTGCATCCAGAATACCGCTGCTTTTGATAAATCAACCGCTTCGGTCTGATGTTGCAGCACTGCTCCAGCAATCGCAAGGGACATGATACTGTCATCCGTTGCAAAACAATCCTCTGTGAACAGGGTGAAATCTTTCTTTCGGTAGTTGTTCCATTCAAACCGAGAACCGACAATATCGCCAATGATTGCTCCAATCATAATTCGTCATCCTTTCCGAATGTTCCGATTGCAACTACTTACTTGACAGCACCCTTCTTGATGGATGCAATCAGTCCGCCGTTGGTGATGATGGTCTGAATGAATGGTGGGAATGGGGCAGTGTGGAACGATTTTCCGGTAGTCTGATCCAACAGAATGCCGTTGTCCAGATCTGCTTCTACTGTATGTCCTTCTTCAATGGCTTCTGCTGCTTCCGGACATTCCACAATCGCAAGACCAATATTGATGGAGTTGCGGTAGAAAATCCGGGCAAAGCTCTTTGCAATGACCAGAGAGATGCCGCTTTCCTTGATGGCAATCGGAGCGTGTTCTCTGGAAGAACCGCAGCCGAAGTTTTCGCCGGCAACCATAATATCACCCGGCTTTACCCGCTGGGTAAAGGTGGTGTCAAGGTCTTCCATGCAGTGGGAAGCGAGTTCCTTTTTGTCGATGGTGTTCAGGTATCTTGCCGGAATGATGACATCGGTGTCAACATTGTCGCCGTACTTGATGACAGTTCCTTTGAATTTCATTTTGCCAAAACCTCCTTCGGGTCTGTGATTCTGCCGGTGATGGCACTGGCAGCTGCAACAGCTGGGCTTGCCAGATAAACTTCAGAAGTTGGGTGTCCCATTCTGCCGACAAAGTTCCGGTTTGTGGTGGAAACTGCCCGTTCGCCTGCTGCAAGGATGCCCATATGACCGCCGAGGCAAGGGCCGCAGGTTGGTGTAGAAACAACGCAGCCAGCTTCAATAAAGGTTTTCAGCAAGCCGTTTTCCATTGCCTTGAGGTAGATGGACTGGGTTGCCGGAATGATGATGGCACGTACATTCTTGGCAACTTTTTTACCCTTGAGAATGGAAGCCGCTTCTTCCATATCCCGATAGAAGCCGTTGGTGCAAGAGCCAATGACAACCTGGTCAATCTTCACATCGCCCACTTCATCAATGGTTCTGGTGTTGCCTGGCAGATGCGGGAATGCAACAGTAGACTTGATTTCGGACAGGTCGATGACATACTTTTCTTCATAGGCAGCGTCTTCATCAGCGGTATAGACAACCGGTTTCCGGTCGCTGTGTTCCGCAACATAAGCCAAGGTCTGGTCATCCACTGCAAAGATACCATTCTTTGCACCAGCTTCAATTGCCATGTTGGTCATGGTCAGTCGGTCGCTCATGGACAGGCTGGCAACGCCTTCGCCGACAAATTCCATAGACTTGTACAGAGCACCATCCACGCCAATCATACCGATGATGTGCAGGATGACATCCTTACCGGAGATATACGGGTTCAGCTTGCCCTTCAATTCAAACTGGATGGCAGACGGTACTTTAAACCAAGCCTTACCGATTGCCATACCACATGCCATGTCGGTCGAACCAACACCAGTGGAAAATGCACCCAATGCACCATAGGTACAGGTGTGAGAGTCTGCACCGATGACAACGTCACCGGAAACGACCAGTCCTTTTTCCGGCAGCAGAGCGTGTTCAATGCCCATCTGACCAACGTCATAGAAGTGAGTAACTTCCTTTTCGTTGCAGAAATCCCGGCACATTTTGCACTGAGTTGCAGCCTTAATATCTTTATTTGGGGCAAAGTGATCCATTACCATGGTAACTTTGTCCTTGTCGAAAACGTGATCCGTACCGAGTTTGTTGAATTCCCGGATGGCAACCGGAGAGGTGATATCGTTACCGAGTACCCGATCCAAGTTGACCAGAATCAGTTGACCAGCTTCTACATGATCCAAGCCAGCGTGAGCAGCAAGGATTTTTTGTGTCATGGTCATACCCATAGGGAAAACTCCTCCTTTATTTTTTAAAGTAGAGAACCTTGTGTTCTCAGGTGATTAGTTGTTGTTGGTTGAATCCCATTCGCAGAGAAAACCAAATGAATCTAGCGGAACATCATCGTCCGCATCGCCAGCTCTGTTTGCAATATCATTCCAGCATCCAGCATGTTCGACCCAAGTTTCATAGGTTTGATCGGACTTTCCGAAACGAATGTACCATTCATTTCCGGTGAAATTGTCCGGTTGGCTGAATTCTGTTTCGCCATTGTTCCAGGAATCCCAGTTCGTATAGGTGAATGGCGTTCCATCGACCCATTTCCAGATGTCCCTATTTCGGTCGTAGTAACCGCCAAGCCAGAAATTTGTGCGTTCAGAGCAAGTTTGTGAAAGCTGTTCGACAAATGCCTGTTCTTGTGCATCGGAAATGGTTGCCAGATGTCCGCCAAGAGATTCGCAAGCTGTTTTTGCATCGATCCAGCTTACAGAATCGGGATAGACAAAATAGGAATGTCCATTTTGCGGATTGACGAGAGCCGAATCCGGAATGTCGGAACGAACCGTCGTCTGACTGGGTTCACGGACTGCATCGTCGGTTGTATTTGTATGATGCAGCCAGAAAAGAGCCGTCAGACTTCCGGCGACCAGCAACAGACAAATGACAATGATGACGACGGCAATGAGCAAGGGCTTTTTGGATGATGGCTTCTGTGAGGACTGTATGGAATCGATTTGTTCTAAATTTTTAGAGAAAACAGGCTCATCGGATTTTTTGAAAAGGTTCATCGGTTGATGATTGCACCCTTATCCGCAGAAGAAACCAGCTTTGCATACCGTTTCAGATAGCCAGTCAGATGGTCTTTCTTCAGAATCGGCATGGTCTGCTTCCGCTTTTCGAGTTCTTCGTCCGAAACTTCCAGCGTAATGGTATAGTTCGGGATGTCGATGGAAATCATATCGCCGTCCTGTACATAAGCGATGTTACCGCCGCTGACTGCTTCCGGAGAAACGTGACCGATGGCAGCCCCACGGGTCGCACCGGAGAATCTGCCGTCTGTGATGAGGGCAACGTCCTTATCCAGTCCCATACCGGCAATGGCAGAAGTCGGAGAGAGCATTTCCCGCATGCCAGGGCCGCCAGCAGGGCCTTCATACCGGATAACAACCACATTGCCCTTCTGGATACCGCCGCTGCGGATGACAGCAATCGCTTCTTCTTCGCTGTTGAATACCTTTGCAGGGCCTCTGTGCTGCATCATTTCTGCTGCAACTGCACTCCGCTTTACAACGCAACGGTCTGGAGCAAGATTGCCCTTGAGGACAGCAATACCGCCAGTTGGGCTATACGGGTTGTCAATCGGACGGATGATGTCCGGATTCTTGTTGATGCAGCCCTGAATATTTTCGCCCAGTGTCTTACCAGTAACGGTCATGGTGTCAGTGTGGATGAGGTTCTTCTTTGTCAGTTCGTTCAGAACGGCATAAACGCCGCCAGCTGCATTGAGGTCTTCCATGTAAGCGTGGCCAGCCGGAGCAAGATGACATAAGTTCGGTGTCTTTGCACTGATGGCATTTGCCATATCCAGATTGATGGAGATGCCGCATTCATTTGCGATTGCCGGAATGTGCAGCATACTGTTGGTGGAGCAGCCCAGAGCCATATCTGCCGTTAGAGCGTTTTCAAATGCTTCTGCGGTCATGATGTCCCGTGGACGAATGTTTTTCCGGTACAAGTCCATAACTGCCATACCAGCCTTCTTTGCCAGAATGAGCCGTTCGGAATAAACTGCCGGAATCGTACCATTGCCCTTTAAGCCCATACCTAAAACTTCGGTCAGGCAGTTCATGGAGTTTGCCGTATACATACCGGAGCAAGAACCGCAAGTCGGACAAGCGTTGTTTTCAAATTCTTCCACATCTTCGAGTGTGAACTTGCCAGCGTCATAAGAGCCGACAGCTTCAAACATGCTGGAAAGACTGGTCTTCTTGCCCTTGACGTGACCAGCCAGCATCGGGCCACCGCTGACAAATACGGTTGGAACATTGATACGAGCAGCTGCCATCAGCAAGCCCGGTACGTTCTTGTCGCAGTTCGGAATCATAACCAGTGCATCGAAGTGATGTGCCAGAGCCATACATTCGGTAGAATCGGCAATCAAATCTCTGGTGACCAGAGAATACTTCATGCCAACGTGACCCATGGCAATGCCATCACAGACTGCGATTGCCGGGAATACGACCGGCGTACCGCCAGCCATGGCAACGCCCATTTTGACAGCTTCTACGATTTTATCAATGTTCATGTGACCCGGAACAATTTCGTTATAAGAGGAAACGATTCCGACCAGCGGCCGTTCCATTTCTTCTTTGGTCATGCCGAGTGCATGGAAAAGGGAACGCTGCGGGGCTTTTCCCACACCGTCACAATAAAAATTACCTGCCATTTTGATTACCTCTTATCCAAATTCAAATGAAAAAACTGCTTTCCCGATTGAATCATCAGGAAAGCAGCTTAAAAAGATTCTATGCTACGCTGTCCCGTTTCCAATAAGGGGATAGGTTGCTTGTTTCTCTTAGTTGTTGATCAGCTTGTCTTCGCCGTTCCAGCTGTACAGCTTCCGGATTTCTTCGCCGACCTTTTCAGACGGATGTTCAGAAGCCAGCTTCCGCATAGCCTTGAAGTGAACCTGTGCACCAGCATCGGACATATCCAGCAAGAATTCCTTTGCGAAAGAACCATCCTGGATGTCCTTCAGGATCTGCTTCATAGCCTTCTTGGTATCTTCTGTGATGATCTTCGGGCCAGTGATATAGTCGCCGTATTCAGCAGTGTTGGAGATGGAGTAACGCATACCAGCAAAACCGCTCTGATAAATCAGGTCAACGATCAGCTTCATTTCGTGAATGCATTCAAAGTAAGCGTTTCTCGGGTCATAACCAGCTTCGCACAGAGTTTCAAAACCAGCCTGCATCAAAGCACAAACACCGCCGCAG
>ENA-OPEV01001816-OPEV01001816.1-human-gut-metagenome-genome-assembly--contig:-NODE-1816-length-11236-cov-3.033002_pt1 | contig 11236 bp, 8 predicted proteins | sample MGYA00241637_ERZ501537 | MGnify/ENA primary metagenome ERZ501537 (study PRJEB25962, sample SAMEA1972159) | human gut metagenome | biome: human gut; feature: human-associated habitat; material: faeces...
CCACCTGCCATGGATGGTTTTCTGTGATATCATTGTCAGCAGCGTTGGAATGATACCATACATTCCACTCATCAAAGCTGAGGTACATATTCTTTTTGCTGCGTTTTTTCGCTTTTACATAGTCGCAGGTTGCGATGATGGTGCGGATAAATTCGTCCATGTCATCGGATTTTGCAAGGAAGTCGTTGCTATCATCAGAACGATTTCCATAGTATGTATGAAGGGATAAATAATCTACATAATCATAAGTGTGGCTCAGTACATGATCTTCCCAGAGTGCGAAGGTCGGCATATCTTTGTTGGAACTTCCGCATACAACGAACTCGATAGACGGATCGATGAGTTTCATTGCTTTGGCTGTTTCTTCTGCCAGTCTTCCGTACTCATCCATAGTCTTGTGACCGATCTGCCACGGACCGTCCATTTCGTTTCCGAGGCACCATGTTTTGAATCCGTATGGATCCTTCTGTCCGTGTTTGATACGGAGATCGCTGTATTTGGTTCCGCCAGGATGGTTACAGTATTCCAGAAGATTGCATGCATCTGTGATTCCTCTTGTTCCCAGATTGACTGCCATCATAACCTCTGAATTGGCTGCGTCTGCCCATTTCTTAAATTCATGAAGTCCTACTTCGTTCTTTTCCAGACTTTTCCATGCAAGTTCCAGTCTGTGAGGTCTTTCCTTAACCGGACCTACACTGTCTTCCCAGTAAAAGTTGGATACAAAGTTTCCGCCCGGATAACGTACGATCGGCACGTCCAGTTCTTTTACCAGATCAATAACATCTTTACGGAATCCGTCAGCATTGGAAAGCGGATGTCCCGGCTGATAAATTCCATCGTATACAGCTCTTCCCAGATGTTCAATAAAGGAACCGTAAATTCTTTTGTCGATTTTGGAAATGGAGAATGCTTTGTCCACTACCATTTTTGCCTGTTTTGCCATAATGTTTTTTGAACCTCCGTTCTTAAATTTAGTTTGAGAAATTAGTTTGTCGTTATATTATTTGAGCTGCCTCATAAGTAATGTCAAATGATCACCGGTTACAGTAACATTAATTTCAAAACTCAATGGGACAGCTCATTTTATATCATGTCAGCAAGTTACGATTTGAATATTTACAACTTTTGATCAACCCTTAACAGCACCGGATGTCATACCATCGATCAGGTATCTCTGGAAGATCAGGTAGATGATCAGGATTGGAAGAATACCGAACATGGAACCTGCGATCAGAAGATTGTAGTTATTTCCATAAGGTGTAAGCAGTGTATTCAGACCGATCTGCAGTGTAAATTTACTTGTATCACGGAATACCAGCATCGGCCATAACATATTGTTCCAGGATCCCATTGCACAAAGGATCGCCATGGATGCAAATGCCGGTTTGGTTATCGGCATCATAATCTTAACACTGATACCATACTCTGTGCATCCGTCGATTCTTCCTGCATCCAGAAGTTCTTTCGGAAGACTCTGCATGTACTGTTTAAAGAAGAAAATCGTCGACGCACCACATAGTCCGGGGAGAATAACACCGGCTCTTGTATTGATGATCCCAAGAGATGTAACCTCGTTGTACAGAGGAAGCATCAGGATTTCAAAAGGAACACACATAGTTGCGATTACCAGGAAGAATAAAAATCCCTGAAGTTTAAATTTGTACATGGTCAGACCGTATGCGATGAAGTAGCATACCAGCAGTGTCAGAACTACTGTGATCAGTGTCAGGATCAGACTGTTTTTATACCACATGAAATATTTTCGGGAATCCTCATTTCCGGAAAACAGGTATTTGTAGTTGTCCAGATGCATCTTGGAGAAATCAAGATTCAGGGACATACCCTTCATAACTACTTCACGGCCTTCCTGGAAGGAAGCGAAGAAACCTGCAAGAAGCGGGAATGCGATCAGCACACAGAGGATAGCGAAAAGCCCTGTGGATAATACAGACGCAACTTTATGATTTGATTCCATTGTCTTTGGCTGAGCTGCTGTTTTTGCCATATCACTTTTCCTCCTTCTTGAATGTTCCTGTTGCCACAAGCTGGACAACATTGATAGCCAGGGCAATGACCAGAAGCACCATACCTACAGCACACGCATAACCCATATCATTTTTCTCAATACCACGTTTATACAGATATCCTACGATAGTAAGACCAATGTTCTTCGGTGAGGAGTTACCATTCCACAACATGAAACTCTCAAGGAACATGGACAGACCGGCATATACGGAAATTGTAATAACATAGATGGTTGTCGGTTTCAGAAGCGGCAGTGTCACATACCAGAATTTCTGTTTTGCATTGGCACCGTCGATATCTGCTGATTCATAAAGAGATGTATCAATACTCTTTAAACCGGAAATAAAATACAGCATGTTAACACCTGTCCATCTCCACATACAGAGTAATAACAGAGCTATCCATCCGGTAGTCTTTGCTTTCAGCCATGGAATACTTGCATTTCCAAGCAAATGCATTAACTGGTTCATCTGTCCGTTATCACCTTCTGAGAACATCAGTCGGAATAACATACCGGAAATAACTACAGATGTAAGTGCCGGAATGTACATGATCACTTTCCATACGCCTTTGGCTTTGGTAAGACGGCTTTCCATCAGTACTGCAAGCATCATTGGGATTGGAATCAGCAGGAGCAGTGTCAGAAGCATGTATTCCACACTGTTAAATACAGCCGTCTTGAAGAACTTATCGGAAGCCAGTTTCTGGTAATGCTTCAGACCAACCCACTGAGAACCGCCAAAGGAAATATCCTGAAAACTCATTACAATACCACTGATGAGCGGATATAACCAGAATACCAGAAGGCTGATAACAAACGGAAGTACGAATACGTAGGGTGCCACCTTCTGAGAATAGAGCATCTTTTTCACTTTATTCACAATGAATTCCTCCTCTTCTAAAAATAGCGGTAACTTTTCAGCATCGCATGGAATCATGTTTTACTGAACAGTTACAGATAATTTCTTTTTTCTTATTACCATTATCCTGAAAAGAAATCAGACTCCACATCCTGTGAAAATCTCATTTCTCACCAGGATAACAGTAAAGGAGGTCAGGGAATGCGGTTCCCTGGCCTCCCATATCATTTCGGTCACTGCAGTAACCACTCTTTATTCACTTGATCAGTGAACCATTATCATTTTATTATTCACACTCAAAATCCAGATAATCCTGTGCATCCTGAAGTGCTTCTTCCACATCCATACCATCCTCTAATACATTGTTCAGAGTTGTTGTACACATGTAGTCGTTCAGTGTCGGAGAGTTCTTTGTTGTATAAACAGTTCCGATTGCATCATTTTCAGCAAGTTCATTCAGAACTTCGTATGGTTTTACGCGGAAGAATGTGTTATATGTATTGGACTCATCATAAGCAAACGCTTCATCAGACCATAAAGCTGTGTTGCAGACATCAAATCCAAGTTCATTCCAGATCAGGTTTTCACCTTCTTCAGAGCATTTAGCCCATGCAAGCCATTCAGCTGCAAGTTCAGGATTCTCACATTGATTTGTTACAACAGTACCTGTACCACCGATACCAACGGAACATTTCTGTCCTTCTTCAAATACAGGGCATGTTGTGATGTCATATTTGCCTTCCATCTCCGGCATATAATCTTTGAAACGGCTCATGTACCACATAGCTTTTGGGAAGGAAGCAATTTTGCCATCCATGATGTTGGAGAAACCAGCTTCAAGGTCAACATGTCCGTCCGTGGATACCATTGCGATTCCATCATTTAACCAGTTCTGCTGCATTGTGAGCATTTCTTTTACAGAATCAAGCTGTACATTTACAGTTCCATCCGGACCGCCTGTCCAGTCTTCACCGTTCTCAGCCATTGCAAGCCACATCCAGTCAACACCGCCTGTATCAACAGATGTTAAATACACTTCACCATTGGAAGCTTCTTTTAACTCTTCACCAAGTTTTGTATAATCATCCCATGTCTTTACAGATTTGTAATCTAATCCGTAGGATTCAAGAAGATCTGCGTTCCAGTACATAACAGTTGCACCTACATGGAAAGGAACACCAAGTCTTGTTCCGTCAGCTTTGGAATAAACATCAAGTCTGGACTGTACCATTGTGTCTTCGTATGGAGCAAGTGCATCATTCATGGAATACAGAGGACTGTCATCACCGGAATAGTTCGGGAACTGTCCGATTTCGATATCGCAGAGATCAGGAGCACCGGATCCAGCCTGTAAGGACATCATTAATTTATTATGCATATCAGCGTATGGATATGTACTGAATGTAATCTGGATCTGTTTGTCCGGATTCTCTTCATTCCATTTCTCTACCATTTTTCCGTAAAATTCGTTATGCAGATCTACGAATGACCACATCTCATACTTTGTTCCATCATCAGGACCTACGGTTGTTACTGCTGTAGGCTCTCCTTCAGCCGGTTCTTCGCTCTCAGCAGCTTCCTCTGTTGTGTCTTCTTCTGCAAAGACATTCACTGCCATGCTCATGCTGGACACTGCCATAGCCGCAGTCATAAGTAACGCGAACAATTTTCTTCTCTTCATAAAAAGATCCTCCTTTTTTTACATTTCTTTGCGCTCTTCCGGTTTCAATGATGCTATTGTACAATCTCCATAATTATTTCGTATTTTTTTAAAATATATAGCTCTTCTTTTTGTCATGGTTATTTTGCACAACTTTTTTATTTTCAGCTCCGGTTTATGTTGATATTATATAATTTATTCCTGTAAATGTCAATATATTTTTGATTTATTTTTATTATTTTAGTTTTATCTAAAATAAATGTCTGATATTCATTCGTCATTCTATCCATTTTTTTGCTATTTTCCTATGTTTTTTTAACTAATTTTATGATAAAATAACTAATCAAAACGTATTTTCCTAAAAGTTCTTATTTAGTGTTATATGCCTGTAAATACAGTCAAAAGGAGGTTTTTACATGAAATCCTGTTCTGTTTCCGATGGTCTCGCCATCTTCAAAGCTCTCGGTTCCCCTGTCCGTGTACAGATCTTGCGTCTGATTCAGGAAAAAGAAGGTCTGAACATTAAGCAAATTGCACAAAGCCTGAAAATCCCTGTTACAACCCTGTCCCCTCACCTTAATCTTCTGGCTGAAGCCGGGCTGATAGAATTCAGGGATGAATCTCTCACACACGGAACACAGAAACGCTGCTATTTTATAAAAGACTGGGATCAGTTTTTGGTAAATATGGCGCTTTCCGGTCCTGAGCTGCAGATTTACAGTGCAGAAATCGGTGTGGGACATTTTTCTGATTTTTCGGTAACTCCCACCTGTGGTATGGCAACTTCTACTTCTTTTGTAGGACAGTTGGATCAGCCACGGTATTTCATACACCCCGTCAGCCGCCAGGCAAGGATCGTCTGGTTCACCACCGGATATCTGGAGTATATACTGCCCAATTTCATCCCTGAGCACAGCGTGATCGAAGAACTGACGGTTTCCTTTGAGATCAGTTCCGAAGCCCCCCGATTCTGCGATGTATGGCCTTCGGATATTACCTTTTCCCTGAACGGTGTGATCCTTGGCACCTGGACCAGCCCTGGAGATTACGGAGATCGAAGAGGGAAATACAATCCTTCCTGGTGGTTTTCTTTTCTAAATCAGTATGGTCTGCTGAAAGAGCTGACGATCACCCCTGAAGGCACTTTTCTGGACGCAAAAAAGCTGTCCGATGTTTCCACCAGACAGCTTGCACTCACTGATCAGTCCGTTATGAAATTGCGCTTTTCTGTTCTTCCGGGCGCTGAACATCCCGGCGGGTGTACCCTTTTTGGTGCAGGTTTCGGAGATTATAACCAGCATATACGGATTACCATCGGATATCATCCCAAAAACCTCTGATTTCTCCGCCTGACTTCAGATTTATATGCTGCCCCGAATACTGAATACTCCCACAGCCATTTATGGAAACAGATATTTCACACCCCATATGGTTTCATTATTGTCACCCTTAGCGCTGAAGCACATCGTATCATTGCCTGCCTCATCGGTCATTGCCAGGACAACTCCTGTATAAATATTTTCACCGAGAGTCACATCAATATATGGTGTGCCTTCTTCCGCTTCCCATGTGCCTTCCAGTTCTTCTCCGGTAACTGTTCCGTCTGCATTAAGCTGAATTCTCTGCGGTTTATGTACTTTGTCCGAAATATCCGTACCATGGTTTACCAGATAAAAAGTACCCTTGATTTCATCCCCGGAATATCCATCCTCTTTCAACGTCTCGCCGTCTGTAGCAAATGGCGCAGCAACCAGCCATCCGTCTTTTGTGCGGAACAACTGATGTACGCGAGGCTCATGAAGTTCTCCGGTTTTAGCAAAACGCTGATGATAGACCAGGTATAATTTACCATCTTCATCTTCAAATGCAGTCTGTCCGCCAGGTGCCATATAGGTCTGGGTAAGACTTGGGAATGTATAATTTCCCATCATTTTCAGCCCATGATCTTTATGCTCCACAAATAAATACATATCCTTCCCTGCTGCATCTGTATAAGTTCCGTCCACAGTGTCACAGCGGAAGAGTCGCATCTGATAACCTCCTTTTGCCTGCAGATTTCCATAGGACAAAAACAGATAATAGTATCCACTGGTCTCATCATACATAATATGCGGGCCTTCGATGGAGTTGTGATAACCACCGAGAAGTTTCTTACCATAATAGCTGTCCACATGATTTTCTTCGTCTGCTTCCGGATAAATCGGATAGCCGGTCTCTTCATCAATCTCAATCAGAAAAATACCGCCGGACCAGGATCCATAAACCATCCACATACGCCCGTCTTCATCATAAAAAACATCCGGATCAATACAGTTTGGCCAGTTATTGTTGTCATAAGACGCTGCTGTATATGGCCTCGGGTCTGTTCCCATCAGTTCTTCGATATTACTTTCCTTAACATCATGATAGCTATAACCAGAGTACAGGAATGTATCCTCATAGTGATACGGACCTTCAATGTCGTCTGCTGTTGCAAAACAGATATTGGATTTCACATAAGAAGATGTGGTACAGAAATACATCACATATTTTCCCATTTTTTTGTTATAGATGACATCCGGTGCCCACACGGAATAATCACCTTCCTCGTTCTTTCCTACATAAGTAAACGCTGCCGGATCGCCGTCTTCTTCTCCGTCAAAAAGATTGTCAAACAGCTTATTCTCTGCATTGACCCCGGAGGAAAAACCGGTCCAGTTTCTCAGATCTGTGGACTTCGCAGATTCCATATGGGAGCCAAAGATATAGTAAGTGTCATTGTCTTTGATGACAGATGGATCATGCACGGAAGCTCCGGCAGTAAAGCCACCTTTCTTAATCTTGCTCTCAATATCATCTGCGCCTGCTGTTTCTTTTTCGTTTGCCGCATCTGTTGTCTCTGCTGTGCCATCAGCAGCTTCCGCAGCATATATACTCTGTGATCCGAGAAGCATCATTCCTGTCAGCCCCAGAATTATTCCCCATTTTTTTCTCATACCAGTTCTCCTGTTTTCCAAATATTATCCCATCTCAGGTTACGTTAATCTTCGTAAGAAAATATCGGTGCGCCTGTTTTTTCATCCCAGCGGATTTTCATCAGCATGGCATGACGGTTTGGATTGTACAGCGGATTTCCTTCAATCTCTGCTTCTGTTCTCGCATGATAAACCATGATCGGGTTTCCTTCTTCGTCTTCAGTAAAGGAATTATGCCCCGGTCCATAGATTCCTCTGGACTCATCTGTACGAAGAACCGGATAACGTTCTTTTGTCCAGGATTTCGGATCAAGAAGATCAGAATTTTCATCTGCTGTAAGCATTCCCATGCAATATGCAGCACCGGTCTCAGATGCAGAATAGGTAAGATAAATCCTGCCGTCATGATGAATGACTGCCGGTCCTTCATTCACCCAGAACCCAACTCTTTCCCAGTCATAATCCGGTGAAGTGAGAAGTACCTGGACGGTTTTCAGTTTATACGGAGTTTCCATTTCACCAATATAAAGGTTGGAAATCTGCTTGCCGACTCCTACCTTCTCAGCCCATACATAATAATGTTTTCCCTTGTTTTCAAATACTGTTGCATCCAGAGAGAAAGCTTCAAAAGAAAATTCATCTGCATCCGCACGTCCCATCTTACCTTTCTCTGTCCAGACTCCTGTAAGCGGATCTGTATCTGCACATTCCAACACATATGGGCGGATTGCCCAGACATCATCTTTGTCCCCGCCTGCAAAATAGATATACCATTTACCATCCAGATAATGAAGCTCCGGCGCCCAGATATGTTCGCTCATGATTCCTTCTTTGTGTTTCTCCCAGACTGTCACTTCTTCCGCATCTTTCAGTCCTGCCAGAGTTTCGCTTCTTCTCAGCACAATCCGGTCATAGGCCGGTATGGATGCTGTAAAATAATAGTTTCCATCTGTGTGGCGGTAAACATATGGATCTGCTCTCTGCAGAATCCATGGCTCATTATACTTAAGTTCTTCACTCATTGTATGTCCCCCTGTTCGCTTTTTATTTTAGATTTATATAAATTATTTTTTATATATTTAAAATTGTACTGCATTTTTCAGAAAATATCAACTATATTTTTTTCTTTTCGTTGCACATTTTTTTCAGATTCGTTATAATTTACCGTAAACGTTACAAAATCATTTTTAACAGAAAGGGAAATCCGTTATGTTATATATTAAAAGTCTGGAGCAGGCGGTCCCTGTCTTCAAAGCTCTTGGTTCTGACATCCGCATACGGCTGATCCAGACTCTCCTTGAGCATCAGGAAATGAATATGAATGAACTGGCTTCCAGTCTGGGGATTACCAACGGTGCCCTGACCAGCCATGTAAAGAAACTCGAAGAATCCGGAATTCTCGCAATTCTTCCAGAGCATTCCGGCCACGGAAACCAGAAGGTCTGTCGCATTAATGTTGACAAGATCCTGGTTGATATTGCCTCTAACAATGACAGCCCGGCTGAGGATAGTTACTCTATTGACATTCCGATCGGCAACTACTTTAATTATTCTGTCTATCCAACCTGTGGGCTGTCTACTACCGATAATCTCATCGGTGAGGTAGATGATCCTCGTTATTTTGCGCATCCGAGCCATGTAGATGCAAAGATTTTATGGTTTGGACGGGGATTTATTGATTACCGCATTCCAAATATGCTGCCTCCGGGACAGAAGATTGACCGGCTGACACTCTCCTTTGAAATCAGTTCAGAAGCTCCCGGAGTCAACAGTGACTGGCCTTCTGATATTTCCTTTTTCCTGAATAATACAAAGGTCGGAACCTGGACAAGCCCCGGAGATTTCGGTGATGTCCACGGTATGTTCACTCCCGACTGGTGGTTCCCGAACTGGAATCAGTATGGTCTTCTGAAGATGCTTGTCATTGACCGTCACGGTACTTTTATCGATGGATTAAAGATCTCTGATGTGAATACACAGCAGCTCACTTTTACCTCTCAGGATGATATGGTATTCCGTTTCCAAGTGGATGAACCATCTCAGAATATTGGCGGTCTGACACTCTTCGGAAAAGATTTCGGAAACTATAATCAGGATATTAATGTGAAAGTGCATTATACTCCAAATGTATAATTTTACAGAATATCTGAAAACAGCAAAAAGCAAGGAACCGATGTGTTTTGCCACATAGTTCCTTGCTTTTGTTTTATATTTCATCTGATTCTCCGGTTATTCTCCGCGCATCCAGACTCTCATCTGATTTTCTCCGCGGTTGCCCCATGTGTAATACGGCACTGCTGTCAGTGTTGTCAGCGTTCTCACCGGTGCAATATCACTGTACAGAGAATCTCCCACTGTTTCCAACTTACGTGCTTTGATCTTAAGCAGGACGCAGCCTTCCAGCAGGCCTTCTTTGCAGACTTCCTCTTCCATCTTTGCATCTTCAAAGATGTGGTAAGACTGAAGCAGGCCCGGATTGTCCACACCCTCGAAACAATAAACGATCGGCCCGCGCATAAATGCTACACAGCCGGCATCTTCCCTTACTTTAAGGTTTGCATAAATCTTGCGGATCTTCATCGGAAAAACAAGTTCTACTTCATCATTTTCCCACACTCTCTTAAGGATCAGATATCCTTTTTCCACATCTGCAGTGATATTCTTCTCTTTTCCATTTATACGTACCTGAACAGAACCCGGACGTACCCAGGATGGGATATGGATTCCCAGAATGGTTTCTTTCTCTGTTTTTCCGGTTATATGATAGGTCACTCTGCCATCCCACGGATAGTTGCTTTCTACGGTTACATCCATCTTATCAAAGTGTGCTTCTGTGCCTGCCGGGATATGAGAATAAACTCCCTCTTCAGTCTCACTCCACAGATATTTGCCAAGAGACATCAGCAGACGCACTACATTGGGAGGACAACATGCACATGTATACCAGCCCGGACGCTCCGGCAAAACGTGCTTATATCCATATAATTTTCCGCTGACTCCAGGTTCTGTTTCCAGTGGATTTACATAGAAAAATCTCTTTCCGTCAAGCTGCATTCCGCTGATGATCCCATTATAAAGTGCTCGTTCCATCACATCTGCATAGCGTCCATCTATCACATTATCAAGCATCTTTCTTGCAAAAAATACCAGCCCGATGGATGCACAGGTTTCCGCATAAACGGTGTCATTCGGCAGATTATAATCAATGGTAAATGCCTCGCCGTCTACGGTACTGCCGATTCCTCCGGTGATATACATTCTCTTCTGAGTCATGTTCTCCCAGAGATCACAGCATGCCTGATAGAGTTTTTCATCTTTGTAAAGAGAAGCCAGTTCTGCCATGGCAGTATACATGTAAACTGCACGGACACTGTGTCCTACTGCTTCTTTCTGCTCATAGACAGTAGCATGTGCCTGGTTATATTCTCTGTTATGCACATCCATATCAAAGTGAACCCAGCCTCTTTTTTTCCTCTCTTTGACAAAGTAATCCGGATCTTTTCCACGCTGTTCAATGAAATATCTGGAAAGGTCTTTGTAATTTTCTTTTCCGGTTACTTCATAGAGACGCAGAAGTCCCAGCTCGATTTCCTGATGTCCCGGAATGCCCGGTTCTTTACCTTCTTCTGTTCCAAAACGTTTCCCGATATGTTCTGCCATGCGCTCCATTACATGAAGCAGACGGTCTTTTCCAGTCACCTCATAGTAAGCCGCCGCTGCTTCCATCATATGTC
>ENA-OPEV01001818-OPEV01001818.1-human-gut-metagenome-genome-assembly--contig:-NODE-1818-length-11221-cov-5.205356_pt1 | contig 11221 bp, 5 predicted proteins | sample MGYA00241637_ERZ501537 | MGnify/ENA primary metagenome ERZ501537 (study PRJEB25962, sample SAMEA1972159) | human gut metagenome | biome: human gut; feature: human-associated habitat; material: faeces...
GCCGTCATAGACGGCGTTAGCCACATCTGTCACCTCGGCGCGGGTCGGCCTTGGGTTGCGGATCATGGAATCCAGCATCTGAGTCGCCGTGATAACCGGTTTGCACGCCTTATTGCATTTTTTGATGATCAGCTTCTGAATATGGGGAACCTTCTCTGCAGGAATTTCCACGCCCATGTCGCCGCGGGCCACCATAATTCCGTCGCATTCCTCCAGAATGGAATCCAGATTTTCAATTCCCTCTGCGTTCTCAATTTTAGCAATGACCAGCATTCTGGAGCCATGCTTCTCCAAAATCTCCTTAATTTCGCGGATCGCCCCTGCATTGCGCACAAAGGAGGCCGCAATATAGTCGAAGCCCGCCTGGATTCCAAACAGAATATCTTCTTTATCCTTGTCCGTCAGAGCCGGCAGATTAATTTTTACATTCGGTACGTTAACGCCCTTTTTTTCACCCAGCTCTCCGCCGTTTTTTACGCGGCAGACAATGTCGTTTCCTTTTACCTCCTCAACGTCCAGCTCAATCAGGCCGTCGTCGATAAGGATCTGGTTTCCCGGCTTTACGTCTGCGGGAAGACCTGCGTAATTAATAAAACCTCTCGTATGATCGCCTACCGTCTCCTCGGTAGTCAGCGTATAGAGATCGCCCTCTTTCAGAGTGACTTTCTTTCCGTCCTTTAAACTTCCAGTTCGAATCTCCGGTCCCTTTGTGTCTAAAAGCGCCGCGATGGGAAGCCCCAGCTCCTCCCTTACGCTCTCAAGAATCTTAAACCTCCCCATGTGCTCCTCGTAATCACCGTGAGAGAAATTAAAGCGGGCCACATCCATGCCGTTTAAAGCCAGCTGCTTCATCAGCTCTCTGTCATTGGTGTTTGGGCCCATGGTACAGATAATTTTTGTTTTCTTCATCTTGTTAATTCCTCCTGTATCCAGCCGGCTCCCCATTGCCGGCTTCTTCAACTGGTTTCCCCCGTTTTTCCTGTCCCCTTCTGCAAAACGATTATTCCAAATCCTCCTTTGTCACATGCTTATGCGTATAGAGGTGATCCATACAGTATTCCAGGTTTCCCTCGCACTTGGAACAATAGCGGAACTCCAGATTCGGATCGTCCTTTTCTGTTCTTCCGCAGACGGCGCATTTGTGGTGAGTCAGCCTGATTTTTTCCACCTGGGCCGTCTTCATATCCGACTTGAATTTCTGTTTTCTCTTAATCTCCCTGGGGCTGATTTTGCTGTAATTTCTTGTCATCATAAAGAAAATCACAAAATTCAGCAGAGCCAGGCCGATACAGATCCTGGCAATCAGGCCTCCAAACAGAAATTCATACAAAAATTCTGCCCCAATAAAAATTCCCAGCCAGTACGCCCGGATAGGCAGCAGTCCATACAGATAGAACTGCATCTGCGGAAACGTAGCCGCAAAAGCGAGAAACAGCGAGTTATTCAGATAAAACGGTGTCAGCGGCACCGATACCCCCATTAAAAAGTAGATCACGAAAGCTGCGATAATGTGGAACAGAATGCCTGAGAAAAAGTACAGGTTAAAGCGGAAGGTTCCCCATACCCGTTCCAGCGTCGTTCCCAGAGAATAGTACAAAAACATGGCGATCAGGTTAAAGAAAATACCTGAAGACGGCGGACAGATTAAAAATGTGACAAGTCTCCACACCTGGCCTCTCAAAATAGCGGCTGCGTCCAGGCAGAGGTACTGATAATACAGTCCGGGCATCACCAGATCAATGACAATTCCCGCTCCGTACATCAAAATAATGTAGTACATCAGATTTGGAACTGCGTATTTTCCAAAGTTCCTTTCCAGTTTTCTTAAAAATTTCATCTCGTTTCCTGCTCTCTCTTTATGATTCATTGCTCGTTAATTCATTATTATAAATTTAGCCGATGTCTTTGTCAAATGAATTGTAGCCATCTTATTTCTTCGTGCATTTTTAATGATTTTCGACGTTTTTTTACAGGATTTTAACGCACCTGATCAATTGTATTCTTTCCTATTCTATGTTAAACTATGGCCGAATAAACCTGTACTACAAAGGAGGGACGGGGACTTACCCCGGTTTGATATATGAAATCCTGTAAGAGACTGGGAATCGACATCGGTTCCACAACCGTAAAAGTTGCAATCATTGACGACAGCGGCAGTATTCTGTTCGCTGACTACGAGCGCCACTTTGCCAATATCCAGGAGACGCTGGCCCTGCTTCTTAAGCGGGCCGTCGAGGTTCTGGGGGAAATGGAGCTTTATCCTGTGATCACCGGCTCCGGCGGACTTACGCTTTCCTCCCGCCTGGAGGTTCCGTTTGTTCAGGAGGTCGTAGCAGTCGCATCCTCGCTTCAGGACTATGCGCCGCAGACAGACGTGGCCATTGAGCTGGGCGGAGAGGATGCCAAAATTATCTATTTCACAGGAGGAATCGATCAGCGCATGAATGGCATCTGCGCGGGGGGAACCGGTTCCTTTATCGATCAGATGGCGTCTCTGCTGCAGACGGACGCCTCTGGTCTGAACGAGTATGCCAAAAATTACAAGGCGATCTACCCGATTGCCGCCCGCTGCGGCGTATTTGCCAAATCAGACATCCAGCCTCTGATCAACGAGGGCGCTACCAGAGAAGATCTGGCCGCTTCCATTTTTCAGGCAGTTGTCAACCAGACTATCAGCGGCCTGGCCTGCGGAAAGCCAATCCGCGGAAACGTCGCTTTTCTGGGAGGGCCTCTTCACTTTCTCTCCGAGCTTCGGGCCGCTTTTATCAGAACTCTGAATCTGGGGCCGGATCAGATTATCGCTCCGGATCACTCCCATCTGTTTGCAGCCGTAGGCGCGGCCATGAACTCCCACCAGGAAGTAAAAATGGACGCCCAGGCGCTCATCCGCCGTCTGTCTGAGGGAATTCAGATGGACGCTGAGGTGAAGCGCATGGAGCCGCTGTTTGAAAACCAGGAGGCCTATGAGAAGTTCCAGGCCCGCCACGCCAGCCACTGCGTCAGAAAAGGAAACCTGCGGGATTACAAGGGAGACTGCTTCTTGGGAATCGACGCCGGATCCACTACCACCAAGGTGGCTCTGGTAGGAGAGGACGGAACTCTGCTCTACCATTTTTACAGCAATAACAACGGAAGTCCTCTGGCTACTGCCATCCGGGCCATGTCGGAGATCCAGAAAGAGCTTCCTGAGGAAGCCCACATTGTCTACTCCTGCTCCACCGGCTATGGAGAAGCCCTGTTAAAGGCCGCTTTCATGCTGGATGAGGGGGAGGTGGAGACTATCTCCCACTACTACGCCGCCGCCTTCTTTGAGCCGGACGTGGACTGCATCCTGGACATCGGAGGCCAGGATATGAAGTGTATCCGCATTAAGGATGGCACGGTAGACAGCGTGCAGCTGAACGAGGCATGCTCCGGCTGCGGTTCCTTTATCGAGACCTTTGCAAAATCACTGAACTACAGCGTCATTGATTTTGCAAAGGAGGCCCTGTTTGCAAAAACTCCCACGGATCTGGGAACACGATGTACGGTATTCATGAATTCCAATGTAAAGCAGGCGCAGAAGGAGGGCGCGTCTGTCGCCGATATCTCCGCAGGCCTGGCCTACTCTGTCATCAAAAACGCTTTATTTAAGGTAATTAAAATCACAAACGCCTCGGATCTGGGCAGCCATGTGGTAGTTCAGGGCGGAACCTTCTACAACGACGCAGTCCTCAGAAGCTTTGAGAAAATTTCAGGCTGCGAGGCGGTCCGGCCGGATATTGCCGGTATTATGGGTGCCTTCGGCGCTGCCCTCATCGCCAGAGAGCGGTACGACGCTTCCAAAAAGACCACCATGCTCCCCATGGAGAAAATTTTAAATCTGTCCTACAAAACCAGTATGACAAGATGCCAGGGCTGCACTAACCACTGTGTCCTGACCATCAACCGCTTTGACGGAGGACGCCAGTTCGTTACAGGAAACCGCTGTGAACGAGGGTTGGGACACGCCAAAAAGAAGGCCGACATTCCAAACCTGTTCGATTACAAATACCACCGGATGTTTGACTATGAGCCTCTGACCGCCGATGTGGCAGAGCGGGGAACCGTGGGAATTCCCAGGGTGTTAAACCTGTATGAAAATTATCCGTTCTGGGCTGTATTTTTCAAAGAGCTGGGATTTCGGACCATTCTCTCCCCTCAGTCTACCAGAAAGCTCTACGAGCTGGGCATTGAATCCATTCCCAGCGAATCGGAGTGCTATCCGGCTAAACTGGCCCACGGCCATGTAGAGTGGCTGATTAAACAAGGCGTAACGTACATATTCTATCCGTGCATTCCTTATGAAAGAAATGAGACGCCTGAGGCGGGAAACCATTACAACTGCCCTATGGTTACCTCCTATGCGGAAAACATCAAGAACAATGTGGAAGAGCTTCACGGCGATAAGATCCTGTTCCGCAACCCGTTTATGGCCTTCACAAACAAGGAAGTTCTCTCCAAAGCTCTTGTAAAGGAATTTACAGAACAGTTCCAGATTCCAGAGCAGGAGATCCTGGATGCTGCCGATAAGGCCTGGGCGGAGCTGATTGCTTCCAGAGAGGATATGAAGAGGAAGGGTGAGGAGACTCTGCGGTGGTTAGAGGAAAACAACCGCCATGGCATCGTTCTGGCCGGACGCCCCTACCATGTGGATCCGGAGATCAACCACGGCATTCCGGAGCTGATCGCCTCCTACGGCTTTGCCGTTCTGACAGAGGATTCCGTGTCCCATCTGGGCCATGTGGAGCGGCCGCTGATTGTCACAGACCAGTGGATGTACCACTCCCGCCTCTACGCTGCCGCCAATTTCGTAAAAACACGGAAAAACCTGGATTTAATCCAGCTGAATTCCTTCGGCTGCGGGCTGGACGCCGTGACTACAGATCAGGTAAACGATATCCTCACCCGTTCCGGCAAAATCTACACCTGCTTAAAGATCGACGAGGTCAATAACCTGGGGGCGGCCAGAATCAGAATCCGTTCTCTGATTTCAGCCATCCGCGTCCGTGAAAGGAAGAACTATGACAAGCCTGTAGTATCAAGCGCCTATAACCGCGTTCTCTTTACAAAAGAGATGAAAAAGGACTACACCATTTTATGTCCGCAGATGTCCCCCATCCACTTCGAGCTTTTGCAGCCCGCCTTCCGCGCCTGCGGCTACAATTTTGAAGTGCATGACAACCGGCTGGAGGTACTGCAGAATTCAGACAGAACCGCTGTGGACACTGGATTAAAATACGTCAATAACGACGCCTGCTATCCGTCCCTGATTGTGGTGGGACAGATTATGGACGCCCTGCTTTCAGGAAAGTACGATTTAAACCGCACGGCTGTGATTATGTCCCAGACAGGAGGCGGCTGCCGCGCTTCCAACTACATCGGTTTTATCAGGCGCGCTCTGGAGAAGGCCGGAATGCCGCAGATTCCCGTGATCTCCCTGAATGCCAACGGCATGGAGACCAACCCAGGCTTTTCCTTCACTCTTCCTATGGTCATCAAGGCCATGCAGGCGGTTGTGTACGGCGATATCTTTATGAGAGTGCTCTACGCCACCCGCCCCTACGAGGCCAAGCCAGGAAGCGCCAACGCTCTGCACCAGAAATGGAAGGAGACGTGTATCCAGTCCCTGAGCCGGAAAAAACCGTCCATGAAGGAGTTCGGAGCTAACCTCAGAGCCATTATCTCTGATTTTGACGCTCTTCCCAGAAAAAATGTGGTGAAGCCAAAAGTGGGAATTGTGGGAGAGATTCTGGTAAAATTCTCGCCTCTGGCCAACAACCATGTGGTAGATCTGCTGGAAAGCGAGGGCGCGGAGGCAGTTATGCCGGATCTCTTAGACTTCCTCCTCTACTGTTTCTACAACTCGAACTTTAAGGCTGAAAATCTGGGAGGAAAGAAATCTACCGCCTGGCTCTGCAACGCGGCTATCCAGCTTCTGGAATACTTCCGCCGCACAGCCAGAAAAGAGCTGGAAAAGAGCGTCCACTTTACGCCTCCTGCCCGCATTCACGATCTGGCCGCCATGGCCAAATCCTATGTGTCCCTGGGCAATCAGACCGGCGAGGGCTGGTTCTTAACCGGCGAGATGCTGGAGCTGATTCACAGCGGCACAAACAACATTATCTGCACTCAGCCATTCGGCTGCCTGCCGAACCATATTGTAGGCAAGGGCGTGATCAAGGAGCTGAGAGCTTCCCATCCAGAGGCAAATATCATTGCCGTGGACTATGATCCAGGAGCCAGCGAAGTCAATCAGCTGAACCGAATCAAGCTGATGCTGGCTACCGCCCAGAAAAATCTGGAACGCGAATGTGCGGAGGAGGCCGCCGTTTCCAGGGAAATGGCGTAAGCAGCTGTCCTTCTGTTTATGAATATTCTGTGAATATTTGATTACAATTTTTTTAATGACAAATATTCCTTCCTGTGATAGAATAAAGACAGATAGGAGGTTCTTACTATGGGTTTGAAAACTTTTGCCTGCGCTCTTGCGCTGACTCTTTCTTATACAGTTACAGCCTTTGGAGCTGAACCGCAGACTGCTCTGCAGACTCTCTCTTCCGACGTTGTGGAGGCGGCTTCCAATGAAGCGATTCCCATGACCGGTTCTAAAATTGTCACTGATGATTTTTCTTTTGTGGTTCCGGAGCGCTGGACCGGGAAATGCGTCGTACTCCCCACGGAGCAGGGACTGGAAGTGTACGATCAGGATGATTATGAAAGAGACGGATCCGGCTTTATGTTTTCCATCTCCGTTTACGGGGACGACAGCTACTCCTCTTTAGAGGATTATACTGTTCTCGGATTCTGCGGAAGCGAAACCTTTGTGTTAGATACCTCAGGGGCTGACGAGAGCAAAAGCGTCAAAAAGGGCCTGAAGGAGCTTCAGGAAACCTTTGTCGCCTTTGCAGGAAGTGAAAATTAAATTTGATTTTCTCTGAATATTTAATTAAACCACACTGTAGGATTTTTCCCCGCAGTGTGGTTTTTGTTTTGTCGTTTTTGCTTTGCTGTTTTTGCTGTGCTCCTTCTCTCAGACGCCTTTTATTTCCCATTGATAAGCCGCAATCGCCTGACCCAGCTCCCGATCAGCCTGCTTGAATGAATTTTCCTGCTGAAGATAGGAAACCTCCCCTTTGAGATACTCCTGCCTTGAGAGAAGACCTGACTGATATTTTGTCTGAAGAGCGCTGTAATTTTTCTTTGCCGCTTCATAACTGCTTTCTGCTGCCTGAAAAGCCTGTAGTTTCGCAGTCATCTCATTGTAAAGCGTATCCATTTCCAGATTCTTCCGGCTTTTCGCCTCTGTTACCTGACGTGATTTCAGCTCTGCTTCAGCGCTGCTGCCTGAAGAAGAACTTCTTCTGAGGGCCTGGATCTCCGAATCACTGGTCACTGCCAGCTTTTTGTCGTCCTCCAGGACAACCGTATCCATAAAATCCACATTGGCAGGCGGAATCTCTCCAATCTCTGTGCTATCTGGATTCCTCCCTATTAAGAGAGACAGCCGCGCCTTCATGGAAGATTCGCTTTTTTCTGCTGACTGAAGAGAAATCTGGGCTGTCAGAAGGCTCTGCTCTGCTTCCAGAAGTTCCTGTTCTGTAAGCATTCCCGCTTCTGCCATTGTCTGTGCCTTTTCATAGGAAGCTCTGGCGTTTTCCTCCTGTTTTTCCGCTAATCTCCTCTGATCCCTCATCTGGTTATAGCTGCACATCACAGTCTGGGCTGTCTTTACCATGGCATTGACGGAAGATTTCAGGGATTTCGTTCCGCTCGCCCCTGTCAGCTTCCTGACAGTGCGGTTCATCTGCGCCACAGAGGCCCCCAGCTGGCTTTCATTCATCTGGTACTGGGCAATCAGTTCCGGGCTTCCATTTTCATTCTCCAGTTCCTCTGCGTATTCCTTCATCTCCTGCTTTGCGAATGAGAGGACCTCTAATGCCTCCTGATAAATTTCCAGATTGGTGTCATACTGGCTGACTGCCGATTTCAGGGAAGCATTTCCGCGTTTCAGCAGTTCCTCCAGCTCCCCGTACTCTATCAGGGAGTCTGTCAGTTCCTCCTCTGTAAAGGAATCCGTCTCCCCGTCTTCTGTTTCCTTTTCTTCTCCATTTTCCCCCAGTCCCGGTCCCTCCAGCTCTGCCTCGTCCCCCTCCCCGGAGCGCAGCAGCTCTGTCTCTGTCACCTCCGGAGACCTGGCCGCCTGGGCGGGAAAGGAGGCAGACAGTGTCAGGAAAAGCAGACTGCCTGTCAGCCATTTGTTTCGTATTCTTTGCTTTTTCTTCAATGAAACATTCCTCCTCGCTTTTTCAAAAACATCAGGATACTGCTGCCAGTCCTGCCACTGCCCAGTCGTATTCCAGTTTGGCAGAAAGAAGCTGGAAAGAGGCTGTCTGTTTCGACGATTCCGCCGTCTCGCAGGCGCTTACGGCTGACGCCAGGCTGTTGGCGCTCAGAAGCCCGGCCTCCTGTTTTCTCCTCGCTGTTTCCAGGGACTGCTCTTTCAGAGACTTCGCCTTGACAGCCTGCTCATACTGATTTTCTGCGAGAAGAAGATTCTGATAAGCCGTTGTTACATTCGCCCGGACGGCCTGACGCCCGCTTGTCAGCGTTTCCCTGACTAATGCTTCTGTTGTGCTGGAATGTGCATTCTTAAGCTGCCTGCCCAGAATTTTCAAGTCGTAATTATTCTCCAGCGCCTGTTCGATATCGGTCTCCAGGCTGATGCCCGCTATGGCAGCAGGATCCGGCTCCGGAAGGCTTCCTATTTCTACTGAATCTCCCTCATTCCATCCCAGCATAAGGATGAGACTGGTTTTTGTCTCGTTCAGGCTGCTCTGTTCGGAAGTAATTTCTGATTTCAGATTCAGCACCGTCTGCTCTGCCGTCAATACCTCAGACTGGACAGCCATGCCTGCGGCAAACTTTCTCTTTACCGATTCCTCGCTGTTTTCTGCTTCCAGAAGCTCCTGTTCTAAGGACGACAGCTTCTCCACACTGATCCAGTAGGAAATCATCAGGGACTGTGCCTGTCTGACCAGCTTCTTCTCTGCCTGGGTATCGCTCCACTTCACCGTGTCCTCGTCCTCCACGCTGGCGTCTCCTGATTCCTTCAGACTTTCCGCTCTCTGCTCATTATTGATATAGGAAGCCAGAGCCGACGCGTAGGAAGAAGAATCTGGATCCAGATCCGGCTGGCTGTCGTAAATCTCCTCCGCCGCGTCATAGTATTCCTGCGCAATTTCACTGCTGTCTTTTCCCTGATAATCCTTATAGCTGATTTCATTCTGCCTTACCGTGGTATTGTATTCATGGATCCGCTTGTCAATTTCTTCAAACTCCAGCTTATTGTCACGGATTGCAGCCCACTCTTTCTCCGTATAGGCAAACGGAGGACTGGCCGCCCAGGCCTGAAGCGGAGGGCAGATATGAAAGGCCGCTGTCAGGCCTGCTGCCAGGGCTGTTTTCTGTACCTGCCATTTTTTCATTGTCCTTTCACTCCTTCTGCTTTTAATCAATATCCCAGTCCTCGTTTATCTCTCTTGGCTTCCGGTTCATCAGCCCGTAGTACACCGGCAGCATGAAAAGAGCCACAAACAGTCCTACTGTCAGGCCGCCAATATCTACTATCGCCAGTCCCTGGGTTGTGGAACCGCTGCTTCCCATGGCGGCGGCCATTGGAATCATGCCCAGAATGGTTGTAAGGCTGGTCATCAGCATCGGCCTCAGGCGGGTGGCCCCGGCTTCTATCATAGCTGTTTCCATGTCCATTTCCATCCGGTACTGGTTCACTGTATCTACATAAAGAATTCCGTTGTTGACAACCGTTCCCACCAGAATCAGGAATCCTAGAATAGACGTCATGCTCATGGACACCCCTGTCAGCTTCAGAAATCCAAATGAGCCAATCAAGCTGAAGGGGATGGTTGTCATGACCATAAACGAAAACTTCACCGACTCAAACTGGGCCGCCATAACGACAAAAATCAGAAATACTGCCACTGCAATGGCCTGATACAGGGAAGAGAACTCTTCATTCATCATGCGGTTCATGCTGTTAGTTCCCTTTTTGATGGTTCCTGTCAGGTTAGGGGCAATCACCTCGCTGTCTATCTGGGCTGAGGTATCCTCTCCTGTGTATTCTCCGGTAATGGTGACTTTAAACGCTTTGTCCTCCCTGCTGATGGATGACGGACTGTCCTTATACACAATATCCGCTACATCAGTCAAAGCTGTGGCTGTTCCGTCTCCCGCTGTCAGAATTATATTTTTCATCTGATCAATGGTCGCATACTCTCCTTCCGGAAATTCCACCTTTACGTCAAGATCCTCTCCGTCCACAGTCAATACTGCCGCTGTCATTCCACTGAGCGTCTGGTTTACAGCAGAGCCGATGGAAGAGGCTGTCAGCCCCTTTCTGCTGGCCATCAGAGGATCCACGTCAATGGATACAATGGGAGCGTTATTTTCAAAAGATGAATGAATGTTGATCACATCGTCGCGGCTGATTAACTCTGACACAATCTGATCGCTCACTTCCTTCAGCTCTTCGTAATCCGTTCCTGTCAGAATCGTCTCATATCCCCGCGTTCTCTGCATAAAACTCATAGAACTGCCTGCCGTAACCTCTGCGCTGATATTTTCGATATCTGACAGCTCCTGCTGCCACTGTTCTGCCAGCTGATCCGTATCCTCTGTCCTATCGTCTTTCAGATAAGCTGTAACTGAACCGCTCTGGTTCTGGTAGCGGAGCATATAGGACTCTACATTTTCATCCGAAGATACTATCTCCTCAATCCGGGCCAGGGCGTCGTCTGTCTTCTCTTCAAGCAGTCCCGGGCGCGTCTCTATCTCTATATTGATCTGGCCTGTATCATCTGAGGTGATCAGCTCGCTTCTCATTCCAGAAGCCAGATAGAACGTCGCTGCCAGCATGGTGGCTGAGACGGCCATTACCCGCCCCTTGTGGCGGAGCAGTTTTTTCATGACTTTTCTATAGAAGTTCTGGAGACGTTCCACCGGCCTTGACATAAAGGCTTTTGATTTTTCCTGGGGCTTATACATCACGTAGCAAAGAGGCACGACTGTAATTGCCGACAGCAGCGAAGCCAGCATACAGAATACGACCGTGTAACCCAGAGGGCCGAACATCTGGCCCGACATGCCCTGAACCGCCGCCAGGGGAAGAAATACTACGCAGGTA
>ENA-OPEV01001819-OPEV01001819.1-human-gut-metagenome-genome-assembly--contig:-NODE-1819-length-11209-cov-5.717231_pt1 | contig 11209 bp, 9 predicted proteins | sample MGYA00241637_ERZ501537 | MGnify/ENA primary metagenome ERZ501537 (study PRJEB25962, sample SAMEA1972159) | human gut metagenome | biome: human gut; feature: human-associated habitat; material: faeces...
TGCCCTGTGATGGTCTGGCCTATGGCGACAGGGGAAGAGCAGTGTTCCGGTAAAACCGGGGAAGGAATACAGGAAGGCGGACATGGGAAGCCGCAGGAATAAGAAGTTTCATTGCATGGATAACACATAAGATTTGTCCTTTTCAGGTTGTTTTACTATACTATATGCAGGGATGTACTTTTTGACAGTCCGGTGAAATAAGGGAGAAAAAGAGCTTTCATAAAACAAAAACCGCCTTTCCGTCACTGGACGGAAAAGCGGCCTTTTTGCAGATATTGAATGTTTGATTCAGATAGTTAGATTCCCTCGGCGATCTCATAGAGAAGGCGTTCAGAATCATCCCATCCCAGGCAGGGATCTGTGATGGATTTTCCATAGCAGTGTTCGCCCACCTTCTGGGATCCCGGCTCTAAGTAGCTTTCAATCATCACGCCCTTGACGAAGTCGCGGATGTCAGAGGAGTGGCGGCGGGAATGGAGCACCTCCTTGACAATGCGGATCTGCTCCATATACTGCTTGTTGGAGTTGGAGTGGTTCGCGTCCACAATGCAGGCAGGATTCTTCAGATTTCTCTCTGCATAGAGCTCGTGGAGCAGCTTCAGATCCTCGTAATGGTAGTTGGGCAGGCACTGGTCATGTTTATTGACAGCGCCGCGCAGAATGCAGTGAGTCAGAGGATTTCCCTCTGTCTTTACCTCCCAGCTTCTGTAGATAAACTCGTGGCCGTGCTGGGCAGCGTGAACTGCGTTGAGCATAACGGAGAGAGCGCCGCTGGTGGGGTTTTTCATGCCCACGGGCACGTCAATGCCGCTGGATACAAGGCGGTGCTGCTGATTCTCTACAGAGCGGGCGCCTACGGCGATGTAGGACATAACGTCGGAAAGATACGTTAAGTTTTCCGGATAAAGCATCTCGTCAGCTGTGGAGAAGCCGGTTTCCTCGATTACCCGCATGTGAAGCTTTCTGATGGCAATGAGGCCCTCATAGAGATTGGGCTTCTGCTCCGGGTTGGGCTGATGGAGCAGGCCCTTGTAGCCGTCTCCAGTAGTTCTCGGCTTATTGGTGTAGATTCTGGGAATCAGAATCAGCTTGTCCTTTACTTTTTCCTGCACCTTGGCCAGGCGGGACACGTACTCGCAGACAGAGTCCTCCCGATCAGCGGAGCAGGGGCCGATGATAACGAGAAATTTATCGCTTTTTCCTGTAAACACGTCCTTAATGGCCTCGTCTTTTTTTGCTTTTTCTGCTGCCAGAGCCGGGGCCAGCGGAAACTGCGCCCTGATCTCATCTGGAGTTGGAAGCTTGCTGACATATTCAAATCCCATGGTATAATCCTCCTGAAAATAGATAAATATTCATGTTTAAATACGAATGTGTGTGTGGCTACATTATAATATAGAAATCTCGCTTCGGCAAGGTCTGAGAGCAGGAAAATGCAGAAATTGTGCATAAATATAAAAACAATATGTTTTCTATGCATGGCGCTGGAGGATAAATTGACGGATATGACACAAAATTGTAAAATTTAGTTAACAAAATAGGGCAGGAAGCTTGACGGAAGAGAAGATTCATATTAGAATAGGATGGAATAAAACCATACAGGTTTTACTTTTCAGCATGGTTCAAAAAATTTTTTTAAATTTTTTGAAATAGATGCAATAAAACAAAAGTCTGTTGCATTAACTAATTGAACGGATGAAAATGATTTCTGTTTCTGGCAGACAGAAGGCATACACGAACACATATCAAGTTACTCGAAATTCCTTGATGCATTACACCCCGTTACATGTATCCTTCTAAAGCAGTACAGAAAATTTTCAAATACAGGCGGCACATCCAACCAATCCGCCGCCTGTAGGCGAATAAAAAAGACCGGTCTGAGGTATCAGCTCCGGTCTTTTTTATTCGCCTTTTCTTTTTTTAAAAGAGTTGACATTTCATGGAAAACGCGATATAAAAGTCACTGCACAAGGGGGAGAAACGACATGAAAATGGAAAATGATTTAGGGCGGGATGATATCCGCCTTTTGGTGATGCGGATTGCGTTTCCGTCTATGCTGGCCCAGTTTGTCAGCGTACTCTACAGCGTGGTAGACCGCATGTATATAGGAAATATTCCGGAGATAGGGGAGACGGCCCTGGCGGGAGTCGGCGTCTGCGGGCCTATTGTCACTCTGATTACAGCCTTCGGTTCCCTGGTGGGAATCGGAGGGGCGCCGCTTATGAGCATCCGCCTGGGAGAAAAGGATGAGAAGGGAGCTTCCCAGATTTTGGCCAACTGCTTTCTGCTTCTTTCTGTGATCTCAGTTGTCATCACCGCTCTGTCTCTGATCATGAAAAACAAGCTGTTAGTCTGGTTCGGAGCCAGCCCTGCTATTTTTCCCTATGCGGACGATTACATTACGATTTATCTGCTGGGGACGATTTTTGCCCTGCTGTCCATAGGAATGAATCAGTTTATCATCTGCCAGGGCTTTGCCAAGACAGCCATGAAATCGGTCGTACTGGGAGCGGTGGTCAACATTGCCCTGGATCCAGTCTTCATCTTTGCCTGCGGCATGGGCGTAAGGGGAGGGGCGCTGGCCACTGTGCTGTCCCAGATGGCTTCGGCGGGCTATGTACTTTTATTTTTATTTGGAAAAAAGGTTCCCGTGCCCATTACCTTCGGCGGCTATCAGTGGAGAATCATGAAGCGGGTGATTCTGCTGGGACTGTCTCCGTTTCTAATCATAGCATTTGACAATGTGCTGATTATTGCCATGAACGCCTCGCTGCAGCATTTTGGAGGGGCGGAGGGGGATATGCTTCTCACCTGCAACACGATTGTCCAGAGCTTTATGCTGATGGTGACTATGCCTTTAGGAGGAATTACAGGCGGAACCCAGACGATTCTGGGCTATAATTTTGGAGCCAGACGGTCTGACAGGGTGCTGGCCGCCCAGCAGTATATTGTGATTCTGTCAATGGCGTTTACAGCAGTGATGTTTGTCATTGCCCAGACTGTACCTCACTATTTTGTCCAGATCTTTACAAGGGATCCGGAATATGTGGAGCTGACTGTGAGGGCGATCCGGATCTTTACTCTGGGAATTATTCCTCTGGCAGTCCAGTATGAGATTGTGGACGGCTACACAGGCATGGGAATCGCGCCGATAGCAATTTCCTTGTCAACGGTGAGAAAAACCCTGTATCTTCTGGGCGTTGTCCTGATTCCCATGTTTTTCAGCGTGGAGGCAGTGTTCTATACAGAGCCGATTTCTGATTTTCTGGGAACGGCAGTGAGCATTACCGTGTATCTGATGACTATGAAGAAAATTTTAAGGCGCAGGGAAAATGGGGAGCTGTAGGAGACTCCTTTGGAGTGCGGATTTGAGCTGACACAAGTCGCAGAGCCTTATCTGGCGGAGAATATGGGAAGTCCAGACTAGGGCAGGAGTCCCTGCTCCTGGTAGAAACGTTCAGCTCCCGGGTGGAGCGGTATGGGAAGTTCACTGTACATGAAGCCGTCTTCAGACATAGGCTTCAGGAGAACCTGTTTTTTTCCAAGGGGCTCTCGTCTGGAATAGAGGATAGAAGTCAGCTTATAGACCAGCTCTTCATCCAGGCTGTCGTCCACACAGATTAGGCATTTCACGCCAAAGGAGTCTATATCTTCCGCTTGTCCCTCATAGGTTCCGGCAGGAATTCTGGTCGGATAATAGAAGTTGTTTTCAGACAGAATCTGGTTCAGTTCGCTGGCTGTGTACTTTAAAAGTCTTGACGGAGTCTGGACAGAAAGATTATACAGCCCTTCTATGGGAGTTCCGGCAAAGCCGTGAACAGCGTCCAGAGTACCTTTTAAAACCTCCTCCGCTCCGTAGCCAATGCCTCCCCGTGTTTCAATTTCTGTGTTTTCCCGGGTTATGTCAAACAGGTCGAAGACAATGCGGGCGGAGAGATCCGTGTTGGATGCCTCTGGACCTACAGAGACGCGTTTTCCTTTCAGATCATGCACATAAAACAGGGAAGAAGAGTTCAGAGCCATCCAGTTGGAAATACTGGAATAGACAGCTCCGATAGTTCGAAGTCCTGTCTGAGGGTCAGTTGAAAATTCGTGAGTTCCATGAAAGGCCGCATAGGCCGCATCACCGCTGACAAGGCCCAGATCAATCTGTCCGTCGCTCAGCATCTGGATGTTGGTATAGGAGCCGTTGGAGGCGCATATATTAACATGGATATGGTGGGAGGTGGTTTCAATGGCCTCGGCGATGGCCTCGCCGGCTGGGTACATGCTTCCTCCGCTGTCGGCTGTCCCGATAGTGAGAACAGTGATCGCGCCGGCTGACGGTTCCGTACTGCTGGAGAGGGAAGCGGAACGGCCAGTCAGCGAGCAGGAACAGAGAAGCAGAGCCGCGGTAAAGATACCTATGGCAGTGCGGGCAGATATAAACCTGGGATGTCTCGGATGGTTCAATGGGGTCCTCCTGTTTTTATGGCAGAACAGTTATGAAAAATAGATTTTTTCTGCTCTGCTGTAAGGTGAAATATTATTCATAATTATAACATAAAATTAACATTCAGAAAAGGAAAAACAGGATTCAGGATAAATATTATGTGATTTCCTGTAAAGACAAAGGAAAAAGCAGAAAAAAGAGAATCAGGAAATCGCGTCGAAGTCAAAAGGAGCGTCCACAGCCATACAGACGGCCGCGGGCGCTCCTCTATCTACTGACGATATCAGACAGAATATGGATTCAATATTTATTTCCCTATGATTCCACCGAAAACAGAGAGGAAAATCGGATTGTAGATGTCGTCAATGATGACGGCGAAAGATGGGTACAGTACCCAGGCAACATTATGCCAGCCATAGGCATCCATAACAGCTTTCTCGTTTGCAACGGCATTCGGGCCGGAGCCGCAGCCCCATCCGCAGTTTCCGGCAGCCATGACAGCGGCGCCGTAGTCGCGTCCAAACATGTTGTAGGAGATAAAGATGGCAAACAGGGCCATTAATACTGCCTGAACGAGAAGGATAATTCCCATCTGTCCCGCAACAGGAGCCAGAGCCGTAATATCAATGGTCATCAGAACCAGAGCCAGGTACAGCTCGAGGAACATGTGCTCGATGGCATCCACCTCAGGAGTGTAGAACTTGATGTTCAATGCCTCCATCACATTCCTTGCGATAGCGCCGGCGAAGAGGCAGCCGATGAATTTCGGCATCTCGATCATCGGAATGTTGTCAAGGATACAGTAGATCGGCATTCCGAGAGCGGCAACCAGCAGACACATGGCAAACATGGAAATCATGCGGCTGTTGTTTAAGGGGATTACTTCGCCTGTCTTTGCGGACTCCGGCTTGTCATTAGGGTCAGCCTTTAATTTGTGGCGTGTGATCAGGAAGGCAGCTACAGGACCGCCGATTAAGGAACCCATGATATTTCCGCAGGTTCCGGCTGCTACGCCGATGGTTGTGGCGTTGGGAGCGCCCCACTCCTCGAAGATTGCGCCGAAGGCAGATGCAGTTCCCACGCCGCCGGACATGGCTGATGAGGAGCACTGAAGGGCCAGCAGCGGGTGAAGGCCGATGGCATTTCCCACCAGTACGCCGACAATATCCTGCAAGGTGATTAAAAGACATGCGGCGACGGCAATCATGATGCACAGTTTGCCTCCGGCATGTTTAATCATTTTCAGGCTGAAACCGAAGCCGACACACAGGAAAAACAGGTTCTGACAGAGATCCTGCATAATTTTCGTATCAAAGGAGACGCCGATAATTCCTGCGCCTTTGATGACAGACACGATGATGGAAAAGATGATTCCTGACACAACAGGAGCGGGGATTGCATACTTGCGCAGAAGCGCAGAATGTGCAACGATCGCGCGGCCTGCAAAGATAACGATGGCCGCGAAGCCCAGGGTGGTCAGATACTCGAACTTGAACGACGCCATAGCGCCGTCAGCAGCGGGAGTATATGTACCGAAATAGCTTAAAATAGCTTCCATAAACAACAGTTTCCTCCGTTCTTTTAATATTATAAATATGTTAAATATTTATAAACGTAGTATAAAGAAACAGAAAACGAAAGTCAATTTATGTAATTAATGACAGGTTTTTGTAACTAAAGTACATGGCAGGAGCAGGTATATTTGATGGAAGGCCGACCGCCGGTCTGATAATCCACGGAGCTTATAATCTCCCCCATCTCCAGCATATAGTTCACGTAACGGCGGATGGTAATGCGGGACAGGCATACCTGTTCGGCAATCTGCTCGCTGGAAAAGAACTCTCCGGGCCGGTTTTGCAGGAAATTCCGGATCAGATTCAGTGTGGTTTCGCTTAAGCCCTTGGCAAGTTCCGTCTGAAAGGAGGAGGACGGCTGCATATGAGAGAGCAGCCTGTCAATCTCTGCCTGATTTAGCTCAGGAGAGCCGTCCAGGCAGCTTCTGGTCTGCGCAAAGCGGGAGAGGGCCTGGCGAAATCTTGACCGTTCAAAGGGCTTAACCAGATAGTCCAGCACGCCTCGGGAGAGCAGCTCCTGGACAATGGCAGAGTCGCTGGCAGAGGTGACCATGATAACAGAGGGCGCCTTTCCCATGCTGTGCAGCCGGTCAATAAATTCTTTTCCGGTCATCAGTGGCATGTAGTAGTCCAGGATAATCAGATCCGCCTCCTCTCTGCTCAGCCAGGAAAGCGCATCCTGACCGGATTTAAAGCTCTGCTTTACAGAAAAGGAGGGCTCCAACTCCACATACTGGCGGTTGATAGAAGCCACCATTGGATCATCCTCTACGATAATTACTGAATACATGTTTCGTTCTCCTTCCGTGTGAAGGCGAGGGTTATTACCGTTCCCTCCCCTTCCTCTGTCTCAATGGTAAGTTCGCCGCCGCGGCGGGCGGCAATTTCCTTTATCAGGAACAGACCGAGGCCTCTGTTGTCTCCCTTTGTGGAAATACCTTTGTCGCAGATACGCCCCGCCAGCTCCCTGCAGATACCACGCCCTGTGTCCTCGCAGACAATCAGGTTAAAATCCCTCCGGCAGAAAAGGGAGAGTTTGATTTCCTTTATGGCCCTGTGTGCATTGGCCGGGTCTGCCAGCTCCTCCACGGCATTTTCCAGGAGATTTCCCACTGCAGTAATCATTTCCTCGCTGGGAATCAGCAAATCGTGCTCCAGGCAGATACTGTCAGGGGAGAGGGACAGGCGGATGCCAAGCTCCGCCGCGTGCATCATTTTTCCGATAATCAGGGCACAGATGGAAGATACGCGGATGCGCTCGGCAGTTTCTCTGACTGCCTGGCTGGATACAAGGCTGCTGTTCATGATAAAGGTGATAGCCTTTTTTTGTTTCTCCTGTCTGCAGATATCCCAGGATGACGTGGAGTTTGTTCATAAACTCATGGTTGAAGGCACGCAGCGTATCCAGGGTTGCGCGGGTTCCGGACAGCTCGTCCGACATTCTGAGCATCTCAGTCCTGTCGTTCAGAACCATGAGGACGCCCTTTACAGAATCCTTTTTTATTATGGGAATTGCCTTAATAAGCAGAGTGCGGCTGCCCACATTGGTAATCAGGCTGGAGACGGAGAAATGGGATGTATCTGCCCTATTCCGGAGAGCGTCCCTGGACAGCAGGCTGGAACAGTCTGTATCCGGAAACAGTGCAGACAGCTGTTTTTCTTCCAGACTATCAGGCATGCATCCGCTGCAGAGCAGATCGGCTGCCGCCTGATTGGCAAACAGCACCCTGCCGGAGGGATCGGCGGCTACGAGCCCTTCCTCCAGGGAGCCGAGAACGGTATCCTGACGGATGCAGATGTCTAAAAGCTCCTCAGGTTCGTGGCCCATCAGCCTTCCCCGGAGCAGAACCACAACGCCTCTTGAGAGAAACAGGCTTACAAGAAGCATAAAAGCCAGCACTGTCAAATACAGAGCCATAATGCGCTTCTGGCTGTCAGACAGGTGTGCGGTAAAAACGGAGGCCATCACATACCCGATGATAGCCCCCGAGTCATCCTGAATGGAGTGAAAGGCACGGCGCTGGGTGCCGAGAGAGCCGTAGCCGATGGTAATATAGGGTGGGCTTCCGGCCAGGGCCGCCGCCTCGTCTCCGTCTGTGACCGTTTCACCGGTAGTATTGCGATCAGTGTGGTAAAAGCGCAGTCCGTTTTTGTCACAGATGAGCACCACGTTCAGGTTGGCCGTGTTGCTGCACAGGGAGTCGAGATCCTTCCTGATGGAATCAGAGGGATAACCCATTTGGAGCATGTCGATTACCTGAGGCATGGAAGCGATGTAGGCGGCAAGTCCGCTGATAGTGGAGTCCACCTCTTTTCTCTGCCTGGTAATATCATAGTACATGGTAATGCCGAGGGAAAGCAGCAGGAGAACTGCAGAGACGGCAAAAAAGCTGCGGGAGAGAGTCGTCTCCAGAGTGGACTTTTTTTGCTTCTTACAGGTATTTCCGTGAGTCTTCCCAGCGGAATTTTTCATTCTGTAAAGATTTAAAATACGGAAATTCACTTGTTTCACATCCTGTTTTTCAGAGTATGGGTATAATTTACCCGCCAGTTAGAGATGATATAAATTATATAGAAAAGGAAGCAGGGATGCAACACAAAAAGGAAGCAGCAGTTCCTTGACACAGATACTGTACAAAAGCAGGTAAAAGGGCGGTGTAAATTTTATAAAAGTTCAAAAAAACCCTTGCTATTTCTGGAAGAATTAGGTACAATACAAAGTAGGTTGATTATTATTTAACAATCCTATTAACTAACCATCATGAAATAAAATTCTTAGGAGGAATGAAATCATGGCAGTAAAAGTTGCAATTAATGGTTTTGGCCGTATCGGCCGTCTCGCTTTCAGACAGATGTTTGACGCAGAGGGTTACGAAGTAGTAGCTATCAACGATTTAACAGATCCGAAGATGTTAGCTCACTTATTAAAATATGACTCTTCCCAGGGCAGATACGAGGGACATACAGTAGAGGCCGGAGAGGGCTCCATCACAGTTGACGGAAAGACTATCACAATCTACGCAAAGGCTAACGCAGCAGAGCTTCCTTGGGGAGAGCTTGGCGTAGACGTAGTTCTGGAGTGTACAGGTTTCTACACATCCAAGGCAAAAGCACAGGCTCACATCGACGCCGGCGCTAAGAAGGTAGTTATCTCTGCTCCAGCAGGAAACGATCTGCCAACTATCGTTTACAACGTAAACCACAACGTATTAACAAAGGAAGACAACATTATTTCTGCAGCTTCCTGTACAACTAACTGCCTGGCTCCGATGGCAAAGGCTCTGAACGACTACGCTCCGATTCAGTCCGGTATCATGTCCACAATCCATGCATACACAGGCGATCAGATGATCCTTGACGGACCGCACAGAAAAGGCGATTTAAGAAGAGCAAGAGCAGGCGCTGTTAATATCGTTCCGAACTCCACAGGAGCTGCTAAGGCTATCGGCCTTGTAATTCCTGAGTTAAACGGAAAGTTAATCGGTTCCGCTCAGCGTGTTCCGGTTCCGACAGGTTCCACTACTATCTTAACAGCAGTTGTTAAGGGCAAGGACGTAACAAAAGAGGGAATCAACGCAGCTATGAAGGCAGCAGCTACAGAGTCCTTCGGCTACAACGAGGAGGAGATCGTATCTTCCGATATCGTTGGTATCCGCTTCGGTTCCTTATTCGACGCTACACAGACCATGGTTTCCAAGGTAGACGAGGATACTTACCAGGTACAGGTAGTTTCCTGGTACGACAACGAGAACTCCTACACAAGCCAGATGGTTCGTACAATTAAGTACTTCGCTGAGTTAAACTAATTGCGGATTTCCAGTTCGTTTGACGAAGAGAGAATAGGATTCACGTAAAAAAGGTGGTCCGGTCCGTCCTGGACCGGGCTGCCTTTTTTGGTAAAAAAATGAGAAAGGAGCATGTTCATGCTTAATAAAAAATCTGTTGACGATATTCAGGTAAAGGGAAAAAGAGTGTTAGTGCGCTGCGATTTTAACGTACCGTTAAAAGACGGAAAAATTACAGATGAGAACCGTCTGGTAGCAGCCCTTCCTACTATTAAGAAATTAATTGCTGACGGCGGAAAAGTGATTCTCTGCTCCCATTTAGGAAAGCCGAAGGGAGAGCCGAAGCCGGAGCTTTCCTTAGCGCCTGTTGCAGTACGCCTTTCTGAGCTATTAGGCCAGGAAGTAAAATTTGCCGCTGATCCGGAAGTAGTAGGACCAAATGCAAAGGCAGCTGTAGAGGCTATGAAGGACGGCGAGGTTATTCTTCTGGAGAATACACGCTACAGAGCAGAGGAGACTAAGAACGGAGAGGCATTCAGCAAGGAACTGGCTTCCCTCTGCGACGTATATGTAAACGACGCGTTCGGAACAGCTCACAGAGCACACTGCTCCAACGTAGGCGTGACACAGTACGTAGACACAGCAGCTGTAGGCTACTTAATGCAGAAGGAGATCGATTTCCTGGGCAATGCAGTCAACAACCCGGTACGCCCGTTCGTAGCTATCCTGGGCGGAGCTAAGGTAGCTGATAAGTTAAACGTAATCTCCAACCTGCTTGAGAAGTGCGATACCCTGATCATCGGAGGCGGTATGGCGTTCACCTTCTTAAAGGCAGAGGGCAAGGAAATCGGAAGCTCCTTAGTAGACGACACCAAGTTAGATTACTGCCGCGAGATGCTTGCAAAGGCTGATAAGCTTGGCAAGAAAATTCTTCTTCCTGTAGATGCAGCTGTGGCAGCAGCATTCCCGAACCCAATCGATGCTGAGATCGAGGTAAAGAACGTATCTGCAGACGCTATCCCAGCTGATATGATGGGTCTGGACATAGGAACAGAGTCTGCTAAGATGTTCGCAGAAGCAGTAAAATCTGCTAAGACAGTCGTATGGAACGGCCCGATGGGCGTATTCGAGAATCCGGTTCTGGCTAAGGGAACTATCGAGGTAGCGAAGGCTCTGGCCGAGACAGATGCAACCACTATCATCGGCGGCGGCGATTCTGCAGCAGCTGTAAATCAGTTAGGCTTCGGAGATAAGATGACTCACATCTCCACAGGCGGCGGCGCATCCTTAGAGTTCCTGGAGGGCAAAGAGCTCCCAGGCGTAGCAGCTGCAAATGACCGATAGCACTTACTGTGAAAGTCCCGGACGGCAGCCGTGAATAAGACATACTTGTATGATCTGATTCACGGCTATCGGA
>ENA-OPEV01001822-OPEV01001822.1-human-gut-metagenome-genome-assembly--contig:-NODE-1822-length-11198-cov-1.899758_pt1 | contig 11198 bp, 10 predicted proteins | sample MGYA00241637_ERZ501537 | MGnify/ENA primary metagenome ERZ501537 (study PRJEB25962, sample SAMEA1972159) | human gut metagenome | biome: human gut; feature: human-associated habitat; material: faeces...
AAAATGTAATTTTTTAGGCAAGAATATTATAAGAAAATATTTTAAAAAGATGTGATTTGTTGTAACAGTTATACTCTAAATAAAGAGAATTAAATAAGACTGCAACAATATTAAAATTAAGATTATAAATTTATTCAAATATATAGTTTAATTAAAATTAGAAGGGATGAATTTTGTATATGAGAAAGAGTTTAAAATATATTATATATTGTATTATGATGTTTATATTACTTTTTACTTTAACTGGATGTTCTAATCAAAATAACCAAAATAATCAAGATAATTTAAAATCCAAAGTAAAAGAAGAAATATCATATTTGGATAATAATTTAATATCTACATTAAATATTGTAAATAATCTTTCGTATGATAATTATAAAGTGTCTAGCAAAAATATACAATCAAACAAAAGCGATAATAATGAGAAGCAAAATAATAGTACAGAACAAGAAAGTCAACCTTCAGGAGACTTAAGTCAACAAGGAGGAAAGGCAGAAAGTAACAGTCAAAATTCTGGAAATTCATCTCAGACTCAAAGTATAATGACAATGGAGAAAAATGGAGTCCTAACAAGCAGAGATAAGAAAACAGATTGGGATTTACTTAAAGGGCTATTAGAAGCATTATATTCTTCTTGGAGTACAATTGCATTAGATATGAATGGGTTAAACATAAATAGTGAAGATATACTTTCATTTAACACTTTTCTTAATGATGCAACCAAAAGCGTTAAAGACGAGAACAAAAAAGATACTATGAATAATTTATTAAAATTATATGCACTACTTCCAAAATATAGTTCTAGTGTAGCAGATGATATTTTTACAAATTTATTAGATACTAAAGTACAAGTTTTAAATGCTTATGTTCTTACAGAAGATAAAAATTGGGATGAAATAAATAAAAGGCTTGAAAATGCTATAAATGAGTATGGCAATATTATTAATAATGTAGAAATAAACACCAGAAATTCAGCAGGAGTTAGCCAGACTTATATACTGTTAAAAGAATTACAAAGATGTACAAGTGTTAAGGATGTAGATATTTTTTATATAAATTACAAAAATTTTATGCAGGAAATACAGGGATTAGAGTAATAGAAATGTCGATTATTTTTTAATGGAAAGATACAAGGATTAGAATAAGGGGAATTGATTTTTAATTTTAGATATAGTATAATAATATTGCGTGTATAAGTAAATTGGACAGTCGCGTATAGCAATATCGAAAGGTAGCGTACGAGGAAAGTCCGGGCTCCATAGAGCAATGATGCTGGATAACGTCCAGTGAGGGAAACCTTAAGGAAAGTGCAACAGAAAATAACCGCCTATTTTAGGTAAGGATGAAAAGGCAGGGCAAGAGCCTACCGCTGGTATGGTGACATACTGGGTCAGTGTAAACCCCATCTGGAGCAACACCGAGACAAGAAGGATAAGACTGCTCGTCGTCTTCTTAATTTGGTGGCTTGAGACATATAGTAATATATGTACTAGATAAATGACTGTCCTAGACAGAACCCGGCTTATAGATTTACTTTAGCGAATAAGAGATAGCTTTTTAGCTATCTCTTTTAAATAATTTCAGGGTAATCCCTCAGTCATACTGGAGGATAGTTATGCGTTCAGAAAAAAGTAAATATATGCCAATTATCAGCAAAAAACCGTAGTTAATTATATATTGCTAGTTACATAAATTATATTATAAAAGAAACAAAATCCTTAGGTAAATCAGAAGTAAATTGCGTTAATTTATTAGTTATAGGATGTATAAATTCTACTTTATATGCATGTAGCGCTTGTCTTGAAATATATTTAGAGTTATTTCCATATAAAGTGTCGCCTATTAAAGGGTGACCTATATATGATAAATGCACTCTAATTTGATGAGTTCTACCTGTTTCTAATAAACATTCTACGATATCATAGTTTTTTTCAAAATTTTGTTTTAAGACTTTATAATGCGTAATTGATTTTTCTCCATTTTCTGCTACACATCTTTCTATAATGCTGTTTTCCTTTCTAGTAATTGGCGCATCAATAGTTCCATTTAATTTTTTTAAATGACCTTCAACAACTGCTAAATATGTTTTTTTAAATTCCTTAGTTTGCATTTGATGTATTAAACATTCTTGTATGTATTGGTTTTTTGCAAATATAACAATACCAGAAGTATTTCTATCTAATCTGTTTACAGGTCTAATTTTTTTCTTTAAATTAATTGAATCAAAATAGTATTTTACACCATTTGATAAACTATTTGTATAATGCAAAATAGAAGGATGAACAGGTATTCCAGCAGGCTTATCTATTATAAGTAAAGCTTCATCCTCATAAATAATTTTTATGTTATTTTTTGTTTCCGCACTGCAATATTATTGTTATCTTCTTCAAAATTTAAATCTACTGTAACTGTGCTATTTAATCTAGCTAATATATTTAAATTAGTTATTTTGTCATTATTATATAAAATTAAACTGTTTTTCTTTAGAAATGTTAAAAGCCTATCCGAAATAAACAGTCTTTCTTTTAAAATTTGCTTTATAGTTTTATTATTTTCTTCTATAGTGTAAGTTATTTCCATAATATTAATCCCTTATTTAATTCTAATTTTATAATAAATTTAGCATATTTTATCACATTTCTTAGAAAAAGTATTGTACTTTTACCTAAAAATTTATATAATAGTATCGTAAAATAATAATAGGGAGGAATAAACATGTCTTTTGTTGAAACAATGAAAGAAAAAGCTAGACAAAATATTAAAACCATATTATTACCAGAAAGCGAAGATGTACGTGTTATACAAGCAGCAGCAGATGTTGAAGAAGAAGGATTTGCTAAAGCTGTATTAATTGGAAATGAAGAAAACGTAAAACAGATAGCTTTAGATAATAATATAGATGTATCAAAAGTAACAATAATAAATCCTTTAAAAAGTGAAAAATTTGGAGAATATTCAAACAAATTTTATGAGTTAAGAAAAGCTAAAGGAATGACTCCTGAAAAAGCTAAAGAAATAATGAAAGAGCCAATTTATTTTGGTACAATGATGGTTAAGGTAGGAGATGCAGATGGTATAGTTTCTGGAGCATGTCACCCAACAGCACATACATTAAGACCAGCACTTCAAATATTAAAAACAGCACCCGGAACAAAACTTGCGTCAGCATTTTTTCTAATGGTAACTAAATGCCCAGAATATGGGGAAGATGGAGTGTTTATATTTGCAGATAGTGGTATGAATGAATATCCAGATGCAGATGGATTATCTGAAATTGCAATCTCTTCTGCGAAAAGTTTTAAACAATTAGTTGGAAAAGAACCAAGAGTTGCAATGTTGTCATATTCTACATATGGAAGTGCAAGTTCACCTTTAACAGAAAAGGTTATAGAGGCAACAAGAATATTAAAAGAAAAAGCTCCAGATTTGCTTTGCGATGGAGAATTACAATTAGATGCTGCGATTATACCAGAAGTTGCAGAAAGAAAAGCTCCTGGAAGTCCAATAGCTGGAAAAGCTAATGTTTTAATATTCCCAGACTTAGATGCTGGAAATATAGGATATAAATTAGTACAAAGATTTGGTAGAGCAGAAGCATATGGACCTTTATGTCAAGGAATTGCAAAAGCTGTAAATGACTTATCTAGAGGTTGCAGTAGTGATGATATAGTAGGAGTTGTTGCTATTACATCAGTACAAGCTCAAGATATGGAAAATGATAATAACTAAAAGTAAATAGAAAGATAATTAAATAATAATTAGTTAATTTGGTTTATAGGTATATCCATAAAAAATCTAAATATATTTAAAGGAAGTAGAAAAATGAAAGTTTTAGTAGTAAATTGTGGAAGTTCATCAATTAAATATCAATTAATCAATATGGAGAATGAAGAAGTAATGGCGAAAGGATACTTAGAAAAAATCGGATTGCCAGATTCATTCTTAACACATACTGTAAATGGAGAAAAACATAGAATTGAAAAAGTAATAACAAATCATGAAGATGGTATTAAATTAGTTTTAGATCAATTGTTAGATGCAAATTATGGTGTTATAAAAGATCTAAAAGAAATAGATGCAATAGGACACAGAGTGGTTCATGGAGGAGAAAAATTTAGTGATTCTGTAATTATTACAGATGAAGTAATAGATACTATGAAAGAATGCATTCCTTTAGCACCTTTACATAATCCTGCAGGAATTACTGGAATTGAAGCTTGTAGAAAAGTTTTACCAGAAGTTCCAATGGTAGGTGTGTTTGATACAGCATTTCATCAAACACTTCCAGAAGAAGCATATATTTATGCAATTCCATATGAATATTATGAGAAATATAGAATTCGTAAATATGGTTTCCACGGAACATCTCATAAATTTGTTTCAAGAAGAGTTGCAGAACTTATGGGAAAACCATTAGAAGATTTAAAAATGGTTACATGCCATTTAGGACAAGGTGGAAGTTTATGTGCTGTTAAAGGTGGCAAATCTGTAGATACATCTATGGGATTAACACCACTTGCAGGAATTCCTATGGGAACAAGAAGTGGAGATATTGACCCATCAATAGTAACATTTTTAATGAAGCAAGAAAATTTAACACCAGATGAAATGGACACAATTTTAAATAAAAAATCTGGAAAATTAGGAGTATCTGGAGTAAGCTTTGATGATAGAGATATAGAAGCTGCTGCAAAAGAAGGAAACGAAAGAGCAAAACTTGCAATAGATACATTTGTATATCAAGTTATTGGTTATATTGGAAGATATGCTGCACAAATGAATGGAGTAGATGTTATTACATTTGCTGGTGGAGTTGGAGAAAATGGACCAGAAGTAAGAAGCAAAATTTGTAAATCATTAGAATTTTTAGGAGTAAAAATAGACGAAGAAAAGAACAACGTAAGAGGAAAAGAATGTGAAATTTCTACACCAGATTCAAAGGTTAAAGTTTATATTGTTCCAACAAATGAAGAATTAATGATAGCTAGAGATACAATGAACTTAGTAAAATAAATTAGATATATAATGTGAATAATTAATAGTTTAGCAAAGATTGTGTAAAAAATATAATAATATATAATTATAAAATAGCCTGAAGTGTTCTAACAAAAGTCATTTCAGGCTGTTTTGATAAATTAAAAATATGCCTAAATTTTCAGAAAGAGGGAAAAAGTGATGGAGAAAAAGAAAATTTCTACTAAGACTATTGTAATAATTGTTATATGCATAGTTTTACTATTAACATTAATTGGTGGAGGAGTATATTGGTATATATTTGTATTAAATGCAGATAAGAATAGTCCAGAAGAAGTTTTAACTCAATATGTATCATACATTAATGAAAAAGATTTTGAGTCAATGTATACACTTTTATCAGATAGTACAAAAACAAGAGTAGATAAGCAAACATACTTAGATAGAAATAGTAATATTTACAATGGAATAGAAGCAACAAATGTTACAATTTCAGATTTGAATTATGATAAAGAGAATAGGAAATTGACTTATTCAATGTCTATGGACACAATGGCAGGTAATATTACTTTTTCTAATAAAGCTACATTTGATAGACAAGATGATAATAAATATTATTTAAATTGGTATTCTCAGCTAATATTTCCAGATTTACAATCAGATTATAAAGTAAGGGTATCTACAACACAAGGAAAAAGGGGAGCGATACTTGCTAGAGATGGAACAGCTCTTGCTATTACTGGGGATGATGGAAAAAGACAATATCCATATGGAAAAATAACATCACATTTATTAGGATATGTTAGAAGTATTAGTGCAGAAGAATTGGAAGCAAATTCAGGTAAGGGATATACAGAGTCAAGCATAATTGGAAAAACAGGATTAGAAAAGATATATGAAAACAGATTAAAACCAGGAACTGGTTGTGAAATATATATTACTAATAGTTCTGGAAATAAAGTGAAAACTTTAGCTAAAACAGAGGAAAATAATGGGGAAACTATTACAACTACAATAGATATAAGATTACAAGACAAAATATATAAACAATTAGATGGAGACAATGGCTTATCTGTTGCAATTAATCCAAAAACAGGTGAAGTTTTAGCTTTAGTTAGTACACCTACATATGACTCAAATGATTTTATTAAGGGATTTTCAGATGAAGCTTGGAATAAATTGAATAATGATAAAAATAATCCAATGCTTGTGAGATATCAAAATACTTATGTACCAGGTTCTTCTTTTAAACCTATTACAGCAGCAATTGGTTTAACAACTGGTAAAATGAGTGCAAATGAAAATTATGGTGCAAGTGGACTAAGCTGGCAAAATAATTCTAGCTGGGGAAACTATAGAGTTACCACATTGCAAACTTATAGTGGTCCAGCAAATTTAAGGAATGCTTTAATATATTCAGATAATATATATTTTGCAAAGTCTGCATTAAAAATCGGAGCTAATACATTTGCAGAACAGTTATTAAAAATAGGATTTGACACAGAAATGCCATTTACAATAAATATGGATAAGTCACAATTTGCAAATGACAATAAATTTGTTTCTGAAATACAACTTGCAGATACAGGTTATGGACAAGGAAAAGTTTTAGTAAATCCATTACATATGGCATCAATGTATTCTGCTTTTGCCAATGAAGGAAATATGATAAAACCTTATATAGAATACAAAGAAAATGCTACAGCCGAATACTGGATTAAAAATGCATTTACAAAGGAAGCAGCAAAAACAGTAAGAGATGATATGATACAAACAATAGAAAATGTCAATGGAACAGGACATGAAGCAAAAATTAATGGTATGACTTTAGCAGGAAAAACTGGAACAGCAGAGATAAAAGCTTCTCAAGACGATGATAGTGGAACAGAAATTGGATGGTTTAATGCATTTAAAGTTAGTGATAATCCAAATGACCAATTGTTAATTATAAACATGATAGAAGATGTAAAAGACAGAGGAGGTAGCCATTATTTATTACCTAAAGTAAAGACTATGTTTGAATAAAAAAATGGCATTTTACAGATAGAGATGAAGAATTAAATGAAAATACAGTATGCTCATTTTTTGAGCATACTGCTGAAGATGGAAAAAATTATAAAGTTCAATATGAAGAAGTTAAGCTAAATAGGATATAAGTATATAATTTATATCCTATTTTTATAAAAATAAAAATGTTAACCTTGACAAACATTAATCTATATTGTATAATGTTAACCGTGATTAACAAAAAGGAGAATTATATGATATCAAAGGCTTTGGAAGAATATTTAAAAACAATGTACATATTAAAAAAACAGACAGGAAATATTAGAGTTACAGATGTGGCAAATAAAATGAACTGTACTAAACCAAGTGTTAATAAGGCTCTAAGAAATTTAAAAGCTAATAATTTAGTTAGTTACGAGGCTTATGGAACTATTGAACTAACTAAAAATGGAGAAGATGTAGCAAAAAAAGTAATAGAGGCATATGATATTGTTTATTTATTTTTAAAGGATGTCTTAAATTTAAACAAACAAGACGCAGAGGAAGAAGCTGAAAATATAAAGTCATCTATATCGGATAATACTTTAAATAAACTTGCTAAATATGTACACAAAACATTGGATTTAAGTAATTTGGACTGTGATTATGATATTAATAATGAGAGATGTAGAAGTTGCGTAAGAAGGAGAGTTAACTAGTATGAGCAATAAATTATTAGAAATTAAAAACTTACATGTAAATGTAGAAGATAAGGAAATATTAAAAGGTATAGATTTAACAATAAATAAGGGAGAAATTCATGTAATAATGGGACCAAATGGCTCTGGGAAAACTACTACAGCAAATGCAATATTAAGTAATCCTTTATATAATAAAGTAGAAGGAAATATAAATTTTGAAAGTGAAGATATAACTAATTTAAAAACAGATGAAATAGCGAGAAAAGGCGTTTTTATGTCATTTCAATTGCCAGAAGAAATACCAGGAATTTCTGTTACTAACTTTTTAAAGTCAGCAAAAGGAAAAATTACAGGAAAACCTACAAAGGTATTTGAGTTTAAAGATGAACTAAGAAAGTATATGGAAGAATTAAAAATGAATCCAGAATATGCTGGACGTAGTTTAAATGTTGGTTTTTCTGGAGGAGAAAAAAAGAAAAATGAAATTTTACAAATGCTTGTACTAAATCCAAAACTTGCAATACTTGATGAAACAGATTCTGGACTAGATGTAGATGCAATTAGAACTGTGTCAAAAGGAATAGAAATGTTCAAAAACGAAAATAATGCAGTTCTTATAATAACTCATAATACAAAAATAATAAAAAGCTTAAAAGTAGACTATGTTCATATATTAGTTAATGGAAAAATAGTAAAAACAGGAAACCAAAGTTTAGCAGCTGAAATAGAAGAAGAAGGATATTCAAAATATAAAAATTTAGGCTAGAATATGCTGTAAATTGATATTTTAAATAAAGCTATTAAGCTAATATTGATAAAAGTAAAAATAAAAGGTTTATAGATTTAACCTTAAAATCTAAATATTATTTAAGGATATTGAATAATGAGTAAAACCGAAGTAAATGACATTAATAGAAATATTTATGATATAAAAAACAAAGATGAATATGAATTTAAGATGAAAAAGGGACTAACAAAAGAGATAATTGAAGAAATATCAAAACAAAAAAATGACCCAGATTGGATGAAAGAGTTTAGATTAAAAGCATTAGAGGTATATAATAAATTAGAACTTCCAACATGGGGACCAGATATTTCAGAACTAAATATGGATGAAATTGCAACATATGTTAGACCAAAGTCTAAGTTAAGTACCTCATGGGATGATGTTCCAGAAGATATAAAAAATACATTTGATAAATTAGGAATTCCAGAAGCTGAAAAAACTTCTTTAGCAGGTGTTGGTGCACAATATGACTCAGAAGTAGTTTACCATAGTATGAAAGAAGAGCTAATAAAACAAGGTGTTGTTTACACAGACATGGAAACAGCTGTAAGAGAATATCCGGATTTAGTAAAAAAACACTTTATGAAATGTGTACCAGTAACAGACCACAAATTTGTTGCATTACATGGTACTGTTTGGTCTGGTGGTTCTTTTGTGTATGTTCCAAAAGGAGTTAAAGTAGATATTCCGCTTCAATCTTATTTTAGATTAAATTCGCCAGAATCTGGACAATTTGAGCATACTTTAATAATAGTAGATGAAGGTGCAAGTTTACATTTTATAGAGGGTTGTTCTGCACCAAAATATAATAAAGTGAACTTACATGCTGGTTGTGTCGAATTATATGTAAAAGAAAATGCATATTTAAGATATTCTACAATTGAAAATTGGTCAAAAAATATGTTAAATTTAAATACTAAAAGGGCTATAGTGTCAAGAAATGCTAAAATGGAATGGGTATCTGGGTCATTTGGCTCTAAAATATCAATGTTATATCCAATGAGCATCTTAAATGGAGAAGGTGCTAAAACAGAATACACAGGAATTTCATTTGCAGGAGCTGGTCAAAATCTAGATACAGGATTTAAAGTAATACATAATGCAGAGAATACATCAAGTGTGGTAAATTCTAAATCAATTTCAAAAAATGGTGGAAAGTGTACTTATAGGTCATTAGTAAAGATAAGTGAAAATGCAAAAAATTCTAAGAGCTCTGTGTCTTGTGAATCTCTTATGCTTGATGATATATCTATTTCAGATACAATACCAGTTAATGATATAAGAAATGATGAAGTAGAATTCTCACATGAGGCTAAAATAGGAAAAATTAGTGATAAAGCTATTTTTTATTTAATGTCTAGGGGTTTGTCAGAAGAAGATGCCAAAGCAATGATAGTAAGAGGTTTTGCATATCCTATATCTAAAGAACTGCCTGTGGAATATGCAGTAGAAATGAACAATTTAATAAATTTAGAATTGGAAGGAGCAATAGGTTAATGTTACAAGAATTAAAGATTAATGAAACTCCTGTAAGAACTTCAAGAAACCTTAATATAAATAATATTAAAATACAAAATATAGAGATTCCAGAAACTATTGGCAAATTTGAAAATGTTAATATTATAGGGCAAGTTACTGAAGATGTAAAAGGTAGCTATAATTTGACATATGGGTTAGGTAATGAACTAGAAAATCAAGTACAGCAAAAAGCAAATAGAAAATTTAAAATAGTTGTGGAAAAAAATAAAAACCAAAATGTTGAAATTGATTTTAATTTTAATAGTCAAAACTTAACTTTAATAGACAATATAGAAATAATAGCAAATGAAAATACTGAATCTACTATTACAATAAAATATAAATCTACAGAAAATATAAAAGCTTATCATAATGGAATAATAAGAGTATTAGCTAAGAAAAATTGTAAACTAAATATCATAATAGTTAATCTTATGAATACAGAATCAAATAATTTTATGAGTTTTGAAAATTTATTTGAAGATAATGCAAAAGTCAATTATACAATTGTAGACTTTGGAGGAAAAAATAGTATTACTAACTATTATTCTAATTTATTAGGTGATAACTCTGAAAATATAATTAATGGGATTTATTTAGGAAAAGAAAGTCAATTTTTTGATTTAAATTATATTGGTGAATTAAGGGGTAAAAAGACAAATATAGATATACAAGTACAAGGAGCTTTAAAGGATACAGCTAAAAAGCATTTTAAGGGTACTATAGACTTTAAAAAAGGATGTAAAAAAGCAACTGGAAATGAAAATGAATTTTGTACTTTATTATCAGATAAGGCAAAATCTATAGCACTTCCAATGTTACTTTGCTCTGAAGAAGAAGTAGAAGGAAATCATAGCAGTGCAGCTGGAAAGGTTGGAGAAAAAGAACTTTTTTATATAATGAGCAGAGGTTTTAATTTTAAAGAAGCTATGAAATTAATTGTAAAAGCTAAATTTAATAAAATAATAGAAAATATAATTAATGAAAGATTAAAAGAAGAAATACTAGAAGAGATAGACAAGCGATTAGATTAATAAATATTAAATAATAGTCTAAAAAATATATACTTATATTAAAAAACAAAAAGTAAATATTAATTTAATATATTGAAATAAAGTGAAAAGTAAAGTAAGTATTAGTTTTATATATTAAATTATTAGTTTAGTATTCCAATAAAAATATATATAAGGAGAATATAGTATTGATCAATCAGACAGCAAAGAAAATTTTGA